>LSQX01130114.1_pt1 | contig 11151 bp, 13 predicted proteins | sample 654561 | NCBI WGS metagenome assembly LSQX01 (sample SAMN04489861, study PRJNA283612) | anaerobic digester metagenome | isolation source: 4 biogas reactors fed with cattle manure at either 37C or 55C with and... | place: Denmark: Kongens Lyngby | collected 2014 | reverse complement strand
AACCGCAGCACGCTGCAGATCATATTCACCCCGTGAGGATAGAAAATTTCTTACCTTTGCCACACTCTCCAGAGTGGGAGCTTGTCCTTTACTCAGACCTAGTTTTATTAGAGCACTGGGATACCACTCATTTAAGAATTGTAGCAATTTCTCACTCAAATAAATTAAATCCTGCTGATCAGGATCTATTGCCCTGGTAATAACCAAGCGAAAAACTGCATCTTCATCCTCGAGTTGTGGAGTGATGAGCCCCGGAGTATCCAGAACTGATATCCTGCCCTGAAGATGCACCCATTGGGGTCCCCTGGTGACACCTGGTCGATCACCGCTTTTCACTGCACGCTTCCCAAGCAAACTGTTTAAAAAAGATGATTTACCTGTGTTGGGTATACCTAAAACAGCAACCCGCAGATCCCTCTTCCGGCGGCCTTTTTCTTTTAACAGCTTATTGAGGTCTGCTGCCTTCAGCAATAGAATCTTTTTTACTGCACCAAGGCCCTGCCGTAAAAGGGTGCTAACAGGAAAGGCCTTTTCCCCTCTAGCTGCAAAAAATTCAACCCATTTCTTGGTTACCCGAGGATCAGCTAAATCAGCTTTATTTAAAATAAGTATTGACTCTTTCCCCTTGATCAAACTTTGTACCTGAGGGCTGCGGGATGTATACGGACAGCGGGCATCAACAACTTCAAATACTAGATCGACAACTTTCAGATTTTTAAAAAAATCGCTCTTATACATTATGCTCACTCAATAACACCAAACCGGTTTAAGGGCCAGTATACAAAGATCGCTTTCCCTATCAGTAAATCTTTGTCTAAAGGGCCCCATTCCCTGCTGTCTTCACTGTTGTTCCGGTTATCACCCATCACAAAGTAATGCCCCTTAGGCACCCGTACCGGTTCAAAATCTCCACTAATAACATCCGGTATATAGGGTTCTTCCAAACGCTGGCCATCGACATAAACATAATTGTTTCGTATTTCAATGATTTCTCCCTCAAAAGCAATCACTCGTTTAACAAAATCCCTTTCCGGATCCAGGGGATAGTGAAAAACGATCACATCCCCTCTTTCCGGCTCCCGAAACTTATAACCGATCTTATTGACAATTATCCGGTCTCCTGGGAACAAAGTTGGCTCCATAGAGGGAGAAGGAATAAAAAAGGGTTCCAGCAGCCAAACGCGAATAACGGTTGCTAAAATGATCGCCAGGACAACAGCTTGTAAAATATCTTTCCATAGGGAATATTTTTCTTGCTCCTGGGACAATTTAACTACCTACTTCCGTTCCCGAATCCGTGCGGCTTTTCCTACCCTATCCCTCAGGTAGTAAAGCCGGGCACGTCGAACTCTTCCTTTTTTCTTCACCTCTATCTTATCCAGACGAGGTGAATGAACGAGAAATGTCCTTTCTACACCAACACCATAAGTAACCCTTCTAACAGTAAAGGTTTCATTTAATCCACTGCCACGCCTTCGGATGACTGTACCCTCGAAAACCTGAATTCTTTCACGCCCACCCTCTACTACTTTAACATAAACCCGTACAGTATCACCGGGGCGAAATGATGGAATATCCTTTTTTAAATAATCTTGCTCAACCATCTTCATTGTATCCACAGGAATAGCCTCCTATCAAAAAAACTTACTTAAAATATCGCCGTCATTATAGCATAGGAATTGTTAAACCACAATCATTGATCAGATTCAGCAGTCAGGATTTTGTCAATGGTCCTCCGGTCATCTTCATCCCAGGGAAGATCAGCCAACAGGTCAGGCCTGCGAAAAAAAGTTCTCGTAATTGCCTGAGCCCGTCTCCAGCGCTTGATCTCCTGGTGATTTCCGGAAAGGAGCACCTCTGGTACATCCCAACCCCTGAAGATACGCGGCCTGGTATACTGAGGGTACTCCAGCAGTCCCATATGAAACGATTCCTCCTCCAGGGATGATGGCGTACCGACCACACCAGGTATCAAACGTCCTACACAGTCAATCACTGCCATGGCAGCGATTTCTCCACCTGTTAAAACAAAGTCACCCAGAGATATTTCATCAGTCACAAGTGCCTTTACCCGCTCATCGATTCCCTCATAATGTCCGCAGATGAGGATTATCTCTTTTTCCTGGGAGAGTTCCTGCGCCTTTTTCTGGGTTAGGGTCTCTCCCTGAGGGGTCATTAGGAGCACCCTGGCCCCAGCAGTTACATCCAGAGCATCAAAACAAGCAAAAAAAGGGTCTGGCTTCATTACCATGCCTGCACCACCCCCGAAGGGGTAATCATCCACTTTTTTATGCTTATCTGACGAAAAATCCCTGATATTGATCAACTCAATAGTCAATAAACCCTGTTCCTGTGCCCTTTTCAGAATACTGTTCTGAAGGGTTCCTGTAAACATCTCCGGAAAAATAGTTAAAACCCTAATCAGCACAATCTCACTCCTCCAGCAAACCCGGTAAGGGTCGTACCACCATCAACCCCTTTTCCGGATGGATACCCTTCACAACCTCTTTGAGGGCAGGAATCAAGAATTCCTTTCCTTGCTCATCTTTGAGCACATAAACATCATTGCTTCCTGTTTCTAGTATATCCACAACAGTCCCCAGAAGAGCCCCTCCTTCAGTTTGAACCTGTAGCCCAATCACCTGAAAGTGATAATAATGACCTTCAGGTAAAGGCCAAACCTCCTCACGGGGAACCTGCAGCAGGGCATGCCGGTATTCTCTGGCCTCTTCAGGAGTATCAATACCATCAATCTTCATAATTAACTGCCTTTTACTCCGGCCAACCAGCCAGGCATCTACCTTTAGCTTCAGGCTTCCCTTAACGAGAAAATAATGTCTCTTTGCTGAAAAACGCTCAGGGAAATCTGTGAGAGGGATTACCTTTACTGCTCCTTGCACTCCATATGGTGCAGCTATTTTCCCTACAGTGATGTACTCAGACACCCAGCAACCCCTCTCTCTGCTCAGGTAATAATCTCAACAATTACCTTCCTGCCTATCTTATTACCTTTCGCTTTAGCCAATGCCCTGATAGCTCTGGCGATCTTCCCTTGCTTGCCGATCACTTTGCCTATATCACTGCTGGCTACCTTCAGTTCCACGACCAGGGCGTTTTCTCCCTCAATCTCATTAACTTCAACCTGATCCGGGTGTTCAACCAGTGACTCGGCCAGGACTCTGATCAATCCCCCTACCTGTGCCATCCTTATTCGACCCCTGTTTTGTTTGCCTCTGAAGCAGTATTGCGCTTCTCCCAAATACCAGTTTTCTTGAGCAGAGCACGTACAGTATCTGATACCTGAGCACCCCTCGACAGCCAGTAAAGCGCCCTATCCTCATCTATTTTAATAACAGCAGGATCGGCAATCGGCTGGTAGTAACCGATTTCCTCAATAAAACGACCATCCCGTGGAGAACGGGAATCAGCAACCACAACACGGTATGCCGGCTTTTTCTTTGCTCCAATTCTTTTTAATCGTATTTTTGTAGCCAACTCATAAAGCCTCCTCTTTTACATCATAAAAGGAAATTTAATAGATTTTAATTTGCGGGCATTTTTGCCTGTGCTGATTTCACTCAGCTGTTTGAAAAGCTTGCGGCTCTGCGCAAAATGCTTCAATAACCTGTTCACATCCTGAACCTTTGTTCCACTTCCCTTGGCAATCCTTTTCTTTCTGCTTCCACCTATAATAGACGGGTCACTGCGTTCTTGAGGTGTCATAGAATTGATGATAGCCTCCATATAGACAAATTCTTTTTCATCCACCTCAGCCTGGAGCTTTCGCAGTTGCTTGGCTCCGCCCAATCCGGGGATCATTCCTAACACCTGATCCAAGGGCCCCATGGAACGCACCTGCTTGATCTGCTCCAAAAAATCCTCCAGGGTAAACTCCTGTTTGCGCAGCTTTTGTTCCAGTTCTTTTGCTTTTTTCAGGTCGATATTGGCCTGTGCCTTTTCGATCAGGCTTAACATATCACCCATCCCCAGGATACGGGCTGCCATTCTGTCCGGGTGGAAGGGATCCAGGGCATCAAGCTTCTCTCCCGTACCGGCAAACTTGATGGGACAACCGGTCACTTGCCTCACAGAGAGAGCTGCCCCACCCCGGGTGTCTCCATCCAGTTTGGTCAGTATCAACCCGGTCAAACCCAATTCCTCATGGAATGATTGGGCGATATTGACAGCATCCTGGCCGGTCATTGCGTCAACAACAAGAAAAAGCTCATGAGGGGATACAGCACTTTTCATCTCCTGCAATTCTTCCATTAATTCTGTGTCAATATGCAGTCTGCCTGCAGTATCAATGATCACCAGATCATTGCCATTGCGCAAGGAATACTCAACAGCCTCTCTGGCAATAGCCACCGGTGAATTCCCCTCACCCAGTGAAAAAAAGGGAACAGAGATCTGCTCAGCCAGAAGCTCTAACTGCTTGATAGCCGCAGGACGATAAACATCTGCTCCTACCAAAAGGGGCTGTTTCCCCTGTTTTTTATAATAGAGAGCTAATTTAGCTGCAGTAGTGGTTTTCCCCCCACCCTGAAGCCCAACCAGCATAAAGATGGTGGGACCAGAACTGCTGAAATTAACACTGCTTTTAGTGTCCCCCATCAAAGCTGTAAGTTCATCATTGACGATCTTGATCACCTGTTGAGCAGGAGTGAGGCTTTCCAAAACCTCTACACCCAAACTGCGCTCCCGGACACGCTTGATGAACTCTTTGACAACAGGTAAGCTAACATCAGCTTCCAGTAGAGCGAATCTAACCTCTCGCAGAGCTGAGTTGAGATCAGCTTCTGTTAGTTTCCCCTTTCCGCGCAGCTTCTTAAATGTTTCCTGCAGCTTTTCTGCCAAGCCTTGAAACATATAATACTACCTCCCTTCCTGCGGGTCAGAGGCGCCTTTCTCTTTCAGGAAACTATCAAGAAGCCTTAGCTTCTCTTCATAGTGCTCCAGTGCCCTTTCAGCCCGCTTGAGGATATCATGGACTGCCTGTCTGGTAATATTGAGGTGTTCCGCAATTTCACCGAGTGACAGGTCCTGCTCATAATAAAACCTGATAACTTCCTGTTGTCTTTCTGTCAGCAAATCACCATAAAAGTCTGACAGCAAAGCCATCCGTTCAAATTTCCCCAGGATCACTTGCTTCCCGTCTGTCAAAGTAATCACCTTGACAGTATTTTAATTAATGATGCTCATGCTGTCAAATATATCATTTCACTTCAGAGAGCAGACGCTGGACACGCTCCTCAACCTCTTGGAAAACCCGCTCCCTATCTATTGTCAAGACCTTTTTATGCTCCATCACTATACGGCCATCGATAATCACTGTATCCACATCAGCTGACTGGGCAGCATAAACCATATGGGCTGCCAGATTATGACGGGGGTATAAATGGGGTTTATTCAGCTCGATCAAAATCAGATCTGCTTTATAGCCGGGCTTGAGAGCGCCAACCTCCTCCAGCCTCAATGCTCTGGCACCTTCACTGGTAGCCATTTTCAGTGCCTGAAGAGCAGGAAGGGCCAGGGGGTCCCCTTCATTGACCTTATGAAGCAATGCTGCTGTGCGCATCTCCTCCAGCATATCCAGGTTATTGTTGCTGGATGCCCCATCGGTCCCAAGCCCTACTGTCACACCTGCTGACAGCAGTTGAGGAATAGGGGCGATACCACTGGCCAGTTTCATATTGCTCTCTGGGTTGTGGGCAACAGCAACAGCTGTATCAGCCAGAATAGAAATATCCCTGCTGGTCAGGTGCACACAATGAGCAGCTATTGTAGGAAACTGAAAAACCCCACAGTCATATAAGTGCTCCACAGGTGTTTTCCCGTAAAGCTCTTTGATCTGAGCTATTTCGTCTCTGGTTTCAGCTACATGAATATGAAGCCCTACATTGTAATCCTGAGCTAAAGCCAGTACCTTATCCAAATAATCGGGAGGACAGGTATAAGGCGCATGAGGGCCAAGCCATACAGATATCCTGCCATCTGCTGCTCCCTGCCATTTCTTGATGAATTCCCTACTCTCTTCCAAACCTGATTCAGCCTCTGGACCTGTGCCGATCAAGCCACGGGAAAGGCAGGCCCGCATACCGCTTTGTTCAACCGCTTCCGCCACCTGGTCCATAAAAAAATACATATCACAAAAAGTGGTGGTCCCTGATTGGATCATTTCCAACAGAGCAAGCATAGTCCCCCAGTAAACATCATCCTCGGTCAGGCGGGCTTCCATAGGCCATATCTTCTTCTCCAACCATTCCATTAAAGGCAGGTCATCAGCATAACTGCGGAGCAGGGTCATAGCTGCATGGGTGTGGCAGTTTACAAAGCCGGGCAAACAGAGGTAGTCCTCCCCATCGATTACCTGATCAGGCTGCCAATCTGGTGGCAATTTGCCAGCCTGCCCCACCTGAATTAAGCGATTTCCCTGGATAGCCACATCACCATGTGACACAGCAGTGTTTCCCTCTTGCAGCAAATAACACCCTTTGATCAGAATTTTCATTTCAATCAAACCTTTCTTTGACCATAATACTCCAAATAATTCCTGCGCAGTTCCCGCACCTGATCTTCTTCAATCAGCTGGGGAGTGCCTGTCAGCTGAGATAACAAATAAACAAGTGCCCCTTTCTCCACAATCTGGCAGACCAAAAGGGCTTCCTCAAGGGAAGGCCCAACCCCTACCATTCCGTGGTTGGCAAGAAAAACAGCGGACCGATCAGCCAGTGCCTCCACTGCTGCAGCGGCAAGTTCTGCGCTTCCCGCAGGCTGGTAAGGGGCAACCTGTACTGTACCCCCCAGCAGCATAGCCATTTCCTCCATAACAGGGGGAAGGCACTTATGAGTAACAGCAAAAACCGAGGCATAGGGGCTATGTGTATGTACAATACCCATCACATCCTGCCGCTGCCTATAGATGGCTGTATGCATTCTGGTCTCAGATGAGGGTTTTAACCTGCCCTTTACCACTTCCCCATCCAAATTGACCACAACCAAATCATCTGCTTCAAGTTCTGTATAAGGAAGCCCACTGGGAGTGATCAATAGGGTCTCATCATATAGCCGTACACTGATGTTTCCCCAGGTCCCGGCGACAAGACCTGAACTCACAATCTCTCTGCCAGTATTTATAACAGCTTGCACTTTTTCTTCTGGTATAATCACCTGCTTACTCCTTCTTTAGTAAAGATTTTTACCAGATCATATGGGGGTTTGATAATACCCTTTTCAGTGATAAATGCAGAAACCAGTTGATGAGGAGTCACATCAAAAGAGGGATTGAGCACAGGGCAGCCTTCTATAGTGATCAGCTGGCTACCTACCATACGCACCTCCTGGGGGTCCCTCATTTCGATGGGGATCTCTTCTCCTGTATCAATATCCAGGTCGATAGTGGAAGAGGGTGCTGCCACATAAAAGGGACAGTTATGGAAATTAGCCAGAACAGCCAAATTATAGGTGCCGATTTTGTTAGCAAAATCCCCATTGGCTGCTATTCGATCAGCTCCCACCAGTACAAGATCAACCTTATTCTGACGAAACAAATAGCCAGCCATATTATCTGTAATCAATTTGTATGGTATCCCCGCTTGATGCAGTTCCCATGCGGTCAGGCGTGCTCCCTGCAGAACCGGCCGGGTTTCTGAAACATAAACCTTTACTTCTTTCCCCTGCTCATGGGCAGTACGCACAATCCCTAAAGCAGTGCCCCAACCTGCTGTAGCCAGAGCACCGGTGTTGCAGTAAGTCAGGATACGAGCGCCTTTAGGGATCAGGGATGAACCGAATTCAGCTATCCTCTCTTCCAGTCTTAACTCATCTGTGTGTATTCCCCTGGCAGCTTCAAGCAGATACTCTCTCACTTCATCCAAAGCTTTGTCCTTCACTGTTTGGTAAACCCGGTTCATCTGCTCCAGTGCCCAGTGCAGATTCACTGCTGTTGGTCTAGTATCCCCCAGTTCCTCGGCTGCCTTTTTGAGATAATCTTCCAGCGTTCCCCCTTTACCCTCTTGATAGTTGAGAGCAGCCAACGCATAACCGTAGGCTGCTGCTATACCGATTGCAGGTGCCCCCCTGACTTGGAGAAGGGATATTGCCTCCGCAACATCCCGATAATGGGTACATGTGAGATATTCTATTCGGTGAGGAAGCAGGGTCTGATCAAGAAGTAGAAGCTGCCGCTTTTCCCAGCGCAAAACATCCATTACCAATGATCGCTCCTTCATTTGTCTTGCTAATCATTCTTTTTCAAACCAAGGGTGCCCAGTTCTGCCGCAGCACCGGCACATGCACAACTGCGTGTTTCCGGAAGGGAGGCAAGGGAGCCATAGATCAGATTGCGCAGAGATTCCTGTGACCTGCTCATCACCTCAATAACCTCACGATGTGACAGGGATGTTGGTGATATACCAGCAGCATAGTTGGTAACCAGAGCCAGAGTTGCATAACAAAGCCCGGCCTCCCTGGCGAGAACGACCTCAGGCACACTGGTCATCCCCACCACATCACCCCCCATCATCTGGAACATGCGTATTTCAGCAGCTGTTTCAAAGCGGGGGCCCTCTGTGCAGACATAAGTGCCTTTCTCATGAACCTGAATCTTAAGCTCTGCAGCTTTTTCCGCTATGTGCCGGCGTAGATTCGGACAGTAGGGATGGGTAAGATCAACATGCAGCACACCATCATCCCCACCCTCATAAAAGGTCATGGGACGGGACTTGGTGAAATCTAGAAACTGATCCACCAGAACAATCTCCCCAGGCCGCATCTCCTGGTTCAGCGAGCCTACAGCCGCAGTTGCCAAAACAAAGTCTGCACCTGCCTCATGCAAGGCCCATATATTTGCCCGGTAGTTCACCAGATGAGGAGGGACAGAATGCTGTTCCCCATGTCTAGGTAAAAAAAGAACCTCCCTGTTTTGATAATAACCCGCTTTTAAAACAACATCCCCATAGGGTGTTGGCACCAGTAAATCCCTTTCCTTTTCCAAAAAGCCGGGGTCATAAAAACCTGTCCCACCAATAATACCAGTCTTCACTCCACACCCTCCTCAGCAAAAAGTGCATCCACAAACTCAGCACTGTCAAAATCTTTGAGGTCATCAAGGGCCTCCCCTGTGCCAACCAATTTGACCGGAATCCCCATCTCTTCGGAAATAGCCAGTACAATTCCCCCTTTTGCTGTGCCATCAAGTTTGGTCAAAACAACACCTGTGACTCCTGTGGTATCCTTGAACATCTCCGCCTGGCGAATAGCGTTCTGCCCTGTAGCAGCATCCACCACCAGCAAAACCTCATGAGGGGCTTCAGGAATCTCTCTGGTAATTACCCTTTTAATTTTGCGCAGTTCCTCCATCAGATTGTATTTTGTGTGCAAACGGCCTGCTGTATCAATGAGCACCACATCAACCCCTCTTTTTTTGGCAGCCTGCAGTGCATCATAGACTACAGCAGCCGGGTCTGAACCTGTCTGCTGTTTGATAACTGCGCAATCTGTCCTATCACCCCAGATCTCCAGCTGCTCAATAGCAGCAGCCCGGAATGTATCTGCAGCTACTAAAAGTACCTCACGCCCCTCATTTTTCAACCGATAAGCCAATTTTCCGATGGATGTAGTTTTGCCTACACCATTGACACCTACGAAGAGAATAACGGTCGGCTGATCTGAACTCAAGTTTAAAGCTGCGTTTTCCCCTAATAACTCCTTCATCTTCTCCTGGAGCAGATCACGCACACCATCTGTGTCACTGAGTTTTTTCTTTTTAACCTCCTGGCGAATCCCCTCTATCAGACGGCAGGTAGCAGCAACTCCCACATCAGCCTGAAGAAGGATGTCCTCCAGCTCCTCATAAAACTCTTCATCGAGCTTTTTCCTTATTGTTACTAGCTCTGTTACTTTAGAGATAAAATTCTGACGTGTCTTGTTTAGTGTTTCTTTAAATTTGCTGAAAAAAGCAGCCATTTCATCACAACCTTATCTAATAAGTTCAAGCCTATTGTACCATAAGATGTCATTTAATTCTCCTTGAGATAGCAGGCAGGGAAGAGAAAGATCAGGAGATGTATTGTTCATTGTTTTCAGGAGCGTATTCACTGAGCTCAACAGATACTATTCTAGATACCCCTGGCTCATCCATGGTCACTCCAAAAAGGTGATCGGCGATTTCCATGGTATGATAGCGATGTGAGATTAAAATCAACTGGTGACCGACACTCCACTTCCGCAAAAAGCTAGCAAAACGAATCAAGTTTGCCTCATCGAGAAATGCATCAATTTCATCCAATAGGTAAAAAGGGCTTGGATTTGATTGCAACATAGCAAACAGGAATGAAATCCCTGTGAGCGCTTTCTCCCCTCCGGAAAGAAGTGAAAGATGCCGCGGCTTTTTGCCCCTAGGTACAACACAGATGTCAATACCGGTTTCCAGCATATTATTATCTGTCAGTGTGAGATCTGCCTCTCCACCATTACTGAGCAGGTGATATATTTCTTGAAAATTTGACCTTACCTCCTGATAAGTTTTTTTAAATTTTGCAGCCGCCACCCGGTCAAAATCCGCAATCATTTTGGTTAATGAACGTTTCCCTTCCTCTAGATCTGCAACCTGCTGTTTAAGGTTGTCGATCCGCTCATTTATTTCTAGATATTCTCCAGGTGCAGCGAAATTGACCTCACCTAAATCTGTCATTTGCTTTTTCAAAAGGGTCACTTCATCTTTCAATTCGTTCTCTTCCTTGCGCTTGAGGATTTTGGGGTTAACCTGATCTAATCTCAGATTGTCTTCTGCAGCTTTTCTAAAGATTTCATCCCTTTGTTCTCTGAAGTGCTGCAATCTCATGCTGTTGTTCTGAAGCCGCTGTTTTGCTTTCATTAAAATCTCTTTTATTTTAAGGTATCTTCTTTCCCGAGCGTTGATATACCTCTCCCATGCAGCCACCTGTTTTTTGCGAAAAACAATTGTTTCATTTATTTCATTTTTTTGTATTGTTAAAGCAGCCAGTTGCTGCTGTAGCTGGTCCTTCTGCTCCAAAATAGCACTTATCTCATCTTGTAATACATTTAGATCACTTTCTACTTTTTTTAATTCCTGTTCCCGCAATTCCAGCAGCTGCCTGATCTGCTGCTTTTTCTGTTCCTGATGTTTCA
>LSQX01051668.1_pt1 | contig 11153 bp, 12 predicted proteins | sample 654561 | NCBI WGS metagenome assembly LSQX01 (sample SAMN04489861, study PRJNA283612) | anaerobic digester metagenome | isolation source: 4 biogas reactors fed with cattle manure at either 37C or 55C with and... | place: Denmark: Kongens Lyngby | collected 2014 | reverse complement strand
GTGATCGCTTTTGGTGTGGAAGGGGCCCGCCGCAAAGAGGCGATCGTGATCGTGGCCGAGATGCGGCAGGCCGATCCGGTGGAGCTGCGCCGGGCCATCCGCAGGCGGGTGATCGAGATCTGCGAGATTCCGCCGCGCGATATTGTTTTAACCATTCCTGGAACGCTGCCCAAAACTAGTTCGGGGAAACTGCAGCGCAGCCTCTGCCGCAAACAGTATCTGAACAAGGAGATCGTTTCTCTGGAATAATTTTAAGTCATAATCCATCCTGGGGGCAACCCATTTCGAGATCAACGAAAATGCACCCGGCTAGAGCATGCGATAATCTTCGCTTCTCAGCGCGCCGGGTGCTTTCCTTTGGAGGACATCCTCCAGCGCCGCCACAAGGGTCTCCCGATCCTTTGATAAAATTGCTTTCAGGGGCAGGTAATTGGAGGCATGGTTGGCCCTGAAAAGACAGTTGCTCAGGGAAAGCTGTTCGACCATCATCTTGATCTCCTGAAGCATCTCCCAGGGGCCCAGCGGGGTCAGCCGCCCCTCCTCAACGCGTCGGTGCATGGTCGTTCCCGGGATGATCATCAGACTGAGCAGACCGAGATATTCAGGATCGATCTCATTTAACAGGCGGGCGGTCTCCCGGGCGTGTTCGACCGACCCATCGCGGCCGCCCAGTCCGTTGATGACCGTAATGGATAGCGGAATGGCCGCTTCTTTGACCCTTTTTGCCCCCCGGGCCATCTCCTCCGGGGTAGCCCCTTTGTTGACCTCCTCCAGCAAGGAGCCGCTGCCGCTTTCCAGGCCCAGGTAGATCATCCCCAGTTTGAGGCTGCGCAGCAGGGCCAGCTCGCTGCTTTCCTTTTGCAGCAGATCCTGGGGATTGCCATATACGGAGACCCGCTCCAGGTGGGGGAAGGCCTCGTTCAGCAGCTGTAAAATATGTTGCAGTTTCTCCGTGGACAGGGTCAGGGCGTTGCCGTCGGCCAGAAAGATCCTGCGAGTGTAAGGCCAGGTGCGGCCGGCAGCGACGATCTCCTTTTCCAGCTCGCCCAGATCGCGTTCGCGGAATTTTTTAAACATGTACATGGCGCAAAAGGTGCACCGGTTATGAGAGCAGCCGATGGTCGCCTGCAGGATCAGACTCCTTGCTTCGCTGGGAGGTCGGAAAATATCGCCTTCGTACTGGATGGGATACATCTTTGCTCACCCTTGTCTGGTTAATTTTGGCCGGAAGCCGGAAAAACGGTCCGGCCGCCTGTTTAAGCGATTACAGTTAACAATTCGTTATCAGGGGCTTTTTTCCTCTCCGACCTGGCCGCTGCGTCGGTTTTAACTTGCCTGCGCGGGCTTAATGTTTTACAATAGTTGATATATCCATGGTCGGCACAGTGCAATCACCGCTATGTCGATCGCAAGATCAATCCAAACATTTGAGGTGAAGCCAGCGTGATTATCGGTGTACCCAAAGAGATAAAGACCGGAGAAAACCGCATCGCGGTAACGCCCGGGGCGGTGCGGGTCCTGGTCAATGCCGGCCACAAGGTTTTGATCGAGGCCGGGGCGGGAGCGGGCAGCACGATCGAGGACAATCAGCTGGCCTATGCCGGAGCAGAGATGGTCTCCGGACCGGAGGAGATCTACCGGCGCGCGGAGATGATCTACAAGGTTAAAGAACCCCATCCGTCGGAGTACGCCCTGCTCAGGGAGGGACAGATCCTTTTTGCTTACCTGCATCTGGCAGCGGCGCCGGAGGTGACGCGCGTGCTCATGGAAAGAAAGGTCGTCGCCGTGGCCTACGAGACGGTATCGGTCGGCGGGGCACTGCCGATGCTCGTGCCGATGAGTGAAATAGCCGGACGGATGGCGACGCAGATCGGGGCTCACTTTCTGGAAAGATCCAACGGGGGCAAAGGGCTGCTTCTGGGTGGCGTGCCCGGCGTTACCCCGGCGGAGGTGGTGATCCTCGGAGGAGGCATTGTCGGGGTAAACGCAGCCCGGGTGGCCATGGGCATGGGGGCGAGGGTGACGGTGATCGATATCAATGTCGAGAGATTGCGCCACCTCGATGGGGCCAACGGTGGCCGATTGGTAACCCTTTATTCCAACCCCCACAACATTGCCCAGGCTGTCGCCGGGGCCGATCTGCTCATCGGTGCGGTGCTGATCCCCGGTGGAAGAACCCCGCTGCTCTGTACCAGGGAGATGGTTGAATCGATGCAGCCGGGCGCCGTGATCATCGATGTTGCCATCGACCAGGGCGGTTGCATCGAGACGATGGACCGGCTCACCTGCCACAGCAAGCCGACCTTTGAGCGCTACGGGGTTCTGCACTATGCCGTTCCCAATATCCCAGGGGCGGTTCCCCAGACCTCCACCTATGCACTCAGCAATGCCACCCTGCCCTATGCCCTTGAGCTGGCCAACAAGGGTTGGGAACGGATCGCCGCAGAGAAAAAGCCGCTCAGCCAGGGCCTCAATGTGGTTTACGGCAAGATCGTTAACCGGGCCGTGGCCGAAGCGCTCTCTCTCGAATATATGCCGCTTTGATGGGTGCGCACAGCGGAACCGAATCAGGGGATACCCGGGATGCCCTGATTCGGCCGATCTACAAAGGGTTTGCCTGAAGGTTGGACTGTGCTCTTCGACGCTTTACCCTGAAACGAAGTGCTACCGGGGCTGGACGTTACAGCTCAGGTACTTGCCAGCGCACCGCTGCGCTCGGGCAGTTTTTCCTGATCGATCCGGTTGACCCGGCAAAAGTATTCAAAGAATCGCTGCAGATAATCTCTTTCCTGGGGTTTCTTTTCCAGGGCGATCATATCCCGTAAAATCTGGGCCATCCATGGATTATCGAAGTAGCGGTGCCGCCCGGTATTCCAGGTTACCCGGTGCGGGGCCCGCTCGTTGATATAGTAGTTCCAGAAAAGCATTTTTGCAGACTTTTCCTCCGAAAGGCGGTACCGGTATTTCGAATGTGCAGGGATATAGCCATCGGTGCACTGAGCGGGATTGAAATTTTCGCCGACCATGAACAGGCCGGCAATACGCCTGTCCTTCTCCGGCATATCAGGTTCTCTTACTGTTACCAGGCAGGCACTGTTTTGACTGATTCTGGCTAGCCGTTTCGGCTGCCCCTTGTTCCGGCCGCTCTTGATCTCACCGGTAAAAACCTGCCATTCCCCGAAGACGCTGTCGAGCTCCTCCGGTTTGCACCAAAAGACGGATTGAGAGCGAGGATTGATCGTCATGGTTCTGCTTCTTCTTGAAAGCCTTTCCTGTTCGAAAAGGCGCTGCTTCGTCTTGATCTTGATCGCTTCGATTCTTTCCAGTCTCTGCTCTTCCTTCTTCCGTACACTTTTTTCTGCCAATTTCTCAACAAAGCTGGCTGCTTTTTGATCAACCAGAGTCAGATAGGTTCCGAAAGCATCAGGATAAACAAATTTCTTGACCCCTGACGGAAAATCTACCTGAACATACAGCTCATCATACTGGACCACCTTGCCCTTACCGAAAACCCCGTGTTTTACCTGTTTGTTGACTAGATTCACGTATCTGTTTCCCCTCCAATTAGTTCAAGAAGTCTGTTTGCAAACCGGAGCGCCGATCGATAATATAAATTCTCCCTCACCAGGATATCTGCTGTTCCCGGCATACCGGTACCCCGCGGTCTTCGGTTCGCTACCATCATCATAACACGAACAAGCAGGAAATTCAAAAATTTCAATTGACACTGCCAATTATTTCAGTATAAAATATAGGGTTTAACGATCGCCAGTGGGGTCCGGCGATTATATTTGGCCTGCATGTGATGAAGATCACGCTTTTGCCGCAAGGTAAAATATAGCGAAAAATAATCATATATGGTAAAATATTTAACGAGACCTGGTAGTTACTTTTACCGCTCCCGGATTGATAGACCGGGCTGCCATTGATTCATGCAATCCTAGACAGCGGTCTATTTCAGCACCGCTGACCCTCCGATATTGATCTGTTCTTGCCCGGACCAGCCCATCAGCAGGATGGAATGAGCTTTCAGGCGATGGACTATTCTGAAGACAGGAGGGGAAGATCATGGAGGGTAAAGACAGGTTAACTTACAGCGTCGAAATATACACCGCACTTCGCGTAATAAAGAATAAATTCAAGGATGCCGGGCTTAAGCTCGACACCCGCTATATGGACTATCACGGCGAGCAATGCCCGCGCTGTGGCAGCATGTTTTCAATCTACCGTAACGAGATCAAGGATGCGGCAACGGTATCAGCCTTTCTGAATATGGAGCAACAAAAAGGGATCGCTTACTGTCTCTGCAAAAAATGTGTGCGGGAGATGTCCACATTCACCGCGGCAAGGGATGCCAGAATAACTGAAAGAAGGATCTTCGAGAAGATCCCCGATCTGAAGCGATCGAAAGATCCGAGCAAAAGCGTTATCGAGCTGGAAAGACGGATTCTGGCCAAGATCTACGGTTTTTGAACAGCATAACTTTGCAGACATACGGGGAAAGGGGAGAACCGGCTTCCGGAGAAAGGAATGACCGATGGTGCATTCGGGATGATAAGGATGGGGGAGAGATGAACCAAGGGATGCCCGGATTTGATCGGTTCCGCTGATCTGCTCATCGCGTAGAGATCCATCAGCGATGGATCTTCGGAACAGTACTGCCGGGCGGTCCGGGAAGGGAGGTGGTGCCGGGTGGAGATCAGAACCAATGTGATCGTGCCTTTGGGGTACGGCAAGTATGTCCGGGCCGATAAAATAGTAGCCCTTGAGCCGATCGAGGATGATCGCGGCCCGGGCCGGCGAACAATGGTCTATATTGAACAGCTGCCCAATCCTGTTGTCGCCTCAAGAACGGAACATACCATTATCGAAAATATGGTCCAGACCCCCTCCGAGGTTCTGGAGGCTGCTGCAGCCCTGGAGCTGTTGCGGGATCTTTACGATGATATCAGTCAGGTCGGTCCGATGTTGAGAACCAGTATTAAAAAAGAGGTGGCCCTGGATCTGAACCAGATTGAACGCAAGATCAAAGAGATCCTCGATCGCCAACATAACCCGGAATAACAGCGAGCTGCCATTATTTTGTGGCCATCTTGCGGGAACGGACGCCAGGGCCAAATCAGCGTTATCCGGGTAGTTTCATGCGAGATCACCTGACCGGCACCGGCCAGCCCCGCAGCCGGCTCATTTTCCCGCTGAAGGTCAGATCGGGCACCCAAGTTCGGGGCCGGGCTATTGTGTCCGGTGGTTTCAACTGGGAAGGCCGGGGCTACCCCCACAAGGGATTGTTGTTCAGCCCCTCCAGGGCCGCTGTCTTCTCCTCGATGAAGTCCGCTGTCCGTTGAAAGACAAGTTCCTTGTCGTGATCCAGTGTGACCATATGGCCGGAGCGCTCCACCCAGAAAAGATCCTTGTCCGCCGAGCCAAGGTCTGCAAGAAGGCGGGGCGCGCCCCTGACCCCCGCCGTCGAATCGAGCCGGGAGGCGATCAGCAGCACCGGGCAGGTGATCAAAGGCAGACCATTCCTGATATTGTCAACCAGCTTGATAAATTCCTGGGCAGCGCTCAGGGAGATCTGCTGGTAACCGGTCTCCACCACGGAACGATCCTTTGTACCGGGGCGGTTTAATGTGATCCTTTTGGCAACGTATTTGAGGGGCGGTACCAGAAGTTTCATCCACCACGGCACCTCGTAGGAGGGACAGATGGCAATTGCCCCGGCGATCTTATCCGGATGAAGGTGGGCCAGATGCAGCGAGATGGTCCCCCCCATGGAGATGCCGGCAACAAAGATCGTGCTGCAATGCCGTCGTAGCTCAAGCAAACCCTTTTCAGCCGAGCAGATCCAGTCCTGGTAGCGGCAGCGATCCAGATCTTCTATCTCTGTCCCGTGACCCTCCATCCGGACACCCAGGGCGGTGAACCCTTTCCCGGCGAGATATTCACCCATCTGCCTGACACTGGCCGGCGAGCCGTTAAAATTGTGGATCAGAAGACAGCCGACCTTACCGGCTGGAAACAGGAATGGTTCTGCGCCGGGCCTGATCGCAGGTGCTGTGAAGGGATCATCATTCAGCCTCCCGTGTATCATCCGTTCAGAGAATGTATCAGCAGTAACGAACGGATGGTCGAGAATAATCCGCTGATCTATCGCGACGGTAAATGGTCGATGGATTATCGGGGATTCGAAGAGCTGGCCGCAAAGCCCTCAAGCAAACTTTTTCTCCTGTGCAATCCGCACAACCCTGTCGGGAGGGTTTTTTCACGCACGGAGCTGGAGAAGATTGCTTCAATCTGCCTGAAACATGATCTTTACATTGTTTCTGATGAAATTCACTCGGATATCATATATGATCATGCCCGGCATCTTCCGGTCGCCGCCGTGGATCAAAGTTTTTCGGGGATCACCTTTACCGTCTTCTCTCCCTCTAAAACCTTCAATATAGCGGGAATGCAGACATCGGTTGTTGTTTCGGAAAACCCGGAACTGCTGGAGCAGTTCAACAAAGAGATGAAAAAAAGCGCCTTTATCATGAATCTATTTGGAGCGGTGGCGATGAAAGCCGCCTACAGCGGTTGCGAGGATTATCTGAACCAGCTGCTTGATTATCTGTGGCAAAACTATCTCTATGTGGATCGCTTTTTGAACAAACAGATGCCGCTGATCAAATGTCAGAAACCCGAGGCCACCTATCTATTATGGCTGGACTGTCGGGCTCTGGAGCTGAACAGCAGAGAGCTGAGCGACTTCTTCCTGAAAGAGGCGCGGGTGATACTCGACAGCGGGCGTTGGTTCGGAGAACAAGGCCGGGGATTCATGAGGTTGAATATCGGCTGTCCCCGGGCCACCCTAGAAAAAGCCATGCACCGGATCAAAAGGGCCTACGATGGGGCGGCGTACGGAGGGAAGAGAGCCTGAGGAACCGGTTTTTCCGGTGAATAAAAAGTTGGGGTGGACTCGATTTGTTGGAGCGAAACCAGATTATTGCATTGCTGCGGAGCGAGATGGAAACAGGTTTGGGCGTCACCGAACCTTCCGCCATCGCCCTGGCCTGTTCAAGCGCCTATCAGCAGGTCAAGGGTGAACTGGAAAACATAGTCATTGTAACCGATCCGGGTATCTTCAAGAATGCCTTTTCCTGTGCAATACCGGGAACTGAAGAGGCTGGTATTGCAATGGCCGCACTCTTGGGTGTGGTCTGCGGGAATCCCTCGCTGGAACTGGAGATATTCAAAGATATAACTGCAGCGCAGATCGGCGAGGCCAGAAGGCTGAATGAAAGAAATCTGGTCGAGATTCAAGTTCAAAAGGATATCCCGGAGCTGTACGTTAACGCCTTCGTGAAGACCGCTGCTGGAACCGGGCGGACGGTAATCAGGAAAAAACATACCAATATTGTCAGAATTGAAGCGGATGATCATCTGATCTTCGAAAAAGAAAAAGAGACGGCGCTCAACCGGACGACAACTTTCGATCTTTCTACATACACGGTCGGCCAAATCAAGAAATTCATAGATCGGGTACCTCTTCCAGATATCGATTTTGTGCTCAGCGCTGTCAGGATAAACAATAAATTGTGCAGGGAAGGTACCGGGGGAGCCGGAATGAAAGCCGGCTTCGGTCTCGAACGACTGGTCAGGGCCAAAAAGATTGCCGATGATTTGGTCAGTTATGCCCAAAGACTGACCGGTTTTGCCATGGATGCCCGGATGGGCGGGGTTTCCCGGCCGGCACTCTGCATCTGCGGCAGCGGTGCGCACGGGATTATCGCCACGATGCCGCTTGCGGCTGCTGCAGAAAGAATGACCCTGGAAGATGATCGACTGGCGAGAGCAATTGCGCTAAGCTATTTAATTACCATCTACATAAAAGATCATTCCGGACGGTTATCCGCTTTTTGCGGCTGCGCGGTGGCAGCCGGGATCGGCGCAAGCGCCGGGCTTGTTTATCTGCTGGGGGGCGGTTTGGAGCAGATCGAAAATGCAATCAACAATATGGCAGCCAATATTACGGGCCTGATCTGCGATGGTGGCAATTACGGTTGCTCATTGAAAGCGATCAATGGTGCGGGCACTGCTGTCCTATCCGCACTGCTGGCTTTGGATGGTATCGCCATCCCCGGAGATGAAGGAATTGTCGGCAGGACAGTTGAGGAGACCATGAAAAATATCGGTCTGATCGCTTCCCCTGGTATGGTAGAAACTAACAACACGATCATTGATATAATGATGGGGAAGGACCGATCGGGAAGGTAGCAGGACAATCCCGGAAAGGGCCGCATCATTTTATGATGAAGAAACTGGCCGGAGCGGCCTCGAGCCGGAGCATTCGGCGATGAGCGTCTGTGTCAGCAGCCAGGCAGCGGGGGCCCGTTCGCCGATACTATCGCCCCGTGGAAACGTATCACAACGAAGATGCGGAGACGATCTTCGTGGCCCTGGGCAGTTTTGCTGAAACGGCCGGCGAAGCGGTCAAAGCGATGCGCCGGTAGGGCCTGAAAGCAGGATTGTTGAACTTGCGCCTCTGGCGGCCCTTTCCCTTGGAGATGTTTACCCGGGCGGTTGAAGGCGCCCGCAACTTGATCGTTCTCGACCGGGCCGTTTCTTACGGGGGTCCCGGAGCGGCATCTGGATACGCCCATTGATTTCGATTGCCTGAAAGAGCGGGCTCGATGGTGGGCTCGGGCGGCATGATCGTGATGGATTAGGATCATTTGCTCCGACGTTTCACCCGCTGTCAATTTGTCCAGGATGAGTGCGTTCCGGGAATCACCGGTTTACCCTTATCATATCGGGGTTGGACTGAAGAGCCGTTTTCGTCCGGCGGCCAAATGGCGACTGCCGCTGGCTGTATGAATAAATGCAGCGAAAATACAGCGAGGGTTTTGGCTTTACAAGGCCAAAACCCTCTGCCTGCAACCCTTTTTCAAGGTGGTGCCGAAGGGGGGAGTCGAACCCCCATGGGCCAAGCCCGCACGATTTTGAGTCGTGTGCGTCTGCCGGTTCCGCCACTTCGGCATGCTCCTGCGTAGACAATATTAGCATAAAAAACGGGCCGGAGCAAGGTAATAGAATTTCTTGAGTTTCCGCAAAACGTAATAGTCAGGCGGGGTAAAGGCCTATATCGCAAGCAATACACCTTTGCATAAGGTATCTGTTACTTTAGACGGGTGGCAATATAATATTGCGATCACCAATAAGGCCTTCTATCTAGGCCTTTTGTAACTCCGATGTTGATTTCCCCCTAGATCAGTCTTTCCCCCTAAGCAGTAAGTTTCAATTTTAACTGTCGAGGCCCGCTATGTCGCAATTTAAACCAACCCTGTATGCCCACCTTAGCGTGGGCCAGGGTCGATAGAACACCTTCGGCAAGCTGGTAATAATAAAATTGGATGTCCTTTCGCAGGGCCTTAGAATTATGAATAAGACGGCGTGATAATTTGCTGGTTTGTAGTTTCTCAGCGAGAAAGCCTAACAGACCAATGGCATATGTAAGAAGGGCGTTAAGGTTATTAATGGCGATCAGGCTTCTAACTCGGAAGTTTTCAAAGCCAAAGTGTTGTTTTTTAAAACGGAAATATTCCTCGATACGCCATCTTGACATATAAGTCCTTACTATACGAACCGCCTCCTTTTTACCATGAATTTTCTTGTTGGAGGCCAGCATCATAGGTGTTTTTCCCAGTCCGTAAACAAGAATGAGGGTAACAGGGTTTTTGCTAGCGGTTATTTTTATATTAAGATGACTTATATAAACTGTCTCCTTTATTTCTTTTCCATCCTTCTTAAATGTAAGGCTCGTTTTGATTTTGCCCTTTCTGGAATCCCTAAGGGTAGTGGATTTAAACCATTTCCCCTTCCAAAACAGCTTTCTCTTCTCCGTCAAACGCACAATATAATCTTGTTTTCGTTTAGCCATAAAATTAAACAGGGCATTCATATCATAACCCCGATCGAAAACGAACGTGGCCTTTCCTTGCAAACTGCTAATTACGCTGTCTAGCCCTGCAAACAGAACCATGTTAGTTGATTTATAGTTCTTTTCCTTTGATGAATGAATATGGGAAAACAAACTAATGGGTTGTCTGTTGTTGGCGGTTAAGCCCACCATTTCCGTTACCAAATAACCCTTTTCAATGTTTATTTTTTTACTAGAACCATCACGGACTTCACCCAAGGCCTCAAATTTTTCACCGTAAGGTTTAATAACGTCAGTGTCATCTACTAAAATGATAGGGTTTTTACCTAAAGAATTTATCGCTTTCCGGATGTAGTTCTTTTGTATATCCGTGGAAAGTGCACGTTTTAAATTGCGGCTAAGCCGGTCTATGGTGTTTTTAATATGAATGGATTCATTTAAAGCCATGCCGATATCCTTTAAAACAACGCTTCCTGATTTTAGTATTCCATAAATAGTTTGGGTGACAAATTTTCTTTCTATTTTATTTTTCCGTGGGACTAGGCTCTTGGAAAAATTGACCGTTTCCCGTTTAGTTGTGTAAATATCTGTGGTAGAATAGAACATAGAAGCCCTCCTTTAAATTGTTTAGTACGATTTTGGTCGTAACCTAATTATACTAAACTTTGGAGGGCTTTTCTTTAATTTGCTACACAAAACGCCTTCTTTGTTGCCATTTTGAGGCCTTTTAACCCCTTTTTAATACCGACGCAATAGCTACTGGATATTTTGCGGAAACTCAAGAATAGAATTTGCCTCCGCGAGAACACGGAAGGCCGGTTAAGCCCGGCCGCGCTTGCCGCCGGGGGCCTCACTGGTGATCTTGCGGTGATGGTTGCTGTATCGATCGCCTTATTACCGATCGGCGGCTCGAAGATGGCTCAGTTGTCACCCGGTTATCCGGGGAAGACAGGCCTGCTTTAACACTATTGCTGCAAGGGCATATAATAACAGGGCACTTACCGGAACGGTTTGGCAGGAGATCAACGAGGGGCGACGGCTATGGGGACCAGGCGGATCGGTATATTTATAAGAAAGGGAGGCGGGATCGTTCTGGCAGTGGCCGGAACGGCCCTGGTGATCAGGGTGATCCCGGTCTACCTCTGGCCGATGGCGCTGGGGGCGCTGTTGATCTGGGGCGGCTGGCAGCTGTACATATATGATCGTTATTACTGATGAAACCGGCGAATATCTT
>LSQX01385807.1_pt1 | contig 11154 bp, 12 predicted proteins | sample 654561 | NCBI WGS metagenome assembly LSQX01 (sample SAMN04489861, study PRJNA283612) | anaerobic digester metagenome | isolation source: 4 biogas reactors fed with cattle manure at either 37C or 55C with and... | place: Denmark: Kongens Lyngby | collected 2014 | reverse complement strand
GGTGTGGGAGGTCCCCCGTTCAACTGATGAACGGGGTCCTACCCGATTTAGAGAGGCAAAAAAATGGAAGACACAGGTTATTGCAATCATGCGAAGGTTGAACAATTAGGGCGCATGAACATAACGGGGAATGTAATCCCCATGAACTGGTATCAGACCATCAGGAAAGAGAACGGTAAACCGGATCAAACAGCGATCACCCTTTTAGCTGAAATCGTTTATTGGTATCGGCCAACGGAAATCAGGGATGAAGTATCGGGGCAGTTTTTAGGCCTTCGAAAAAAATTCCACGATGACCAATATCTGCAAAAAAGTTATAAAGATCTTGCGGATACTTTTGGATTTGGATATCAAGAAGTGCAAAGAGCCGTTAAGCGCCTGGAAGACCTCGGCGCCATTAAGCGCATCGTCCGTCATCTAAGACTTAAGACCGAAAAAACCCAGACCGTACTTTACATTGATATTAATCCAGAGCGAATTGCTGAGCTTACCTTCAATAAATCCGAAGATAAAAACGATCCTCCCAACAAGGTTCCCATTCCAGTAGAACCTGAGACGGCAGAGGAGCCTTCCAATATGAAGCCAGGGGTTGATTCACCAAGCAGGAGAGGAGAGCCAATTAAGGCTACCAGAGAGCCTTCCATGGGTATCATCAAGACTGATGGCACCCCCTATACCGAGCGACGGGGGGTATCATCAAATACGATGCCACCCCCTATCACAAGCAATAGCCTCCCCCTATCAGGAGTGATAGGCCATATACATAGATTACATACAAAGAATACTAGAGCTATATCTTCATCTTCAGAGAGTACTTCAAGAGTTAGTGGGGGCAGTCAGTCACGAAAAATGATGACGATGATTGATTCTCAAAAAGATAATTCAGAAGTGTTGTCTTCCCAAAACGGAACAAAAATCCGCAACAAGGTCAGGGAGGTCATTCGAAGAAATATTGAATACGACATTTTAATTCTCAACGAAAATCCTGAGCATGTAGGTGAAATTGTTGAGGTCATGGTGGACATTATTTGTTCCAATCAAAAAACGATTCGTGTCAATGGCACACCAATGAACACTGAAGTCACGAAAAGCCAATTCATGAAATTGACATCAAGGCACATTGAGTGTGTCTTGCACAATCTTCGCCAGGTATCCCACAAGATAACCAACTTCAAAGCTTATCTAGTGTCATCGCTATATAATGCCTCGCTTTCACTCAAGCTTAATGAACAAGCGATTTCGAACCATGAAAAGCAGAAATACTGCGCATTTAAAACACCATGAAAGGTAAAAAGAAAGGGAAATTATGAGATTCAAACGCTTAATTCTAACCGCATTGGCAATGCCCTTAGTCTTGCTTTTATCGTTATCTGCTCCCGTGTCAGCAGCTGAAACCATCCGTGTCAAAATTGTTGCCAAAACTCAATCAGGCAATACGGTATCTGTTCCAAACGCCCTATGCCAAATCACTGTCGGGGAAGATGTAAGCGAAAGATGGACGGATGCTCAAGGGATTATTACCATTCCGGCTGTCACGGGGAAGCTGTCAATCAGTCCGATTGCCTTGCCAGCAGGATATAAATTTCTGGAAGATGAAATTCCCGTGCTTGTGATTGAAGGAGACGAAGCAGTATCCATTCCATCCGAAGACGAAAAACCGCCTCAAATCATAGTTGGAACATCGCTTCGGGTACCCTCACTGACAGTATATGTGAAAGACAGCGAGGGGAAGGAGATTCAAGGGGCTGAGATCACAGTCACAACCTTAAAAGCATCCTTCAGTGAGAAAATGACAACCGACAAGAATGGCGTAGGTGTAATGACAATAGGCTACGGCATTTATAGGGTAACTGTCACGGGTTCTGCAGATGGAGATTATCAACCTTTGCAAAAGCAAAAGGTCTTTCTGGGTTCTGATGAAACCCTGGAAGTAACACTAGAGAAAATTGAGCCGGTGACTACCTTGCCTGAATCAGAAACCACGGAACCAACAGAGCCCATGACAATAGTGACAACCTCTCCGCCAACAGTTGAAGCGGTCACAGAGACAACAGAATCTTCGCTTGTATCAACCTCGGATGAATCAGAGAAGGGTGGGTCATCGAGCGCTCTTCAGGTTTTATCACTCATCGTTTCTCTTGTGAGCTTAGGAGGTATTGCTTACCTTGTCCTCGTAAACGTCAACCTCAGAAAAGGATACTGATCGATACGATCCATTTAGTGAAAGAAGGTGATTAACATGAACAATCAACTCAAGCCTCAGTATTGCCAGTATTGCGGGCGACGGCTGGATGAACGCTGTGGCTGTCTGCGTGAAATTGCAGAGTACCAGGAAAAAATGATCGATGAACTTGAAAACAGGCAGGAGACACAATTCGGGTGGCGCCAACAAGATCTGATTGATCAGCACAAATTTGAACGATAAGAGGAGATGCGATGATGGATAACGACAAAATCAATGTGCTTGTTGTGGAACCGGGCAAGAAACCTTACACCAAAGAGATTTCATCTGGATTATCTTCGTTTCAGTACGAAGTAGGTGGATATATTCAAGCCATCTACCCTTACGAAGAGCCAGTGGCTATCGTTTGTGACGAAGAAGCCAAGTTGGCCGGAAAGGAACTGAACAGAGTGCTCCGTGATAAGAATGGAACAATCTACGATGTTATTGCCGGAACCTTCCTTGTCGTCGGTTTGAGCGAAGAGGACTTCTCCTCTCTCTCTCCTCCTCACATGAAAATGTTCAAAGATAGGTTCGCCATTCCTGAAATGTTCATGCGAGGAACAAACGGCAAGCTCATTGCTCTTCCCACGGTAGAAGAGCACGGGTTAGAAAGATGAAGGAGGAATTGACAAGATATTGGCTGTGGATGCAGGCGATGGATTTTGCATGCAGTCAGCAGTTGTATAAGGCACCGCACAAACAGGATACCAACAGCAATTATGAGGAGAACGTCAAAGAAAGATACCGGTTCGTATTGGATAACTGGGATGAAGTGACCGCTCAAACGAGACGTACCTATGCCGGGGAAGGCGCTGGCTACAATCGCTATCAAACAGGATGGTCAAACCAGGTTACGACAAATGGAGTGACGGCTACATACAGAGATAAGGGTCTTGAAGTCACTGTCAGCTGGACTGAAGTCAAGAGATTCATCGAAGATATGCTTCATCCTGCCCAGCAGCTATCGATGTTTGACCTACTTTTGGATGGAGCGATGAACACTGTGGATCGATCACCTGAAGATACCTTCCTCCATAAAGAAAGGGGATAAGAAGAAGTCAAGTCGGAAAGATAAGGTTCACATGAACGGTTTACCACTACTAGTGAATCAGTTCGCTAGTAGCAGAAAATGAGCAGCCGTCTGGCTGTTTTTTATTGTATTGAAAGAGAAAAGAAGATCAAGCCATTGCAGATGCGATGGAGCAGAAAGGAAAAAATTATGTCAATAGTTGCAGCGGTAGGGAACCTCGCTACTGATCCCCATATTTCTAGAAACGAAAATAACGAGGCTACCTATGCTCGCTTTACGCTCGTTGAAGATCAGTATAGCCGGGGGAAAAAACAAGTCACGTACATTGACTGCGTTGGATTCGGACGCATGGCTGAAATCATCGAGGAAATATTGAGGAAAGGGAGTCTATGCTACATCGAAGGCAGTATGGTAAGCGGGCAGTACACGAAAAATGATCGAAAAATCTATACAAGGAATGTGCGGGTTAATCGACTGCGTGTCTTGAATCACCCTGACAGGACAAATCCGGCTACTGGATACGATGATATGGAGGAGAATCTTCCCTTTGATGAAGACGGTTATATCGATGATGACCTTACCTATCTTGATTAAGAGAAATGCGGGTTAAGAGAGAATTGGTAAGACAAAGAGATCGTCTGTTAAAAAACAAAAAGCAAAAATGGAAAATTCCGGATGCTAGAATATCCGCAAGGGACTTGCGGTCTACAAGGAGAAATACATATGACTAAGAAAAACACAATGCTGCTTCGCTTAATGCTGTTTATGGCACTGGCGATGATTGCTTTCTCCCTTGTCGCTTGTGACAAGCCTTCCGTAATGCCTGAACCGCAAGAATCATCTACGACAAAGGATACTTCAATCGTACCAACGAGCCCCACTCCCGTAGCATTTCTCAGGGAAACTACTACTCCAACGAGGACAGTAGAGGGGAGTCTGTCAACCACAACTGAAGGCCATTCAGAGCCAAACCCTCCATCACAGACCGAAGAACCCGGTCAAAGTGAAACGAAGACTGTAACCGCAACTACAACGGTTGCAAGTGCAAGAACAAAATCAACGACCACGAAGGCACAAACAACAAAGCAATCTGAGACAACAACGGTCAAGACAAAAACTTCGACCACCACCCAACAGGCTCCGACCACGACCAAGAAAGCGGAGCGTCCGATCACCCATCAGAACATGGTAGACATGATCAACGAAGAGAGGGCTCGCATAGGAAACAAAGTCAAAGTCTCCTACGGCGATGCCACCTTGCAAAAGATTGCATCTATCAGAGCGTTTGAACAAGAACGGCTTTTTGGCCATATGCGCCCCATGCCCTGCCCTGGCTGTGATTACTGCAAGGGAGAAAAAGAATGTATTGCTGATGAGCAAGCGTGGATTTACAACACTTACGGCGAGAAATACGCAAAAGGTGGCTTGGCGTCGGGTTACCATCCCTACGGTTGGACTGTTGAGGAATTTCGCGAACATGTGAAAACGTCGCCCGGTCACTACGACCAGATGTTCAAGGCAACATGGACTAGGTTCGCCTATGACTTTTCAGAGCAAGATCTGTACATCTATTTCAACTACGGGCATTAGAGCCAGAAAAAATCACAAGAAGCAAAAAAAGCGGTCATTTGATCGTCTTTTTTACGCTCATGAAAAGAGGAAATAAGCGCCTTTGCGCTTCATAAGAATCTACTAGTGAAGTCCTTCACTAGTTAAAACAAGAAGACGGCTAAGGAGCCGTTTTTTCTTGTCATTAAATCGCAAAAAGGAGAACTAAATGACAATAGGATGGAAGAACGTAATTGCATTTTTTCTTGTGTTATCTGTTCTTGTGATGATGTTGCTGCCGTTTGTCAAAGATACGCAAGAAGTACAAGCCTACACAGCAGGCGAGGCTTCATCTTTGAACCCGAGTGACATTAGAACCTCAAGGCAAAGATACATCGATGCAGCCCGAGTGATGATTGACCATGCAAAATCGGCCTATGGGTATGGGAACTCTGTACTCTTGGGGAGTAATTATCCCCCCCTGGCAGGACAGGCCACCTTCGACTGTGTACGCCTCGTGACACACATTGTGTATGCAGCGACCAGCTCATCAATTAATGGGAATAACGCTACAGTCAACCGTGTGATTACCGAGAATCATACATTTGCATCATCCACCGGCTTGGTACACACGAGTACTTATACGGGTGGACTTGTAAGCGAGTTACGGGGTTTATCAAACCTCTATACGGAGTATGGGTCAAATTTCGATCCCGGCAATCTCAAAAGGGGAGATATTGTCTTTACGGGCGACCGGGATTCATCCGGTACAAATCACGTGATTATTGCCCTAGGGCCTTTAAGCCGAGCGGAGTACGACTCGATCAGAAAACCGGCATTCATCCCCTATGCCGAAAACATCATTTACCTGGCTACGACAGGTTCAACAAACTTCGGTCGTCTTGAAAGTCACTTGAGACTCAACAAGCCAGACTACAACGACGACCCCGATAAAGGCCCTTTCATTAAGCATGTCTTTCGCCCAAAATATGATGTGCCTTTACAAGAATACGGCGGGTTTCGAATAAAAAAGACGGATTCTATTACTGGTGCTGGACTGACCGGGGCAGAGTTCGATCTTAGAAATTCAGCAAACGTTCTTCGCATGCACGTTGTTATGGCTTCAGGCGAATATACATCAACTATGGAAATTCTCCCAGGTATCTATACTTTGATAGAGACCAAGGCACCGACGGGCTACTCGCTTGATCCAACCCCTCGAACGATTGAGATAACGGCAAATACAATCAACAGCGTCTATTGGGACAACCCGATTAGAAATGTTCCGGCTGAGGGCAGCGTCCGGATTGTAAAGAAGGATAGAGATACTGGGGAGCCTTTACCGGGTACAGTTTTTGATATTTCACAATCTTCTACCTTCCCAAGCGGAAGCACGGTTCGGGTTACAACGAGAGTAGATGGTAGTACTAACGAAGAAGTCTTCAATATGGTAAATGGCGAAAGCGTTTACGTGCGAGAGGTTTCAGTTCCTGCACCCTACGTACTTGATAATGCCGTGAAGCAGGTGACTCTCACACCCGGTGGGCTTGTGAGCGTTGAGTTTACGAACAAGAAAGCAGAAGGCAGAATCCGGATTATCAAACTCGATGAAGTGAATGAGAAGCCGATTGCAGGCGCAGTCTTTGAAGTTAAAAATAACGAGGGCGAAGTCCTTGCAACAATCACGACTGACGAGGATGGGATCGCCGTAACTCCAACTCTGCCACTTGGCCAGTATCAGGTAATAGAGATAACGCCTGCTCCCGGCTATGTTTTGAGCGAAAGTGTTATCACGCTCGATCTCAATTTCAAAGATCAGGATACGCCGGTCATTGAAGTGGAAGCTACGGTCAAGAACATGCCGATCCGAGGAAGAATCCGCATCATCAAGCTTGCAAGTGACACAGCTTCACCAATCAAAGATGTTAGCTTTGAACTGCTTGATATGGCCGGAAACCCTGCTCTTGATCTTTTTGGGAACGAGGTGCCGGAGCTGGTAACAGATGGTGATGGCTTTGCTGTTACCCCTTGGCTTCGCGTGGGCCGTTACATTGTTCGAGAAAAGGATGCTCCAAACGAGTATTACATTGTAGAAGACGAGTTCGAAGTTGAAATCGTAAGTAATGACAAGACTGAAAACCTTTATGTCAGGGATGATCGTGTCCTTTTGAAAGTCCGCATTAAGAAAGCCGATGCTGAAAGCGGAAAACCTCTTGCAAATGCTGTTTTTGAGCTTTATGACGAATCGGGGACTCTCATAACTTTTGAGAAATATGTAGATGGCCAGATTGTCATCTATGACCGCCTCATTACGAATGCAGATGGTATTGCCTATTTGGAAGGCTTTTTACCATATGGACGTTATTGCCTGAAGGAAATAACGCCTCCCCCGGGTTATATAACTGGTGAAGATGTGTGGTTCGACATTACACGAGACACAACCTATATCGAACTCGATTTGCTCGGTAAGGTATTTGACCTTGATGTAGCAAATAATCCAACAGTCGTTGAAGTGTCAAAGAAAGGGATTACAGGCGATGATGAGCTACCGGGTGCAAAACTTCAAGTAATAGATAAAGGAAACGGTAAGGTGGTGTCCGAATGGATATCCACTGATCAACCCTATCTGATTAAGAATCTGGTTGTCGGCAAGACCTACATACTGCGTGAAAACATTGCTCCGGACGGATACTCTGTGTCCTCAGACGTTGAGTTCATTGTCAAAGACACGGGTGAGATCCAACAGGTTGCCATGTACAACAAGTTGACCAAAATTGAAATTCTAAAGATTGATAACTTGCAGGGACTTGCACTCCAAGGCGTTGAATTTGAGATTCGTTCCGCTAACGGTGATCTTCAGCACTTCGTCTATGACGAAAAGGTAAAAGCGTATATCTGGGAAGGATTTACGAAGGAAGACGTGTCATCTATTCTTCACACGAACAAAGAAGGAATGATTGTCATTTACGGCCTTCCCATAGGGGATTATACGATCAAGGAAACAAAGGAATTGCCTGGCTACCAGAACCCGACTCAACCTCTCGCTTTCACGGTCTTAGCAAACTCAGATGACGCAACCCCCCTGATGTTAGAGATTATTAACGAACCGACAGAACTTATCATCCAAAAGGAGGATGAAGCAACGGGCAGGGTTTTAGAAGGAGCAATCTTCCAGCTTTACCGCATCCTGGACGACGATACGTCCGAATTGATGCACTTCAGGAAGGAGGGCAAATACTATATCGCAGACGCTAATGGAACGATCACAACTCTCGTCTCGGACGATGCCGGAATCATCCACATGCTGATGCTCCCCCTTGGGGAATACCAACTGGTCGAAATCGAGGCACCTAAAGGATTTGAGCTTGATCCAACGCCAAGGAATGTGACATTAAGCGAAGAATATGGACAGGTGAGCCAGTTGATTAAGAATAAGTCTGTGCCGGTACCTCCAACGGGCCAAAAGCTTCCCCTCTATGCCGTTGCCTTTTGGGGATTGTCAGCTATGCTTCTTGGCTTTGCTCTCTTCATCCGAAAAAGAAAACAGAATCAGACCAACGTTTAGGCTATTGCTTAGACGTAAGTAAAAGAGAAGCCTAAAGGTGGTATCACTGGCAGGCCGTCACTACTAGTGAAGAAGTTCACTAGTGAAAATGGGGAGTGGTGAAAACTGCTCCCTTTCCTTTTGGAGGAAAATCTAGGAAGGAAGAACCTATGCAAGACAGAATTGAACAAGAAGCTCATGGGGAAAAAATGAAAGGTCTAAGTGAGCATCTGGAAGCCATTGCCAATTCATATGTCGCAGACCCGAAGATGATTGCTGAGTATCTTCAATTTGCGTCTAAGTTTTACAGCTACTCACCGAATAATGCGATGCTTATTTATGCTCAAAACCCAGCGGCTGCATTTGTCGCTAGCTTTCAAGCCTGGAAGGATCAAGGGCATATGGTGAGACGGGGAGAAAAAGGAATGAAGATATTTGTTCCAAATCCAGTCACACTATTGACCGGCAAAGACGGCAAAGGCAAAACACTTAAAGAGGCTACAAAAGAAGAGAAGGAGCTGATAAAAGCCGGCAAAATAAAGACGACAAAGAAACTTTACTTCCGGATGGGGCATGTGTTTGATATTGCTCAAACCAACGTACCATTTGAAGACTATCCCAAGATTTTAGCCCCCGGCGTTGCCTCAGTAAAACATGCTGAATTGGCAAAACGTCTGAAAGAATACATCGGAGAGCATGTATGTAAAGTAGTTGACGAGCAACCCAGCGGGGCAAGGTTGCGAGGCAGCTATTCGTCCTACGAAAACATGATAAGAATGTCACCCGCCCTTCAGGACACAGCCTATTTGTCAACGCTGACACACGAGCTGGGCCATGCGCTCATGCACCAAAAGACGGAACTTTCCACCCTTGAAAAAGAATTTCAAGCCGATGCTTTCTCGATCATGATGCACAAGGAGCTTGCCCTAGAAATATCAGATGAACGAAAAGAACATTTAGCCAACACGTTTGATGGACTCAAGAACGTAGTCGAGATTGATTCTTCCAAGTGCATCCCGGAAGGGATGGAAAAGGAAGATTACCTGGCTTCGCAATACCGGGAATTGTTGGTAGGGTCACTCAAAGAAGTACACACAACCTACAGCGAACATGTACCAGCAATTCTCGAATATATAAAAAGTTATGAAAAGGTCGTTGCTACTGAACTCATCACGACAGGACAAACACCAACAAGGTAAGGAGCCTGAAATGGATAAGAAACAACCATTTGGGGAGCGTATTCTGGGAAGCTTTGGATATTACAAAAGAAGTAGCATACGCTCAACCATCAGCAACGATGATCGTGCAAAGTTAAAACAGCTCATTCGTAAAGCGATTGCAGAAGAAATGTCCAGCTCTAAAGAACTAGAATCTTTGGGGCTGGAAGCCGTAGCAAGGACAGTGACCCAGCTCACTCCGGAACTATCCATGAACTATAAGAGTGTCCAGGATATTCTCGATCCGGGGTATTCCAAAGATAAGGTGAATGAGTTACAAGGAGAAGAATTAAGCAGACAGTTGTTAGTGGAAGTAACGGACTTGCGTTGGCTGATTAAAAGCCTTGAAGAAGCGATCATTACCTATGACAATCATCGAAGAGAAGACGATAAACATCAATCTGAACTCATCGCACGTGTTATCGGCGGAGAGATCATCCGTAAAGAAGAAGAGCTGCGACTCATCCTTGATGAAAAAATTGGGGAAAGTAAAGATGGTACAAAAGCATGGCTGAAAAAGATTCTACTCAAGGACAATCTTATGAAATGGATACCTTTTGGAATTCTTCTTGCCATGAATTTCATCTTGACGCTCATGATCTATGCGCATTACATGTAGGGAGAATAGATGAAGAAGGAACATAAACGGATCATGAAAAATGTGGCGATTATTGGCCTGTGCCTGATTGCCCTTTTACTCCCCGGCCTCTTTTTCAAAAGAGCACTGGACGTGCCAGCCGTAGCGCCTTCATCCGGGACACAGAAAACAGCCAACGAGGTTGCAGCAAATCCTTCAACAATTACCACGCCTCTCGAATCAAAGAAAGAAAGTCAGCCGTTCGATGATGCAGTCGGTTCTTACGAGATAAAAAGAGCGGTCGTTGTGAGGGTCGTTTCTGGGAATAGAGTTATTCTTCAAAAAGGTGACGAGCATACCGGAAAAAGGTTTGAAGCAAGAATTATTGGTCTCAAGGATTCTTACGCTAATAACGAGCAAGGCAAGTGGCTGAAAATGCAAATGGAATACTATCTTCTCACGCAAAACATCCGTTATGTAGAAGGTGAAAAAAAGAAACCAGATCAACCTATTCCTGTCTACATTTATTTTCCCGGCGATGATCTATTTAATGAGTGGGCTATCTATTTTGGATTTGGAGTTTATGAAAGCGATCCAGAAAACTTCGCCTTCGAAGATCGCTTTATTGAGGCCGATTTTCGAGCCAAGGAAGAGGGAAATGGACTCTATAGTCCAGATTGGAGCGCCTGGTACTCAGGGAAAAAATGAGGAAACAAAAAAGGAGATGACGAGGAGGCCGTCAAAAGACGGCTTTATTCTTCATCAAGACGGGAAGACGCAGTTTAGAAAACTGAAAATAGGGGTCTTAGGGGTTCCCCCTAACAAGCCCACGGAGGTGGGGTATTTGGTAGACACGGCGTGGATATCCAAATGCGATGCTTGCGTGTTAGTAAAATAAATGGCCTATCTCTAATGCTAATAACATGATATAAGTTACCAATCTCAAATGTAAGTAACTTGATATAAGGTACTAATCTCTAATGCTAATAACATGATATAAGTTACCAATCTCAA
>LSQX01357882.1_pt2 | contig 11155 bp, 8 predicted proteins | sample 654561 | NCBI WGS metagenome assembly LSQX01 (sample SAMN04489861, study PRJNA283612) | anaerobic digester metagenome | isolation source: 4 biogas reactors fed with cattle manure at either 37C or 55C with and... | place: Denmark: Kongens Lyngby | collected 2014 | reverse complement strand
TTGAAGAGAAGTTCGGCGTAGGACCGCATACCATTTCTGTGCCCAGGCTGCGACCTGCGCGCGGAGTCACCCTTGAGACTTTCCCATATCTCATGGCGGATAGGGATTTTATGAAGATAGTTGCTATCTTACGCCTGGCAGTGCCCTACACAGGGATTATCCTCTCTACCAGAGAGCGTCCGGAGTTCAGGGATGAAGTGATTAAGGTCGGGGTATCCCAAATCAGCGCAGGTTCCCGGACAGGCGTGGGAGCCTATCGTCATGACTGTGGCGCGGACAATTGCGGTAGCAGCCGTGCCGGGGCAGGGGCATTGGACGACGCTGAAGATGAGATTCCTCAGTTTGCAGTTGATGATCATAGGACTCCCGACGAAATCATAGCGGGACTCGCCAAGTCCGGATATATCCCGAGTTACTGCACAGCGTGTTACAGGCAAGGCCGTACAGGTGACAGGTTCATGGAGTTCGCAAAGACAGGCGAGATCCAGAACCTTTGCCAGCCAAATGCTATCCTAACATTCAAGGAATACCTGATAGATTATGCATCCCCTGAGACACGGAGGGTAGGGGAGGAAGCCATCAAAGCACACCTTGCGATGATTCCTTCGGAGAAGGTCCGAAAGGAGACAGAGAAGCGCCTTGCCAGACTGGAGCAGGGTGAGCGGGACTTCTATTTTTAGGTGTTTTCTGTCTGGGTAATGTTTCCACGGCGAATCACGCCCTGAGTCGGAGCGCCCTTCTTGGTTAACGACAGAACTGTCCAGTTTGCAACGGAACCGTTGTTCCTGCTCATGGAAAGGAGGACTTAAATGCAAAGAACGCCGAGAAGCAACAGACTACAAATCGCAATCCTAGGGAGACGAAACGCAGGAAAATCAAGCCTGATTAATGCGCTCACAAATCAGGACATAGCCCTTGTTTCCGAGGTTCCCGGGACTACTGCTGACCCCGTATATAAAGCCATGGAGATCCCTCCGATAGGACCTGTGACACTAATTGATACTGCAGGCATAGATGACATAGGAGAGTTGGGCATGCTCAGGGCGGAGAAGACCTGGAGTGTCCTGGAGAAGGTGGATCTTGTGGTGCTGGTTATCGACGCGACCTTAGGAATTGGGGTGCCTGAGCGCTCTGTTATGGAAAGACTCTCTGAAATGGGCGCCGGGGATGCAGGCAATTGCGGAAAGAGCAGGCAGACCGGGGGCGTGCCTGTAGTCGCAGTGGCAAACAAGGTGGATCTTGCGCCTTTGGCGCCTATCAGGAAGTGGGAAGATACGTTGGGTACAGAGATCACAGAGGTTAGCTCACTGACGGGAGAAGGCACAGAGAAAGTCAAGGAACGTATTATCGCGTCTGCGCCTGCTGACTGGGAAGGCCCGTCCTTAACCGGGGATCTTGTCAATCCCGGGGATATTGTGATCCTTGTGACACCTTTAGATATCCAGGCGCCAAAAGGACGTTTGATTCTACCGCAAGTCCAGACCATTCGCGATCTTCTTGACAATAACGCCCGTGTCATGGTGGTTAAAGAAGACGCGGTTGCGAAATCCATTGAAGAGTTGAAGGTCCTCCCGAACCTCGTAATAACGGATTCGCAAGTATTCGGAGTTGTGTCAAACCAGGTGCCTTCTAATGTCAGGCTTACATCCTTCTCAATTATTTTCGCAAAACACAAAGGAGACCTTTCTACTCTTGCTGCAGGCGCTCGCCATGTTTCCAATCTCAAGCCGGGCGCAAAGGTGCTTATTGCTGAAGCGTGTACCCACCATCCTGTGGGAGATGATATCGGACGCGTGAAGATCCCCAGGTGGCTTGAGAAGCATGTCGGAGGCAAGCTGGATTTCTCGTGGACATCAGGAATCGGATTTCCTTCTGACCTTAAAGACTTTGATCTTGTTGTACATTGCGGGGGGTGTATGGTAACCAGGAGAGAGATGCTCAGGCGCATCGCCCAGGTAAGGCAGGCAGGTGTCCCTATTGTAAACTACGGGGTGCTAATCGCCTACTTACATGGGATTATGGAACGGGCTCTCAAAGCGATCAATGAGGCGGGCATATCTTAACATCCGGGAAGACAAGATACTCTCGAGGTGTCAGGATATTCCCGAGGTGAGTGGAAGTGGCGCGAAAAATCCGCGTTCTGGAAGTGGTGCGCCCTGCTGCAGGGGGTATGAAAAAGCATGTCCAGGGGCTCATCCAAGGCCTTGATAGAGGTAGGTTCGAGGTTTTTCTTGCTGCCCCAAAGGATGAGGCGTTTGGCCAATGGGCAACTCTTGAAGGTGTAGGATATGTGCCTCTTGAGATTTCCCACCGAATGCTGACGCCAAGTGATGTGATTGCCTGCTTGAAGCTGAGGAATCTCATAAGAGCAATCCAGCCTGACATTTGCCACTTCCATGGATTTAAAGCTGCAGCAGTGGGGCGTGTAGCTGTGGCTGCCATGAATGGGCCGCACGTTGTTTATACAGTCCATAACTCTGTTCTATCCCGTTCAAACGCGCATTTCTTACCTACAAGTTCGTCTGCAGCAGCAAGGTCTTCTTCATCTCATCCTGCAGGACGTCGCTCTTTTGCATCAAAGGGCCGGTTTCATTTCTCTAAGCTTCAGCGGAAGATGTGTCTTTACACGGAACACGCCTTAGCAGAATTTACACATCGCGTCATCGCTGTTTCCAAAGACATTTATCAAGAATACTCAGCCATTCCCAGCCTCGGTCAGGAGAAAACAAGGTACATCCCAAACGGCATAGATCTCAAGCGGTTCTGCATGACAACACCTTTTGAGAGCCGGCGGTGTGAAGATGCGAAAGAGGATCTAGGATGTGAAACAGACGTCCCAGTCGTAGGCCTTGTATCTAGACTGATTCCTGATAAAGGCGTAAAGACGTTTCTCCTGGCTGTGGCGTCACTTCGGCGAATGGGTTTAGCGCCTCAAGTGCTAATCGCAGGAGACGGACCGTCCAGATCCGAGCTGGAAGCCTTAGCCAAGGAGCTCGGGCTTTTTGGGCAAGTGCGATTTCTAGGGTTCATCGACGATATGGTGTCCTTCTACGCTGCACTGGATGTGTTTGTGCTCTCCAGCTTTTCTGAAGGAACGCCTCTTGCCCTCATTGAGGCTATGGCAGTTGGGGTGCCGGTGGTCGCTACGAGGACAGGAGGGGTGGAAGAGATAGTCGCTGCAAGGGGCGGAGGTGCGGAAGAAGCAGATACTCCGGACGCAGGCAGGCTCGTTGCTCCCGGTGACGCGGATGCCATGGCCGCATGTATTCGAGATACCATACTTTATCCTGAAAAGTCGCGGATCCTTGCAGACAAAGCGAAACTCTACGTAAAAGAGAATTTCTCCCTGGAAGAGATGGTAAGAAAGACGGAAGAGGTCTATGAGGAGGTCCTCGCTTACCCGGGTCCAAAGGAGCTTCAGCATTGAAAAAACGCCTTAAGCTCATATGTCGGGCTGCCTTGGTTTTCCTCATCAGTATGTTGGTGGTAGGCAGCCTGTCCATGCGGGATGTGATGTATCCGGAGATGCGAGGACGTGAAAACCCTCTTGCTTCTTTGGTTGTCCTGGTAGTCATAGATTCATTGTCTATTGGAGACATCAACCATGAAATGATGCCAAACCTCACCGGACTGGCGGAAATGGGCGCAATCGGGCTTATGAACGGCAGGACGGCCAAAACCCAACAGCCTGAGCATGCGTACGTCACAATTGGGGCAGGGACACGGGCGCAAGGCCCGGTGGAAGCAGGCTATGCCGTAAATTCCCTTGAGCCTTTTGAAGGAGCAAAGGGATTTGAAGTCTACATGCGGAACACGAACGAATCTGCGCCTTCTGCGGAAAGTGTTGTGCATCCTCATATAGCTGCCATTATCCGTGCAAATGCGGATCTTGCTTATCAAGTCATGCCAGGCGCTCTCGGCGAAGCCCTGCGCAGGGCAGGGAAGAGGACAGCGGTTTTCGGGAATTCCGACACCATGGACAACCTTTGCAGGCATGTAGTCTCAATTGCCATGGATAACCGCGGTCTTGTGGACATGGGTGATGTCGGACGTTCTACGACTTTAGAAAAACCTGATTTTCCAGGGGGCATTGTTTCAGATGTCCCTCGCTTGTCTGAAGGAGTCAGGGATGCTATCGGCTTTGACTTCAGGCGAAGGTCCCAGGAAGTCACTGATACCGCAAGTGGCAATGACACGCGTTTGTCTCAGGGAGTTGCTGACTCTGGAGCTTACGAACGAGCAGGCTGTCAGAAGGCGGACTTCATTGTAGTTGAGTCCGGGGACACTGCCCGGGTTGAGAGATTATGGCTTTCCGGGATTATTACCGAGGAAGCGTACTCCTGTGCCAGGCGGGAAGCATTGGCGTCAGCAGATACTCTGATCGGAGGCATCCTGGAATCTGTCAACCTCAGAGATTCAGTCCTTATGGTGGTTGTCCCGACACCTGGACGGGATGCGTCTCGCAGAGGGCATCTCCTCACACCTGTGGTGATAGCGGGGAAGGGGTTTTCTGAGGGTATATTGACCTCGCAAGGGACCAGGAGACGGGGACTGGTAACCAATACGGACGTTGCTGCCACAGTCCTAAGGAGTCTGGGTGTGGCTAACCCGCCATGGATTTTAGGATCCAATATGGCAAGTGTCCCGGATCCTCAGCCTATTCAAAGCGTTACCAGGCTCCTTCAGAGGACAGCCTATGTCTCAGGTTTGCGGGCGCCACATCTGAAGACATATGTGTCTCTTCTGATAATTGTCGCTTTAGGACTTCCCATTCTTATTGTGGTAAGGACAAGCACGGACCGGGGAACAAGAATGGCATCCGGAGCGGGGACGGTAGCTGACGGAAAGGCAATAACCGGAGGACAGACAGTGTCCGGGGGAGAGGCAGTGCCTGTAGAACCGGTAACGTCCGGGAGAAAGACAGCGCCCGAAGGCGGGTGGATGTCAAATAACGTTGTCAGCAGCGCCTTATTAGCCCTTGGGGTAATGCCCCTTGTGTGGCTGGTTATGCCGATCCTAACCTTCGCCGGGCAATTCCCTATGGCTAATCCATCCTCTTCTCCATATCTTCTGCGCGCTTCTCTGTTCTCTGAGCCAGATCCTTTTGCTGAATTTGCTTCATCTGCTCTGCGATTGCTCGCTGGAATGCCTCTTTCAGGAGCTGTTGCCGTAACGCCGGCCTGCCGGATGACTGATATGCTTAACCTGATCCCTACCGGCCTGCTGACAATCGCGGTTGCAATTGGGATATCGCTGATTTTAGAGGCCGGGTTTGAGACCTTTGAAGGCAGGTTCACAGCCATGTGCCTGATAACCGGTGCCGGGATAATCGTGGACGCATTGGCTGGGGCAGGCCTTATGAAACACTCTGTCTTAGGCTATGACCCTATCGGCGGCGCAAGATTCTATGGCATCGGGAATGAATACATGGGCGCCTTAGTAGGCTCTCTGATTGTAGGATGCGGGCTTCTCCTTGACTGGGTGGGCATGCACGCTCAAATCCGGGCAGGCACACCAGGCAGACGAAAGCTTGCATGGCTCATCTTCTTCGTTTTCGCGTCAGGCGTAGCTGTCCTGGCTTTGCCTGCGATAGGCGCGAATCTCGGCGGCACCTGTGCTGCGATCGCAGGTTTCGGTGTCGCTTATGCCCTGTTCATACGAAAGTCCGTAACATGGTTTCAGGTTACAATCTTAGTCAGCCTAGGGATATTGCTTATCATGGCAATTGCTTCTGTTGATGCAAGGCTGGCAGGCGGGCCTCTGTCCCATTGGGGGAAGACCTTTCTTTGGGTGCGTGAAAGCGGAATCCAAGTCCTTCTTGACGCAGTCCGGCGCAAGGGATCCATGAACCTTAAGCTTCTTCGGTATACCATATGGACAAGGGCGTTTCTTGTATTTGTCGCTGCTCTTATCTTTATCAGGATCCGTCCTGTGGGGCTTGCACAAAAAATACTCACCGGCCGTCCGGGTTTTAGAGCAGCTTTGTCGGCATGTCTTGTAGCAGGTGGGGTTTCCCTCATCACAAATGACTCGGGAATTGTCTCAGCTGCGTTGATAACGATGTATCCTGCATTAGTCCTCCTGGGACTCACCTCGCAAGAAGTCATGTGACTGTCCTATGTCTTCCATTAGTGTTAGAATAATGGTGACTTGTAAATATGCAGCATAACCGTACAGTCCTACCTATAGGATTCAAGAGGTGAAAGTCTGTGATTCGATGTCTCCACTTGGCAGACCTGCATCTGGGTTGGTCTCCCGATGACCGGGACTTCCCTTCTGATAAAGTCAGAATCCGCCGACAAGAGCGCGATTCAGTGTTTGAGACCGCAGTCAATTGGGCGATTGATCCCGAAAACGGTATAGACTTCGTGATTATTGCAGGAGATTTGTTCGAGACTCATACTCCGGATCCTGCGTTGGTAGAATATGTCCTCAGCCTGCTAAGGCGCTTGGAAGGCGCGGGGATACGCACAATTACCGTCCCAGGCAATCACGATGAGATTACATATCACAATTCCGTATACAGAGAATACGGTAGCGAGCGGACATGGCCCGGAATACTGGTTCGAAACCCCATGCCTGATCTGGTATGCAACTTCGATGTCAAAGGTGTTTCCGTTTTTATATACTCTCTGGCTTACACAGGCGGCCTCACCAAGGTCAGCCGGCTTACGGATTTCCCCAGGCAGGATGAACCCGGGTTACATATAGGCATATTCCACGGTTCTCTGGATTGGGATGGGGTATCCGATCGGAGTCTGCCTTTAGAGTCCCAAAGACTGGCAAGTGCAGGATACGACTATGTGGCGCTTGGCCATATCCACAAATACCGTGAGATGAGGGTCGGACGAGGACTTGCAGTCTATCCAGGGTTAATAGAATCCAAGGGATTCAGTGACTTAGGTTGTGGATGCATGACGATAGCAGGGTTTGAGCCGGAGGATGATTTTCAAGGCAGCTCAGGCTCTAGGGCAAGCTTAGAGTCTGTGAACATTCCTGTCAGAGAACATGTTGTTCTCGATGTGGACATATCAACGAAAGAGAGTCATGAGGAGATCGTATCTGAGTGCAAAATGCGGGCTCAGCCTGATGCAATGGCGAGGATTGCCCTAAGGGGTGTGCCATCCTTTGACGTGGAGTCGGCACGCCTGAGGGCATCCCTCCAGGAGCACTTCTTTTGGGTTGAGCTTGAAGATGAGAGTAGTTTCTTCGAGTCCGGCGATATTGCTAGATTTGCCGAGGAACCGACAATCCGTGGATACTTTGTAAGAAAGCTGTTGGACAGGTTGGAAGACTCAACTTCCGAACGGGCGAAGGAAGTATTGAGACTTGCCTTGCGGAAAGGTTTAGCAGCGTTTGAAGGGAGGTGAAGGGTGTGGCAACGGTTCTGTTTAGGACGCTTAAGCTTTCAGGCTTCGGGCCTTATCGAGATACAGTCACATGTGAGATGACCTCAGGGATTAATACGCTGATTGCGCGGAATGAGGCGGGAAAGTCGTCTCTTGTGGCAGGACTGGTGGCCACAATCTTCGGGCTTCCCGGAAAGAGCGATCCTCGGGAGTTCGGACGGGCACGCTTTAAGAACTGGTATGGCCCTCTTCGTTTTGAGGGGGAGCTGGAATTCTATGTGGACGGGGTCAGATACAACATCTGGCGGGATTTTGAGAGCCATAAGATATCCCTTTCCGTGTTTGAAAACGGGATGCGGAAGAATCTTGTATCCGGTGAGCACAATCCTAATGCGTTAAAGCGAAACGTAGAATACGAAGATCGGCTGAAGGAGCTCTTTGGGATGATGTCCAGGGAACTCTTTGAGGCGACTTTCTGCGTGACCCAGCCCCTTCCTGAGGCCACGATAGGGGACGGACAGGGGCAGAGAGGACTGGATAACGACGTGCAGCAGCTGTTATCAGGCACGGGAATCGCGTTTTCCAAGGCGCAGGATGTGCTGCTTAGCGACTTGAAGAGGCAGACAAGATTTACACGTGAAAGAGGGCTTACCTCTCGAGACCAGAGGACAGACGGAGAACTGGAAACCATAGAGGCGAGAATCGCTGATCTTGAAGCCGAGCTGCAAGAGGCAAAAGGGGTCGCTGATTCCCTTGAAGTAGCGCGGGCAAGACTAGACTCACTTACACGCGACCTGAACACGAAATCCGAGGAACTGAAGGGTAAACAAGAGACCGAGAATTCTTTGACTGAATGGAGGAGACTGAAATCCGAATACGATCAGGCTGTACTTGACCTGGATCGTATGGAGAAAGCATTTAGGGATGCAGAGAGTCGTAGTAAGGAGATTATCAGCGAAGCCGACGAGCTGAAGAGACTCTATCCTGAGTTTGAAGGCATGTCTGAGACTGTCGAGGAGGACTTGGATGCTCTTATTGATCTCAGCCAGGAACTCTCCGGAATAGATGAGGCAATCTCAAGGATCAAGTCACAGCTTGGTGAGAACGAAGCTAAGAAGAAAGAGTATGAAAAAGCTGTCTCGTCCCTTAGAAGCTGGGGAGAACTTGGCAAAACCCCTGCAGCTGAAGTTCGAGCCGGACAAAGGACAGCTTTCAGCTTGATGGAAGGCTGGAATGCATTCAAGGCTGACCTTGCAGAACAGGCAGAATGCGAAGAGACCCTCCGCGGGGAACTGGCTTTGATGGAGAATGCCGAAGATGAGGAACGTAAGGCGCTTGCTGCTTACGAGGTAAACCTTGCCAGGCTGGAGCGGGAGATGGCTGAGGCCAAGCGAAATCTCGAAAATGTGGAGGCTGTGTTCGGCGAGTTCGAGGCAAGTTGCCTGGAATACAGCGAGACCTATGGAGACATAGCGTCTCTTCCACCTGATGCTTCAAACGTCCTTACGAAGAAGCTTCAACTAATGCGTAGAGGGGAGTCATTGAAGAGACGATTTGAGGAGCTTGGAAAGAGGCTTACTCCGCCTGTTTGGGCACGTATCGTTGCTGCAGTTATATTTGCATTGCTTGGTTGTGGGATTAGCGGGTTAGTATTGAAAGCTCCTTGGGCAACGGCTTTGGGGGCATCCGGAGGCGGGTTGGGCGTTTGGATTCCCGTGGTGTTTGCAGCTTCCTGCGGATGCCTGGGGTGGTTTGCTGTGGCGCCTATATGGGCATTAACGAATGCAGGCCTTAAGAAGGAAGAGGCTGAGCTTACTGCTGACTTGGTTAAATGCAAGTCAGAGATGGAAGAGACTGACGCATCTTTAGGAGATGTGGTAGCGTCCTTGGATGAAGTGGAGCTGGGACGGCTTCTGGAAAGATTAAGCAGACGGGATCGTGACAAGGAAGCGCTTTATGATAAGCAAAGGAGACTTCCGGAAGAACGGGAAAGGCAAGCGGTAAGAAATGAGTTTTCTCGGATTGAAAACGAATACGAGACATTTCTGGAAATGACAGGGATATTTGCTGAGAAGTTCCATGATGTCAGCGCTGCCTATGCCAAGTGGAAAGATGTGAAAGACAGAAGGAACAAAGCTTTTAGACGCGCTGTCGAGTTTGCCAAGGGGCATTTTGGATGTGAACCCCAAGCAGCATCTGCATGTGCCATCTTGTCACCTGATGTATCTTGCCAATGGCAGGAAATCGCTGAGCTTGTGAGGGTTGCAAGACATGGTGACTATGTCGGCAATGTTGGAGACCTTGTGGAGTTCCTTGAAGGCTGTGATGGCTCATGGTGGGCAAGTGTTCAGGATGAGGCCAAGAAGTATGAGGAGCTCCGGAGACTGGAAGAGAATCTTGTTGCTGTCATGACGGAACAAGAAAAGAGGCTGATAAGTAACAAGCGAGAGCGGGAACAGGTGGAAAAGCGCTACACGGAGGCTCGAATGCCGCTTACCTCTATACTGGATGCATCAGGAGGAGATCCTAAGCTTGCCAGGAGAAGATGGTCTGACTTGCGAGAGGGAAAGATGGCTTTGAAAAACAATGAAGCGCTTCTTAAGAGAATCTTCGATGACCATAAAGTCACATCCTTGGATGAGTTAAGTCTTAAAGTAACGAAATGCCGGACCGCAGCGCTTGGCGCAGAAAATAGGTGGCAAGAGCTGATTCATAGAAAACCCGGTCTTCCCGGAAGGCAAGTTGCAGATGATCCTTTAAAAGTCGATGGGTACGTAAGATCACTGAATGCCGAAATTCAGGTCTTAGAGAAAGAGGTGGGCGAGCTTCAAGATTTCGTAAATGAATGTAAGTACGACCTGGGTGCGATTGAACGAGAGAGCCCGCTTAATATTGCCCAGGCTGAACTCGAGCTCAAAGAGGCAATGGAAAGAAGAGAGAAGACTAGGCTGGAGGCAGATGCTTTAACTGAGGCTTATCTTGAGCTTGAGGCAGCTATCCGGGATTTTCATGCCTCTTCCAGGACTCGACTGGAAGAGGCTGCAATAAGACACTTTCAAAGGATTACCGGAGTATCCAACCGTTCTGTTATAATCGATGATGATTTTCAAATCAGTCTGGATGTAGAAGGCAGGCCGTGTGATATTGCTCAGCTTAGCAAAGGCGCTCAGGATCAGCTTTACATAGCTCTTAGACTTGCAATTGCGGATCTTGTTTCATCTGAGATCAATTTACCACTGATTTTCGATGACCCGTTTGTCACATGTGATAATGAGAGACTTGATAATATCGGCGTTGCTCTGTCACGGCTTGCAGATGAACGGCAGGTGCTTGTCCTATCCCATAACGAAACCCTTGCCCATTGGGGAGCTCCTATGGTAATTAAATGACCTTTCGCTGTTAATGTTCACAGGATGCCATAAGGAATTCTGCCGAGGAAATAATATGTACCGCAAGGCGCAACCCCGTATGTCCAAAAGTCCGGAATTACCAGGGATTAGCCTTGCGGGATTCGTGGGGTTAGGCTGCTACTTTAATGATGTTCGCAGCCTAACGCGGATTATTTCATTTTAGGCGTTTCCAATAGGTCCACCCATGGGCGACTTGCTGATATCTACATGGGGCGCAAAGTTAGTCTCATTGGTATAGCCACTGGTCAAGTTTACCTTGCTGCCTGTCAAGGCCTGAGAGAAGCCTGCTGTTAGGCCGGTTGTAGCCTGCTGGCTAAGGGAATTCTGAGCCGCGGCTATCATATTGCGCACCATCTGGCCTCCGATTCGTCCAAGCACTGCAGAAGGCAGGTGTCC
>LSQX01305903.1_pt1 | contig 11155 bp, 12 predicted proteins | sample 654561 | NCBI WGS metagenome assembly LSQX01 (sample SAMN04489861, study PRJNA283612) | anaerobic digester metagenome | isolation source: 4 biogas reactors fed with cattle manure at either 37C or 55C with and... | place: Denmark: Kongens Lyngby | collected 2014 | reverse complement strand
CATGCGATCTTGCCGACCATGGCGGTCAGCAATTGTGACTTAAAGGCGTTGCCGCAGGGAGAACTGGAAATCCTGACCATGGTCATGACACGCCTGCTCGCTGCTGCTGAAAGATCGTATCTCTATCAGGAAACCGTTATTGAATTGGCCTGTGGCGGACAACCCTTTAAAGCAACACGAACCCAGGTAAAACAGCCTGGCTGGAAAGCGATAGAGAAAGCCTATCTTGACCGGATCGGCTGTAAATCCGAAGACGAAGAGGCAGATAGTTATATACCGGAACTGGCAACAGGACAGGTATTGCAGCCGTCTGAAATCGAAATCAAGGATGGTAAAACCACACCGCCCAAACATTTTACTGAGGATGTACAGTATAAAGGGGGCATAAGAAAAACCCCCGAAAAAACTGACGCAACCGGCTCATTCGTGGCAGCATGACAGGTTGTACAGCGGGGGGTGATGAATATGTGATTGCAAGGGTGGGATTCTGTTTCCCTCCCTTTTTTATCGGTAGTAGGAACTGGCTGCGGCGCAACCCTCGGAAAAGTTTTGCCGCCGCTGCCACCCACAACGCCCGGAGGTGGTGCAGGGAAAGCATAGCACATTTTTCACCGTCCTTCAATCCGCGTTGTGGTGACAACAGAGAAAGGACGACGTTTTGAATGAAATCCATACTGCATCAACTCTACGGCGGGGAAATCAACCCGTATGAGGAAACCGCCGTGGCAACAAACGAGTACTGCCGGGTAAATCGACAAATCCAAGTGGAAAAGCGGTATTTCACCGAACTCATGAGCGTAGATGACCGCAAGCGGTTTGAGGCGCTTGAAAACCTGTACGGCGATTCCTCCGAGATGGAAACGCAAAAGGCATTTTGCATCGGCTTCAAACTGGCCGCGCGCCTGATGTGCGCGGTGTTCGCGCAGGAGCCGGAACCCATCCGGGAACCAATCGAATAGCCACCGGTGCAGCGAAAGCCGCCGTTTCCCACATGGGAGCGGTGGCTTTGTCATTGCAAAGGGTGTCCATTGTGTGGACGCCCTTTTAGGTGCTTCCGCAAGGCTCCATCGCATTTCACGACGTCAGCCCATGACGCCCCAAAACAGGGCGGCATCTATTCTTCTTTTTTCGCTCGGCTCTTGTAAACATTGTATTGGTTCTTGCACCGTGGGCTGCAAAAAGCGGCGTTGGGGTGGTTGGCGGCAAACACCTTCATGCAATGCTTGCAGAGGCGCAGCGGCTTCTTTTCGTCGGTGAGCATGAAGCTGAACATCATCTGAACGCCCAGCAGCAGGGAATGGAAATCCCACACAATCGTCGGCTTGTCCAGCAGCAGGATATGGTAGGTGGGCGCAATGCCGCCGAATGCCGCCATGCCCTGCCGGTAGAGGTTGCGGGTGGCCTCGTCGATTTTGTCGTAATCCTCGTAATAGAGAAAGCTGCCTGTGAAGGTAAAGGCCCAATCCTTGAACTGCATTGCCAGCCAGTCATACCGCTCGGCGTACTCCCGCTGAAAGCTCATGTTCATTGCCTGCGGCTGGTTGCCAAATGCGGCGGCCAGCGCCATCATCTTCCTGTCGCCCGATACATTCCAGACGGATTCCTGCCCCTTCTTGCTTAAATCCAGCTTATCAAAAGGGAAAAAGTAATCCAGATATTCATCTGTGGACATGGTTTCCTCTTTGATGAAATGGTTTTTCGGCAGGTAGACCGCATCATAATCCACAAATTGCGGCGTGGTGGGCAGGGCTGTCATGAAGCCCAGCAGCCCGTACTTTGATACGAAATCTAGCACCGCCGCCCGCTTCTGTTCGTCAGCGCCCCGGCCCATGCACAGCCTGCCCACGTTCAGCATATCCAGCACCATCGGCTCGGCGTCCGGCAGCGGGTCATAGATCACAGGCTCTGCTTTCGGCGTGGGCGTAAGGTACAACGTGCCATCCTCTGCGCGCCGGTATTCATACTCACTGTATTTCACCCATTGGGAGCTTGTCTTTTGAAACAGGTTGTTCATGGCGCTGCTCCTTCCACATTGTAACCCACAATTCGATTGTATATATTACAAGGATATCATTTGCCTCCGCCACCGTCAAGAGTGGCTTTTTTCTTGCCCTTTTTACTCTTGCCAAATTTGGGCTTGCCGGTTTTTAGCCTGCCCGCCCGGTAGTCCTCCACGAACTGCTTTTGCGCGAAGGTGAGCGGCAAGCCCGCGTCGTAGCGCGGGGTCAGCCGTTCATGCAGCTTTTTCCTCAAGCCCTTAATCAGCCCGGCGTACACCTTGAGGATGTTGCGTTCACCCTGTCCGCGCCGCGCGGCAATTTGCTTGGATTTTTCCTGCCGGATGACCCAATAGTACATGACTTCCAACTGGTTTTCATTCAGCGTTTTAAGAATATCTGAAACCGGGCGGCCGGTGGTCAACTCGTGCATCTCGTAAGGACAATCGTGAATCACGTCGAGAAAGTCTCCGCTCAAAAGCTGCCGCCACCATTCATGGTCAAGGGGCGCTGGAATTACCGTGTCGAGCCACGTTTTCATCCCGCCTTTTTCGTCGCCATCCTCCTCCCTGTCCCAGTGCAGCATCGGCGCATTGGGGCGGCCTATTTCGTGCCGTTCCCAGCGTTTCCACTGATTGCGGTTGATGCGATTCCATTCCCGCACGACGGCTTTGTAATCCGCCAACGTCCGGGCGGCATCCTCCTGCCGTCGGAGAGCGGCGCGTTTTACATCGCGTTCAAGCTGTTTTCTTGCCGGGTTTTCCATATCCACAGCGCCGCCCTCCTTTCTGCGAAAAATATTTTTGAGAAATTTTGAAAAAGGGTTCCGTTTTACCCCTTGTTTTTGTCCTATATAGGAGGGGGTGTAATTTGTTAATGAGAGTAACAGGTTACAACATTATCAATTCGGAAGGAGGAACCACATGCCCCAAAGATACACCCACGAACTGACCGCCAAAGAGAAGCGGGCCATCCGCAAGCTGGTCACATCCATGTGCGCCAATTACGATCAAGAATACGAATGCCTGCCACTGGATGGAACCTGCTATATGTTCACCATCGCTTTTAACACCAGCGGCCTGTGCAGGTATTTCCGCGACGCGGTACTGCCGCTCGACCCGGCGCTGGAAGCTGTGTTCACCGGCAAGGCTACCAAGTCCTGCCAGCGGTGCGGCAGGAAATTCCCGGTCAATGGCAGGCAAGCGTATTGCTCGGATGCCTGCGCCGAGGCGCGCCGAAAAGCGGCCACGGCCAAGCGGGTGCGAAAGCATCGAACACGCCACAGCACAGATGTAACGGTTTAGGCTCCGCAAAGCCCTGTAAACAAAGGGTTTGCGGGGCCGTTTTTACACAGGGCAGGGGTTTGTATTACCCTGCCCGTTTTTGCGCTCTGCGCGCGGAAAGGAAGGTTTATGACACAAACCCAGCACACCGATTACACCGCCGCGAACTGTGCCCCACAAGACCAGTATACCCCTGTCGACGGGGAGGGGCAAGCACGGCCCGTTACCATGCGAAAGCGCATCGGCTCCACGATCTACCGGGTGAACGTGCATTTCAGTGATACCAGTACGGATACCATCGGCGATAAGATCGACCGGTTAATTCGGAGGGAGGCGGTAGGTGAATGAAAAACCCAATGAAAATGGTTGCCGTAAATGAGGGGCGGGCGTTGAGAAAACGCCCGCCCCGTGGTATAATAAGGGTGCCACGGATGGGCCGGTTGCCTGGAAGGAGTTCGTTATGAACAGGCAGCCGGAGAAGAACATTGACGCCCTGTATGAGCGGCTATCCCGCGATGATGAAATGCAGGGGGATTCCAACTCCATCATCAATCAGAAAAAGATGTTGGAGGATTACGCTGGGCAAAACGGCTTCGGCAATATCGTCCACTACACCGACGATGGATGGAGCGGCACGAATTTTGAGCGGCCAAGCTGGAAAAGGCTGATTGCCGACATCGAGGCCGGGAATGTCTCTACGGTGATTTGCAAGGATATGTCGCGCATAGGCCGCGACTACCTGCAAGTAGGATTTTACACCGAGGTCATGTTCCGGGAGAAGGGCGTTCGCTTCATCGCCATCGGCAACGGCGTAGACAGCCGGAACCGGGAGAGCGGCGAGTTCGCCCCGTTTTTGAACATCATCAACGAGTGGTACGCCAGAGATTCCAGCCGGAAGGTGACCGCCGTGCTGCGGGCGCGGGGCATGGAGGGCAAGCACACCACCAACCACTGCATTTACGGCTATCGCAAAGACCCGCAGGACAAGACCAAATGGCTGGTTGACGAGGAAGCCGCCGCCGTGGTGCGCCGGATATACCGGCTGTGCATTGAGGGCCACGGGCCGTACGCCATCGCTCGGATACTGGCAAAGGACAATGTGGAGCGCCCTTCCTACTATCTGGCCCGGCAGGGCATGGGCAACCACCAGTCCAAGTATAACGCCGATGAACCGTATGCGTGGCGTGGGGCGACGGTGGGCGACATCCTTGGAAAGCCGGAGTACATGGGCCACACGGTCAACTTCCGCACCTACAAGGACAGCTACAAGGATAAGCGGGCGAAGAAAACGCCCAAAGAGGATTGGGTGATATTTGAAAACACGCAGGAGCCGATTGTGGACGCGGAGACATGGGAAACGGCCCAGCGGTGCCGGAAGGTGGTACGGCGCACCGATACCACCGGGGAGGCCAACCCGCTGACCGGCCTCATGTTCTGCGCTGACTGCGGCGCGCGGATGTACAACCACCGGGAGAAGGAAAAGCTGCGGCGCACGAAGGAAGGAAAAACCTACAAGCGCAGCGCCACCGACGATTACTCCTGTTCCACCTACAACCTCGGCCTGCAAAAGTACCGCCGCACCTGCACCACCCACTACATCCGCACCGATGCGGTACGGGAGCTGCTGCTGGCCACCCTGCGTGCGGTGAGCGGTTATGTGCGGGAGAACGAGGCCGAGTTCGTAGAACGTGTGCGTGCGGCGTCCGCCCTCACCCGCGAAGAAGCGGCCAAGGCCCACCGCAAGCGGCTGGCGCGGGAGCAAAAGCGGGTGGCCGAACTGAATACGGTCATTAAAAAGCTGTTCGAGGATACAGCAACCGGCAAGCTGACCGACAAGCGGTTTGAAATGCTTTCCGTCGAGTATGAGCGGGAGCAGGAAGAACTGGAAGCGTCCATAGAGAATTTGCAGGCCGAGTTGGACGGCTTTGCCGAAAGCGGCGAGAGGGCCGACAAATTCATAGAGCTGGTGAAGAAGCACACCGATTTTACCGAGTTGACCACGCCGATGATACATGAGTTTGTGGAAAAAATCATGGTACATGAATCTGACCGTTCCAGCGGGGAGCGGGAGCAGCAGGTGGATATTTACCTCAACTTCATCGGCAGGTTTGATGTCCCCATGCCGGAGCCGACGCCGGAGGAGCTAGCCGAGGAAGAAGCCCGGCGGCAGAAGCGGGAGAAGCGCCGCGAGTACAACCGCCGTTATATGGAGAAAAAGCGGCGGCTGGAATTGGAGCGGCAGGAGCAGCAATCAGCATAGCACGGTGGGCGGAACCCAGTTCCGCCCATACGTTTCCAGCGTGGAGGCGGTCATGCCGCTCTGTGTAGCATAATAAGTACAGGAATGCGAGGTATATATGGGAGTGGACTTAACAGAACTTCTCAGGCGAATAGACGAGAATCGAACCAGTATCAACGAGCGTCGTCCCCTGACGCCCGATGAAGTGCGGGAATTGGATGCGTATTTCAGGATTGGCACCACCTATACAAGCAACGCGCTGGAGGGCAACTCCCTGACGCTGACCGAAACGAAGGTGCTGCTGGAGGACGGTATCACCGTGGGCGGCAAGCCGATCAAGGATTTTTACGAGGCTACCGGCCACGCCAAGGCCTATGACTATATGCTGGAGATTGCGCGAGAAAAAAACTCTACAATCACCGAGGGCGTTATACTGGAACTGCATCATATGTTTTACAATGGGGTCGACAGTAAGCGGGCCGGACGATACCGTGACCATCAGGTGTTTATCACCGGCACGGAATATGTCCCGCCCACGGCGGATGAAGTGCCCGCGCTGATGAAGGAATTTGTTCGCGAACTGAACGCAAAAAAGGATAGCCTTCACCCGGTTGTGTATGCTGCGTTCGCTCACAGGCGGCTGGTGGATATCCACCCATTTGCTGACGGCAACGGCAGGACGGCTCGGCTGCTGATGAATCTCATTCTTGTAAACAAGGGCTACTGTGTCGTGTCCATCCCGCCTGTGCTGCGACAGCAGTATATTTCGGCGTTGATTGCGGCCCAGCGCGAGAGCAAACCAACCGATGAGCCATTCAACACGCTGATTGCGGAATGTGAACTGGAGGCCCAACGCGACTATGGCCGGATGTTCAAAATTCCACTGACCCGACAAACGAAAAAGAGCGACCCGGAATTATGATAGCGACAATCGAATAACACTTTCCCACCGGGCGGCTCATGCAGAAAAGCATGGGCCGCTTTTTTGCGCCCATTCAACCACATCAATATTTATGGAGGATTTTTTCATGGCAACGAAACGAACACTGGACGAGCGCATCGCAGAAATGAAGCTGAAAAAGGAGCAGGCCGAGAACCAGCTAAAACAGCTTTTATCCAAGCAGAAGGAGGCCGAGCGCAAGGCACGCGCCCATCGGCTAATTGAGCGGGGTGCGATGCTGGAGAGCATGATCGATGGAGCCGACGCCCTCACCAACGAGCAAATCAAATCCGTGCTGGCCGCCGCGCTGAACAGCGAAGCGGCCATTGACGCCATCATCGCCGCACAGGAGAAACCGCAGGATGCCGTACCTGTCATAGCCGATGAATCGGCGCAGCCTGCTCTACCAACGGCAGGGACGCAGAACACGCAAGGGACGGGGGGCTAACCCCCTTCTCTTGCGCCCCCGGGGCCAAGAGCGCACTTATACACCGTTCCGGTGTCGTGCGCCCTGCCGGGGGCGTTTTGCACCTATCGGTGCAAAAGGAACGGAGCGGCAACCGCTTTCTCACTATGGGAAGATGGTTGCCGTTTTTCTATTTCGCGCCCAGCGCGAGGAAGGAGGCCACCATCGCCATCTATCATTTGAGCATCAAAATTACAAGTCGGGGCAAGGGCAAGTCCGCTGTCGCGGCGGCTGCATACCGGGCGGGCGAAAAGATAACCAACCTGTACGACGGCGTCACCCACGACTACACCCGCAAGGGCGGCGTTGGTTATACAGAAATGTTGCTGCCCGATCACGCTCCGGCCGAATACGCAGACCGCGCTATTCTGTGGAACGCGGTTGAGCGGATCGAAAAAAACAGGAACAGCCAGCTTGCCCGCGAAATTGAACTAGCGCTGCCTGTGGAATTGTCGCCGGAGCAGCATATCGCTCTTGCCCGCGACTACTGCCAACAGCATTTTGTGGCAGCAGGTATGTGCGCTGACATCTGCATTCATGACAAAAACGATGGCAACCCCCACGCCCATATCATGCTGACCATGAGGCCCATTGAGCCGGACGGTTCGTGGGGCGCAAAGTCAAAAAAGGAGTACATCCTTGACGAAAACGGCGAGCGCATCACCCTGCCAAGCGGCGAGTATAAGACCCGCAAGGTGGACATTACCGACTGGAACGACCGGGGTAAGGCCGAGGTATGGCGGCAGGGCTGGGCCGAGGCGGTCAATGCCGCGCTGGAGCGGGCGGGCCACGCCGAGCGCATCGACCACCGCAGCTATGAGCGGCAGGGCGTGGAGCAGATACCCACCGTGCATTTGGGCGTCGCCGCCTCCGCGATGGAGAAGCGCGGCATCCGCACCGAGCGCGGCGACATCAACCGGCAGGTGGCGCTTGACAACAAAATGCTGCGCCAGCTTCGGGCGCGAATCAACAAGCTGCAAGCGGGGCTGGATGAATTGCTGGTCGAGGCCGCTGCCGTTTCCGACCTGCCCACCCTCGCGGATGTTCTCAACGGCATATTGGAGAAGCCAGAGGAAAAAAACCGCCGCCAGAAAATCAAAGACCTCAAGACCTTTGCAAATGCCATCTCCTTTGCGCAGCAGTACGGCATTGCAGATGTGCAGGGTCTGCGCGACAAGGTTGTGGAGATGTATGGGCAGGTGGGCGGTGTGTCCGACCGTTTGAAGAAGGTTGACCGCCGTATCAAAACGATGGACGAGCATCTGAAACACGCAGATAACTATTTCAGATATCGCGATATTCACCGTCAGTACCGGCAGCAGAAGCCGAACAAGCGCGACGCCTTTTTTGAGGCGCACCGGGCCGAGCTCACCCACTACGAAGCCGCAAGGAATTATCTTGACGGTGTGATGAACGGGCGCACCGACATTCCCCGCAAAGCGTGGAGAGCGGAGAGTGAAACACTCACCGCCGAGAAGGGTTCGCTGTATGCGGAGTATACCCGCTTGAAGGAGGAAGTCCGCGACGCCGAGGTCATCCGCCGCTGCGTAGAAACCGTGCTGCGGGATGAGCCGCAGAAACAACGGGGGCGGGAACATGGCGTGGAATTGTAGCTGGTAGTTTCTTAGGCAAGTTTTTTTATGCACGGTGGTTGTTATCGGCGACGTTTTCTGCGATAATGTATTTTGTGAAGTTATATGCAAGCGAAAGGACGTGCCAGCCATTGCCCAATCAGAACTGACCGTCATCACCAAAGCCAAAGACCTCTGCCGCTATGTGCTCACCGTGACGGAGAAATCCCCCAAGCGGTTTCGCTTCACGCTCACGGGCCGGATGCAAAACCTCGCACTGGATATTATCGAACAGGCGTATCGCGCCAATGAGATTTACATGGCCGGGCCGAACCGCGAGGCGGCGCAGGCGCAAAGGCTGGACTTGCAGAACAGCGCCCTCACCAGCGTGAAGCTGTTGGGATACATGGCGCTGCTGGCACGGGAACAGGGCGCGATCCTGCCAAAGCAGTATGAGCAGATCACCAAGCTGGTGCATGATGTGCAAAACCTGCTGGGCGCATGGATCAACAGCGACCGCAAACGGATGCAAAGATAAAAGGTATACCCGGCCAATGGCCGTGGATATATGGGGTTACGGCTACACAGGCAATTTCTGGCTTCGCTCGCCGAACAACGATAACAACGCGAACGTTGGCATTCCCGGCGGCGGCAACGACAACAACGACAACGTCAACAATCCGAACAACGCTGTCCGCCCCGATTTACCCTAACTGCCAGAAACGCGCAGGCAAGCGCCTGCCGTCCGTGCGCAGGGTAAAGGAGCCATATCCCCGTCCAGCGCCGAAAGGCCGCGGACAAACACATGCCGCTGGTGAAACGGACGCCGCGCAAGCTGTTTTCGCTTCTGTCCGGGGGAAGCCCGCAGTTGAACAATGCAAATATGCTTCCCCCGGTCGGCGGTGCATTATGAGGTGATAGTATTACCGATTATGAAAAAATTTGCTGCTTTGAAAATCTGTATCAGGCACACAAAAAGGCCCGGCGGGGCAAGCGCAATAAGCCAGATGTGATTGCCTTCGAAATGGACTTGGCGAGTAAGCTGTGGGATATAGCGCGGCGGCTGGAAAGTCGAACATATAAAATTGGCGGCTACCACCATTTCACTATTTATGAACCGAAGAGACGTGAGATACAAGCGCTTGAATATGCAGACCGCATTGTGCAGCATAGCCTGTGTGATAATGTGCTGACGCCGTTTTTCGAACATCGGCTGATTTACGACAACTGTGCCTGTCGAGCGGGCAAGGGTACGCACTTTGGCATGAGGCGGATAGAAGGTTTTCTGCGTGAACACTACAAAGAGAATGGGGCAAGCGGCTGGATACTCAAGGTGGATATGCGTAAATATTTTGCCTCCATTGACCATGACACACTGTTGAACCGATTGCGTCCTGTGATACCAGACCCGGATGTGATGGCGCTGCTTGAGATGATCGTGTGCAGCTACAACGCCGATACCGGCAAAGGCATACCAATGGGCAACCAGACCAGCCAGCTATTCGCGCTGTATTACCTTGACCCGGTGGACAGGTTGATAAAAGAAAAGCTGCGAATCAGGCACTATACGCGCTACATGGATGACATGGTGTTGCTGCACCCGGACAAGGCGGTTCTGCAAGACGCTCTGCGGCAGATACGGGCGCTTGCAGAGGACAAGCTGCACATGGAACTGAATGAAAAAACGCAGCTGTTCCCGGTGCACAACGGCATTGACTACCTTGGCTGGCACTTTTATCTGACGGACACCGGCAAGGTGGTGAAGCGCCTGCGCACACAGAACAAGCGCAAGCTGAAACGCCGCGTGAAGGGTTTGCAAAAGGGCTATGCCGAAGGACGGCTTAACATAGAGGACATAACCCGCAGCGTGGCGGCCACAAACGGGCACCTGCTGCACGGGCACACATGGAAACTGAAGCAGAAGCTATATGGAAAAGCGGTATTTGTGAGAAGAACAGAGGAGGATGGCCAAAGATGAGAAAATTGAGAAAAGGCGCTGCGGCGCTGCTGTGTGTATTGATGCTGGTGGGGTTGCTGCCCATAACGGCGCTGGCTGCGGTGGGAATGCAGAACGATACGCCGACGTTTATGGTAAATGATACCGATACCGTCATACACTTTGCCGGGCACGAGTGGTATGTGATAGACACCGGCACAGATGGTGTCACAAATCCGGGAAGCGGTTCCCTAACCCTGCTGGCGAAAAGCAGCTTTGGCACAAGCGCGTTCCGCATTGGGCAGTCTACCCAACCTGCCGATACGACAGGTTGGAATCAATATTTCGGCGATAATTGGTGGTACCAAGGCAGTTTCACCCAGCCCAGCGACTATAACGACAGCACATTGATGCGCGCGCTGGCAACGGCAACCGACGCCCTGCCCCAGAACGAAGCGGCACAGATCGCGGAGCGGGACTTCACGACAGCAGACGGCATAGGCGGCGACGCGGTAGCCAATCAAATGCTATGGCCGCTGTCAGATGCAGAATACTCTAACATGGGAACTTTAACGGGTGACGCTTTTTCGGGCCGTTTCTGGCTTCGCTCGCCGTACATCGATATCCTCGCGATCGTTGGCTTTCCCGGCGGCGGCCTCGACATCTACGACTTCGTCAGCAGTCCGCACTACGCTGTCCGCCCCGCTTTGCATTTAAATCTGG
>LSQX01009897.1_pt2 | contig 11155 bp, 6 predicted proteins | sample 654561 | NCBI WGS metagenome assembly LSQX01 (sample SAMN04489861, study PRJNA283612) | anaerobic digester metagenome | isolation source: 4 biogas reactors fed with cattle manure at either 37C or 55C with and... | place: Denmark: Kongens Lyngby | collected 2014 | reverse complement strand
GCTTGATTGGCGCGTCTTCTCGCGCGTTCGACCCAAGACCGGGAAGAGGATCGCCGCCAGGATGGCGTAGATCGCAATGACCACCAGCAGTTCGATGAGCGTAAAGCCTCCGCGCTTCACGATAGGACCTCCTCCGTCAGGCTATATACACGTGCGGGTCGAAATCCCTGATTCGACCCGCACGCACAAAGAGCAGAGGGACCGATCAGTCAGCCGCTATGGTGTAATCCGCGATTGATGTCTGGCTCGGCTGTACCCACTTCGCGTGGCCATCGAGATAGTTGGCGTTGAAGCCACCGTTGTGTCGCGTGTATCCGGCCGGCGTGGGGACGTCATAGGAGCGATCCAGATTGCCATCCACACCCAGGTCGCCCTCGTTGCTGTCGAACATGACGAGTGTCCCGGACACATCCTGCACCTGCGCCATTGAGATCCGGGCTACCTGCGTATTCACCGGATAGCTCGACCAGCGGCCACCTGCGCCTGGCGCGGGCTTCGTCCAGCCATTATCGGACGGGCACTGGTAGACGTTGAGGTTCTTCACGTAAGGATAAAGACGCAGCGGGAAGGTGTCATACATCCAGTCGTAGGGCGGCGGGTTCGTCGGCTCGTCATCGGTGTGAGGCGGCGTCATCTCGTCGTAGTCCTGAGTGTACATCTGCAGAGCAGTTCCAAGCTGCTTGAGGTTCGAGAGGCAGCTTGTCTGGCGCGCCTTCTCCCGAGCGCGTGCGAACACCGGGAAGAGGATCGCTGCCAGAATGGCTATGATCGCGATGACCACGAGCAGCTCGATGAGCGTAAAGCCCGTGCGCTTCATTAGAACACACCTCCAGCGGCAGAATCGAATGTTTGCACTTTCATTATATCCTCATTTGACCGCCCCGCAAGGGAATCCTTCGACTTTCCAACATTTTCCAGGAATTCGCGGACACATCTCACCCGGCGCATCCAGGACGGCCAACAACACTGACTCCATCGATCCCACTTTGGGCACTCAAGTCGCCATCGAAGTGAAAGAGCATGCTGCTGTTCGCGTCCGCCTCCAGCCGCGTTGGCGCCTCGAATGGTCCCTCATAGCGCATGACAGGGCTGAAGCGCAGTTCGTCTATGAGCATCTTCCCCGGGCCCGCGCCCGTGTTCATCGCCCCGACCTGGATCGCCAGCGGCTCATCCTCCTTCTCCAGCGCCACCGGCACATCACCCTCCTGGTCGCCCCCCACCTCTTCGCTTGCGAGGACGCCGTCAACGTAGAGCTGCATCCGCGCCAGACCGTCATCATCGAGCCGCCACTGCCACGCGATGTGCTTCCACTGCCCGGCCTTCCAGTCCAGCATCCGGTGCAGCACCGTGCGCTGGTCGTAGTCCGCGTTGGAGATCCGCCCGAAGAGGTGGCCCCACTTGCTGACGAACAATATGATCGAGCGGAGGTTCGAGTGCAGCGGGTAATCGTATCGGATCGGGCCAATGTGAAGGATGGTCCGGTGCGTGTTGGAATACCTGTCGCTCACGATGTCCTCAGTCGGCGCCAGCCAGCACTCGATAGTTCCCTCCATTGAGCGCAAAAGCTGCACCCGCTCCCCCCCGATGTCCACGAAGCTCGGCGCGACCATCGTCGCCGCAAGGGCCTGCCCCTCGATGCCCGGCGCATACATCTCTGCCTCATCCGGCGGCGCGGGGGAGTAATGCCCCACCGGCGAGCGAGTGGTCCACGAACCCTCGTCGGCGGTCACCTCGACCTCCAGCATCAGGCCCTCGTAAGCGCGCTTGACCTCCAGGAAGAGCGGACGCCGCGTCTGGTGCAGAAGCTCTATCCAGTCGCTCTCCAGCACCACCTGTTCGGCCACCTGCTCGCCATCTGCGTCGAGCAGTCGCGCGGTCGCGGTCGCGTGGTGGAGGCTCCGGCGGGTCTCAATGCGCAGGTGGAAGCGGACCTCGGTGGACTGGCCCTCCTCGTGGACCTTCGTCTCGAGCGCCCGCTCCGAGGTCTCTACGGTCACCTGCGGATCACGCGGCTCAGCTTCGGGGCCGGAGAACGTCAGGTTGCCGAACCTCTCTACCGCATGGAAGCCCTCGCCGTCGAGGTAGCGCGCGGCGACCGACTCGTACCCTGGCCTGCCGTGCAGCAAGTTCCGCGCGAGATGTATGCCCCACGCGCCAGAGCCGGGCGCGCGCCCGAGCGTCTCCGCCGGGATCGCCATCTCGATGACGAAGCGGTCGTCCAGCCGCGTCACCGCATGCTCGATCGGCGGGTCCACGTCGGCGTCGTAGCGCAACGTGCCATCCTGAGCCTCCACTTGCTCAGCGTCGAAGACATTGCCCCCGAAGTCCACGATCCAGTGCAGGAAGGTGCGGTCATCGTTGTTCGGGTCGAGCAGCACCTCCACCGAATCCAACTGCTCATGGCGGTCGTGCTCGCGCGGGGCGATCTGCACCTCCTCCGGCGCCGGGTCGAAGCACTCGAAGGCCACGTAAAGCGCGGTCTCGTCCCACGCCAGCCGTGCCACGGTCTCGTAGGCGGCGAGCCGCAGCGAATTGTACACCGTGAAGTGCTCGATCGGCTCCGCGCGCTCCCAGACGGGCTCGTCAAGGACACCGTCGGCAGTCATCGGCTCCTCCGCGCGGGTGGCGGTGAAGTCGCGCAGGGACATGAACTCCTCGAACCAGCCCGGCATCGCGTACGCAGCCGCTAGTTCATCGCGGCGCGCGAGCGTCTCGTCGAGCAGCCGCTGCAGCTCCTCGCTGTTCAGCGCGAGGAGGTAGCCCTTGGGGGTCGTCAGCCGTGAACTGCGGGTGCTGATGGGCAGATCGGCGGTGCGCTGCTTCACCTGATCGATCTTCGCGCCCCACTCTCCGATGCGCGTCTGCACCTGCTCGAGCAGCGCTTCCTCCTGCTGCGTGTCGCCGGAGATGATCGCCTCCACGAGTTGACCGCGCAGGTGCTTGAAGCCCGCCAGCGCCTCAGCGGCGACACAGAAGCGGTAGTAGTTCGTCAGGTCACCGAACCACATCGTCTTCGGCTCAATCTCCCCCGCGAGGATCCTGTCGAAGAGCGCCTCCATGGACTCGGCGCAATCCTGCGCGGTCTCGTACTGCTCCTGCATCACCGTCTGCAGATCGCTGATGCCCGCGCGGTCGGCGACCTCCTCGGTATCGAAGATCAACACCGTGGAGAGATCGCGGGTGAACAGCGGCAGCATGTATGGTGCCACGTCCTCGCCCCAGAGGTCGGCTGCTGTGCGCAGCGCCCATTTCTCCGCGACATCGCGGGGCTCTTGCGTCTGCCGCCAGTCATTCCACGCCTCCTTGCTGAAGGGTGCCGGATCGGAGGCGGCCGTATTCCACGCCGCCTGCGCGCCGTATAGCCGCAGCGGCTCCCGGAAGCCCCATCCGACCACGTTTCCGTAGAGTATGTCGCCGTAGCCGTCATAGAGGAAGGAGACGGTCCCGCGCGGCACAGTGCTGAACCACGGGTGTACCGAGCGGGCGCGGGTGTACTCGAAGTACGTGTAGAACGGCTTCGGGTCCCAGACCTCGCGGAACAGGTCGAACTGCTCGCGGTCATTCTCCCGGATGCAGATATACCAGTCGTCGGGCACGAGGGAGTTCAGGCGCTCAAGCATCTCCCGGTTGCGCGTGGCATACTGCTCGGCGATCTCGCGCACGCCCGGCACATCGCCCATCTCCGCGCGCAACTCCTTCTCGATGGAGTCCGGGTCGAGGTGCGAGGGGGTGTAGGGGTAGATGACCGCGCCGAAGATCGCGTCGGGGACGGCAGCGCGGATCGCGTCATAGTAGATGCCGAAGACGACTGCGTCGGCCTTCGCGTGATCGTCGCCGTAGGTCTCGCGGCAGAGCGCGCAGCGATCGCTCCACAGGGCCGGATCGCGCCAGCTTCCACTGTCCACGTCGTGCAGATAGAGCGCGCCGATCCCGGCGTCCTTCATGTACTGCGCGATCGCGTTCGCCTTCGCGTGATGATACTCCAGTCGCGACCAGCAGTAGTAACGCTGCGCTGAAGACGCGTAGGCCACATCCGCGAAGTCCGGGTTATCTTTGTCCTCAGGGTAGTTGCCGATGGAGATGTTCGCGCGCACCTCCGCGACGATCCCCCGCGCCCGCCCGTAGTCGGTCACGCGGCGCATGATCTCACGCTCGATGTCCGTGGCGTCCATCACATTCTGGCGCGGAAGCATCTCGCCCATCATGTTGATCTTGTGTCGCAGCAGCCAGTCGATGTAGCGCTGCATAAGCGCCACATGTTGCTCGCCCTGCTCGCGCGCCTTCTCCACCTCGCCCTGCTGAGCAAATGAGCGCATCGGATAGTAGTAGGTCCGCAGGGGCTCGCCGAAGGGCTCCCCGAGGTTGCGCAGCGGGAAGTCCGGCCAATCGCGCACATTCGCCGCGCGGATGACCACCTGCCCGTCCTCCACGTCGAGCATCTCCCGGAAGGTCACCGCGGCGTAGAGCATCCCCTGCGCGTCATGCCCCTCCAGCGTGAACACGTGCCGGGCGCCCTCGGTTGAGTGACTGATCGCGTAGCCCTGCTCTCGATCGGGGGCCGCATCGCCCACGGAAAGCACGATGCGCGGACCTTCGCCATCGGCGGCGATGGGAAGCGGTTGCCCGCCAAGCTCCTTTATGCGCGCGTTGATCTCATCCGCGGCAATCTGCGCCTGCGAACCGTCGTCGAGGGTGACGATCGTGCCGCCCTCGATCGGCACCGTGACTTCCAGCGCCTCGACCTCCTGCGGCGTGGGGATCATCGTCTCAAGTGAGGCGAAGGCGGCTGAGGCGAGTGTCAGGCTTATTGCCAGCGCGCTAATGATGCGCATGTGGCGTCCACTCCCAAGACGGATTGGCAGGACTTCATGGAGGGTTCCCCGGACTCAGCGCGAAACCTTGCAGCCATTCTGCACGATCACGCCGGAGGTGCCATCGTCATGGCCCGCTACGCCCGCCTCACCACCGTCTCGTGGAGTCCGCGCAAGGAAGCCGAGGGCGCTGAGCAGCAGGCCTCCAACCGCCGGCAGTCGCAGGAGATGATCGAGCGCGCCGCGCAGGACGGCTCCGACCTCGTCTGCATGCCGGAGATCTTCGCCCAGCGGCACCTGCCGCGCGATGACTACGCCGACTGGGCCGAGAGCATCCCCGGGCCCACCACCGATGCCGTCGGCGAGGCCTGCCGCCGGAACAACTGCTACTCGGTCGCCTGCACGCTCGAGGAGCGGGACGGGCGGCTCTACAACGCCGCCGCGCTGGTGGACCGGCAGGGCGAGGTCGTGGGCGTCTACCACAAGATGCGCCCTACGCGCGGTGAGCTTGACCTCGGCATCACCCCCGGTAGCGACGCCCCGGCCTTCGAGACCGACTTCGGCCGCGTCGGCTTCGCCATCTGCTTCGACATGAACTTCCCGGAGGTAGCGCAGCGGCTGCAGGAGAATGGGGCGCGCTGCGTCTGCTGGCCCTCCATGTATGACGCGGGGCGGCAGCTTGAGTTCTGGGCGGAGGAGTTCGGCTTCTACCTGATGGGGTCGTGGGGCGGGCAGATCAACTCGATCATAGACATGACCGGCACCCCGCTGGTGCGAACTGGCTATCAGTATCCGATCGCGAGCGTTGACGTGAACATGGATCGCGAGTGCTTCCACCAGGACGAGAACCGCAAGCACTGGGACGCGATACGGGCGAAGTATGGCCGCGGGGTATCGCTGAACATCCCGCACCCGGAGGGCAAGTTCACGCTGGCCTCGGAGATGGACGATGTGAGCATCGAGGAGATAGCGGAGGAGTTCGGGCTGGAGACGTGGCGCGACTACCGCCGCGACGCACTGAACAAGATCATCGCGGCGACGCCGGAGTGAGGCGGGCTGTCAGGCAAGACGCGGACGGTAGTCGAACAGCTCGGACATGTCGCGGCCAGTGAGTGCAGGGAGTTCCTCGAATGCAGGCGAACTCTCTGCCCACGAGACTCGTTCAACATGTTTCATGGACGGTGCAACATACGGGAACCGATGATCGTAAACGCGGTAGATCCTCGACAGGAAGTCCTCGAATCGAGTGGTACTTTCGCGGGTCGGAAAGCCGCCGAAGATCACAGGCCAGCCCTCTGACGAGTCCACCATCAGGAGGGCGACCGCCTCGTACCTGCTGATGTCGTTACGCACGAGTTGTCGATCCGTCAGACCGGCCAGCACATCATGATAGCGGACTACCGCTTCGGTGGCACAACCGTCGGCCCCTATGCTAACGTCATTGGGTAACACTCCGGGATCACCCGTGCGGTTGCACTTGAAGAGGTGCATGAATCCGTACACAAGAGCCGGATACGTCATGTGCAGGTTAGTGCAGTCGCCCACTGCCTCTTCCATCCTGTTCGTGAGGTTGCGGAAAGCCCCTCCGGTTCCCTTGATTGACACGCAGACAACCGGCCCCACGCGCTCCTTGGCGACTACCACATCCACGTCCTTCGTCTTGAGGCCGCCGAGCACGGTCTCTTCGCGGGTGTCCGACGCTTCTTCATCGAGGTGCAGCAGCCACCGCGAGCCGAGACGCTCTGCCCTGAGCGGCGGACGCGGGGCTATCTCTTCAGGAAGAAAGCCTCCCTCGATGACGAGGCGCATGGAGATGTACTGGTGCATTGGTTTGACATGGTGCTGACCCCGCAGGCCCTCGAGGCAGTAGAAGCGGGCCAGCGCCACATCCATCGTAATCAGTTCAGGTGCTGTCAACTTCCTGCTCATAATGCCTCCAACGCCGCATTAGCTTGATGGCTTCAGTGATCGCCTGCTCCTCTGTCTTCGAGGCACGGAAGGGCGTCAGAGGGAGGTGTACGCGGCGAGCCTCACCGGGCTCGATCTTGAGCATGCCGCCTCCTAAAGGGTGTCCCTCCAGCTCCTGGCTGAGTCGCGAGAGGGGGTGCTGCCAGGCGCGCAGCAGGTCCGTCTGTGGAATGCGCCGCCTGAGAGTCACTGCGAGGACTGAATTGGTACAGACTGCCCCCGCACGATTGATGGAAAGACGCGTCTCACGTCCGCTCATGCACGTGATGAAGGCCGAGGGAGTCTTCTCGACCCCCGGGATAATGTACCAGGGATCGCGCACTCGGCATTTGTATCGGGTCCGGGCCTCATCGGCCCGCGGCGACTCCAGATAATCGGCGACAGGCCGGGGCAGTTCGTTCGCGGTGGATAGGTCGAGTACGCAGATCTGCTCGTTAGCGGCCAGCCACCGATCGATGAGGCGGTCGTCCACAAAATCGGCAGTTAGCTGCTCGCCGCGCCGGATGGTCGGCCGCAGACAGTCCCCGGGGATGCCGTAGAGGCGTGCTGCGTTCGGAGTGAAGTGGAAGAAGTCGTTGTCACCGCTCACGTACCCGATAGTGACATCGGCAACATCCTGCAGTCGAGCGACGCCATTGCCCCCCACCGATGAGAGATATGCGTCATGAAGACGGCGGGGGATGAGGAACCTCCGGAGGCGCCCCCCCATCGCGCGCCAGCTCTGCAACGAAATGTCACAGGCGGGTACCGCCGGGTCAATCTCAGGATTAAACTGCTCGAGCGCCGTCAGCCCGATACGGTCGGTGCTACCGCCCTTGCCGTCGGCGAAGAGCAGCCACGCGTCCTGCGAGAGATGGGGGAACAACTTCTCTCGGACGGCGATGACAGCCACTGAAGCGAAGTGGCGGCACAGGCCCTCGACCAGTGGCGCGGCATATGTCGCGTGCCCGATCTCGGCAGGCACCACAAATGCCATCCTGCCGCCAGGGCGGACGAGGGAGGCTGAGACGGCAATGAACGGTGCCCATGATGAGGTGAGACCGTTGAACTGGCAGCCGATCCGCCTGGACAGTTGCAGAGCCCGCTTCCGCGTCGCACCGTTGAACTGCTGATAGCGGATAAATGGGGGGTTGCCCACCACTGCGTCAAAAGACGGCCCCTGCCTCAGCGCCCACTCGAAGAAGTCGGCCTGCACTACTTCCGCATCCGGCGCAGAAACACTGGCGTGCGCCGCATGCTCCCCGCAAAGCTCGATGCCCACCGCACCGCGCAATTGCCGGAGGAACTCGCCATCCCCACAGGACGGGTCCAGCACTCGCGCCGAGTGGCTCCGCACAGCCCAACCGACCAGGTAGGCCGCGACCTCCTCAGGCGTGAAGAACTGGCCGAAAAGCTTCTCCCTTTGTGTCGCCATTGAACCCCCACTTCATTTTGCTTATAGGAACAAGTGTTCGTATTATACCATATTGCGTCGGGCGTGCAAGCACTTTCAGTATTGATCGAGCCGCACCTCCCCCGCTGACGAGGAATCCGCGTGGTTCAGCGGAATTGTCCGGCATGTCGCGCAAAAGCCACCTCCATCCGGACCAGCGAGGGAGTGCAACTCAATGAGCCGCCGAGCCTTGTGGATCGCAATGCTTGTGTTCATGATCGCCCCCGGCTGCCGCGCCCAGGCGCTGCCCGAGGACCCCGCGGAGTACGGCCCGTACTACTATCAGAGATGGCTCGAACTCACCGAGGGCGAGAACATAGCTCTCGGCCGCCGCTTCGCCTTCAACATCCCGAGCAACTACTACATCTGCCAGGAGGGCGACAACGAGGCGGAGCTGACCGATGGGGCGCTCAACATGCGCGAGAACTACCGCATCTGGTTCTCCCGCGATGTGGTGGCATGGCGCGGAGCCGACACCGTCAACGCCTGGGTGGACCTCGGCGAAGCTCAGCCTGTTGACCGCGTGGTGATCCGCTGCCAGGGCCGGCCGATGTTCCCGCCACGCAGCACGCAGGTATACGCCAGCGACGACGGCGAGACATGGCGGCTCATCAACACCGCCGAGGCCGGGCGCATCGATGGCGGTGAGGACACCTACTACGTGCCGCTGGAGGGCAGCTTCGCCTACCCGGTGCCCGTCAGTGTCGGTGTCACGGCGCGCTACATCGGCCTGCACATGTTCCTCGGCAGCACGCTGGTGATTGACGAAGTCGCCGTCATGAAGGGCGACCCGGCGCTGCCGAAGCTCGGCGACTCCGGCGCCCCGGAGGCGTTCTATCATCAGGAGGGCGTCTGCCCCTACTTCGTGCACGACGAGATCCCGGTGATGAGCGAGCACGCCGCGCTGGTGAACTTCTACGTGCTCAACCCCGGCCTCGCGGAGGAGGCCTCGCTTGACGTGCTGTGGGACTTGCCCGCCGAGGTCACGCTCGCACAAGACCCCGCAAATCCCCGCGCCACCGAGTCGGTCACCCATGGCGGAGAGCAGTACACGCGCTGGGTGATGCCGCTCGAGGGCTACAATCGCCGGACAAACCAGACCGGGAACATCTTCCCGGTGGCCTCCGTCGAGCCGGGGACCGTCCTGCAGTCTTACCTCGCAGCGCGCGTTGATGGCGAGATCGCGAACCTGGTGCCCTATCCGGTTCGCGTGATCGCTTTCCCGACCGGCTCGGCGCCTGAGCGCCTGCACACCTCGATGGCGTGGGGAGGCTGGCTGACCTTCGACCACGATCCGGCGCTGCACAGGCGCCTCGGGTATAACGCGATCGGGGCGTTCCCGCGCTACTGGAGCCCCGACGAGGACTGGACACTCGACCCGCCCGGCGTCGCCGGGGAGACGCTTGCCGACTACGCGATGGCACGCGAAGCCGGGCTCGACGTCGTGATGAACCTCGGCTACATCGGTCGTCTCACCGGCGACGAGACCCGCTGCCAACTCCCCGCGGGACCCGCGACTTTCATCTGCCCGAGCTACCGCGGGCCGCTGTATGACGACACCATCAGGCGCATGGTCACCTACTACGAGTACACCGACCCGCGCTGGATCTTCTACGACATCGAATCGTGGAGCCACCGTGACATCGAGACGATGAAGGACTGCAGCCGCTGCAAGGCGCGCTTTGAGGCGGGCGAGTGGGATAGCTGGGAGGACTTCATCTCCGACATGGGCACCGAGATGATGGAGGATGTCCATGCCGCCTGGGAGCAGAAGCGGCAGGAACTCGGCCGCGATCCGTTCGTTGTCGGCTTCTACGACATCTACGCGGAACCGGGCCGCGTCTATGACAACATCTGGGACTTCGAAAAGCTCTACCCGCGCTCCCTGCAAGTCTCCATGCCCTCGCTCTACGTGCAGGGCAAAGGCGCGGACGTCGCGACTGAGATAGCGGCAATCCGCGCGCGCATGAAGACCAACGATATCATCCCATGGCTCACCCCCGGCACCTACGGCGAGTTCCCGCAGCGGCTTCAGCGCGACATGATCCTCGAGACCTTCTGCAACGGCGGCAACGGTATCACCTACTACAAGACATCGCAGGCGGACCCGCTGGAGCTTGCGGTGATCGCCGAGACGATCGAACTGGTGCGGCCCTTCGAGGACATCATCATGGACGGCAGCCCGATCGCCGCCGAGCTGAGTTGCTCCACACCCAAAGCGAAGATCTGCGGGATGGCGCTGGGCAATGAGGCGCTGATCCTCGTCTCGGTCTATGACTGGACGCTCCCCGTTGAGGCAGCAGTGACATGGGCCGGCCACGATGCTCCCGTATATGACCTCGATACCGGCCAGCGAGTAGGCACGGCGGGCAGCTTCACCGCCACGGTTGCAGGTGATAACACGAAGGTCTATTACGTCGGCGATCGCTACGCCGACCTGATTGCTCAGTAGTCCCGCATCCGGGATCACGCATATCACAGGGAGGCTGTTGACCATGGCTCGCAAGGCGAAGACGAAGCGGACGCGCGAGGAGACGCTGCAGTGGTTCCGCGAGGCCCGCTTCGGCATGTTCATCCACTGGGGTGTATACGCGCTACTCGGCGGCGGCGAGTGGATCCGCAACACCGGCCGCATCCCGCAGGAAGAGTACGACAAGCTCCCGCCGAAGTTCACAGCGAAGAAGTTCGACCCGGCGCAGTGGGCGGACCTCGCAAAGCGCGCGGGGATGAAGTACATGGTCATCACCACCAAGCACCACGACGGCTTCTGCATGTTCGACGCGCATAACACCGACTGGAAGATCACCAACACCCCCTTCGGCCGCGACGCCATCGCGGAGATGACCACTGCCTTCGAGCGCAAGGGCATCCCCGTCGGTTACTACTACTCGATCATGGACTGGTATCACCCCGACTACCTGCCGCGCCTGCCGTGGGAGGAGGA
>LSQX01132035.1_pt1 | contig 11156 bp, 8 predicted proteins | sample 654561 | NCBI WGS metagenome assembly LSQX01 (sample SAMN04489861, study PRJNA283612) | anaerobic digester metagenome | isolation source: 4 biogas reactors fed with cattle manure at either 37C or 55C with and... | place: Denmark: Kongens Lyngby | collected 2014 | reverse complement strand
ATATAATACTTAAACTATTATTCGGTTAGGATAGAATAGGATAGGAGATAAAAATATGATAAGCGACAGTATTAAAAAAGGAATAGAAAAAACACCTCATCGTTCACTGTTAAAAGCCATTGGGTTAACGGACGAAGAAATAATGCGCCCTATAATCGGAATTGTTAACAGCAATAACGACATTATACCTGGGCATGTACATCTTGACACAATAGCCGATGCGGTAAAAAAAGGCGTAATTGCCGCCGGTGGTACACCTTTGGAGTTCCCGGCAATCGGTGTATGTGACGGCATTGCAATGGGGCATGTGGGTATGAAATATTCGCTTGCCACACGCGAGCTAATATGCGATAGCGTAGAAGCAATGGCAACAGCTCACGCATTTGACGGTCTTGTGCTTATACCCAATTGTGATAAGATTGTGCCCGGCATGCTTATGGCAGCCGCCCGTCTTAACATTCCCTCAATTGTAATAAGCGGCGGGCCTATGCTCTCTATCAGTAAAGGCGACGATAAAAATCTCGATTTAAATTCTGCCTTTGAAGCGGTGGGCAGTTATATGGCGGGAATGATAACGGAAGCAGATGTAAAAGGCATTGAAGATTTTGCATGTCCAACTTGTGGGTCTTGCAGTGGTATGTTTACCGCAAACTCAATGAATTGCCTTACCGAAGCAATCGGTATGGGCTTAGGCGGGAACGGCACAATACCTGCTGTATATTCCGAGCGGGTTCGGCTTGCCAAAAAGTGCGGCACGCAAGTGATGGAGCTGGTTAATAAAAACATCAGACCCCGCGATATAATGACTTATAACGCCTTTATTAATGCTTTAACAGTTGATATGGCTTTGGGTTGTTCAACTAATTCGATGTTACATTTGCCTGCGATAGCTTATGAAGCAGGTGTTGATATAAATCTTGCTGTGGCAAATCAAATATCCGCAAAAACACCTAACTTGTGCAAACTCGCTCCGGCAGGTCAGCATCATGTTCAGGATTTATATCTTGCCGGCGGTGTATACGCACTAATGAACGAACTTACGAAAAACAACTTAATAAACACCGAATGTATGACAGTAACAACAAAGACAATAGGCGAAAACATCGCTAACACCAAAGTAGCAGATAATACAATAATAAAACCGATTGATGCGCCCTATTCAAAAACTGGCGGAATTGCAGTTTTAAAAGGCAATATTTGCCCTGACGGTGCTGTAGTAAAACAAAGTGCAGTTCATCCGGATATGCTTGTCAGAAAATGCACCGCAAAGGTATTTGACAGTGAGCAACAGGCAATAACAGCTATATACGGCAAAGAAATTAAAAAAGGGGACTGTGTCGTTATTCGATATGAGGGCCCAAAAGGCGGTCCGGGTATGCGTGAAATGCTTTCGCCCACCTCGGCAATATGCGGTATGGGGCTTGATGATAGTGTTGCCTTGCTTACTGACGGTAGATTTTCCGGTGCCACCAGAGGGGCGGCAATAGGGCATATATCCCCCGAGGCTGCGGATGGTGGAAATATCGCTTTAATTGCTGATGGTGATATTATAGAAATAAATATTCCGGAGGGCAGTCTGAATGTAATGCTGTCAGATGAACAGCTGAGCAAAAGAAGAAAAGAATTAAAACTTAAGGAACCGGAAATTAAATCCGGCTATCTCGCACGATATTCCCGTATGGTTACTTCAGCAGCACAAGGTGCCGTACTTAAATAATGGATTAGTTGAATAATTTGTATTACCCAATTATCCGACGCCCCCAATAAATATTAAAGGAGGTATATAATGAAATTAAAAACAGATGAAATAAGTAAAATGACAATAATACAATTAAAAGCACTGGCAAAAGAAAAGGGGTTTAAAAATATATCTAAACTCAAAAAAGATGACTTAATAGCTCAACTGATTGGCGTTGACGGTAAAGAAGAAACCGTCAAGCCAAACAATAAGCAAATAAAAAAAGAAAGCAAAACCGCCAAATTGAACGAAACGCAACCTATACAACAAAGCGGGACAAGTGAACAGGACGAAACGCAATCTATACAACAAAGCGGGACAACCGAACAGGACGAAACGCAATCTATACAAAAAAGCAAAACAAACGGTAAGGCAAGAACAGACACTGTTGAAGAATCCGGTATATTAGAGGTTTGTGAGGACGGTTTCGGCTTTTTAAGGTGCGAAAATTATTTGTCCGGCAGCAATGATATTTACGTCTCTCCTGCTTTAATAAGACGTTTCCGTCTAAAAACAGGTGATGATATCAGAGGAATTGCACGGTTGCAACGTGAAAACGAACGCTTTAAGGCAATGCTTTTTGTCAACACAGTAAATGGGGGTAAGCCGGAAGAAGCAATTCACAGAACACCATTTGAGAATCTTACACCTATCTATCCGGACTTTCGTCTGCATCTTGAGTCTAAGCAGACAAACTATGCAATGAGACTTATAGACCTTATAGCCCCAATTGGTAAAGGGCAACGTGGTATAATCGTTTCGCCCCCAAAAGCAGGTAAAACAACTTTATTAAAGCAGATTGCAAACAGCATTGAGGCAAATCACCCGGATACAAAGCTGATTGTGCTGCTGATTGACGAGCGTCCGGAAGAGGTTACCGATATGCGCCGCAGCATTAAGGGTGAGGTTATATTTTCTACCTTTGACGAGGAGCCATCACATCATATCCGAGTTGCTGAAATGGTATTAGAGCGCGCAATGCGGTTGGTGGAGCATAAAAAAGATGTTGTTATTTTACTTGACAGTATAACAAGACTGGCGAGAGCGTATAATCTTACTATAAACCCAACCGGCAGAACGCTGTCCGGCGGATTAGACCCCGGTGCTCTGCACAAGCCAAAAAAGTTTTTTGGCGCGGCACGGAACATTGAAAACGGGGGCAGCCTTACTATTCTTGCAACCGCACTTATTGAAACAGGTAGCAGAATGGACGATGTAATATTTGAAGAGTTTAAAGGCACGGGTAATATGGAAGTACATCTTGACCGTAAATTACAAGAAAAACGAATTTTCCCCGCTATAGATATAAACAAATCCGGGACACGCAAAGAAGAACTTTTACTTATGCAAAAAGAGCTTGAGGCCGTTTGGTCGATAAGAAAAGCTCTCAGCAACTACTTACCGGCCGAAGTTACCGAAACACTTATTGGGCGACTTATAGCGACAAAAACAAACACTGATTTTATCGACAGTATTAATAGTGTATATGGAAGGTAAATATGAAAAAATCCACATTTCCAATAATGATTATATCGGCGTTATTAATCTTTATGTCTATAGGGGTAGCCGCGCAAACTAACGTTAGAGTCCCCATCCTATTGTACCATAACTTGGTTTCTAACGCTCACAATGAAAACCCTATGTTAAGCATAACAGCAAACAACTTTCGGTCGCATATTATGGCGCTTAAAAATGCAGGATATGAATCGATATCATTAGAACAATTTTATGATTTTGCAAACAATGGCAAGCCGTTGCCGGAAAAGCCTATAATAATAACCTTTGACGACGGATATTCAAGTAATTACGACTATGCATTCCCCATTTTGCAAGAATTCGCAACAAAAGCGACAATTTTTGTAGTAACAAGCACTGTCGGGGCAACAAATACTGTTAATTTTCCTCATTTCACGTGGGAGCAAGCAAAACAAATGCAACAAAGCGGGCTTATTGAAATACAATCCCACTCCCATTCGCATAAAGAATTGGCTTTATTTGATATTGCAGAAATAATACGCGAAATCCGTCTTTCAAAATATCTGATAGAAACAAACTTAAACAAAGAATGCAATTTTTTTGCTTATCCCTACGGCAGCATAAGTGAATCCGCTATACAAGCCGTTTGGGCGGCGGGCTATAAAGTACAATGCCAGGTAGGTGATTACGGATACAATACTGTTGAAACGCTATCGCAACCGTTACTCCGCATTACCGTTAACGGTAACCTGTCGGCAGAAGAACTATTGGATATGATTGAACAAAATGTTCAAACAGACTTATACTAATCCTCAATTATGGTTATATGGTTAATGCGAATTAGTATTAGAATAGGTTTGGATAATATTTTCTATGCTTTCGCCTTTCGCCAGATTAACCAAGATATCCTTTGCGGGGCAGGTATTTCTTTCGGCACGTTCGAATAATGGTAGCAAAAACTTTTCCTCACCCTTTTGCCGCCTTAAAAGTCCATCATAGGCTATTTCAACAAAACGATAAACAAATCGTTTAGGAAGTGATAAATGCTGTTGGTTTATAACGGCATTACGCAGTTGTGTATTGGAAAGGTCTGTTCGAAAACTTTCCATCAATTCATTTGCCCTATCAAGGTTGTACAAAATCCCCAATGAAAAAGCACTTGGGGCAAAAGCGTTGTAAACAGGCTGTTCGCAATCGCTCCTGACTTCAAGCGTTGTCCTCGCTGTTATTTCTATGTTTTTAAACGATAAAAAATAATCTATATCTCCATCATTGTCTCCGTTGAAATAATCTGTAAGTAAAACCGGCGGAAATATAATATACTCTCCGTCTTTTTTTATGTTAAACATTTTTCGTTTTTTAAAATCGTCTGTTATATCTTGCAAAGTGCTATAAACACTATCCACTTTGCCGGTATTTGTTTCGGGGAAGGCGCTGTTTTCCCATAAATAATCACGACAACACAAGATATTTGGATTATCCCACATAGGTGAGTTTGAAAATAGTAATGCACGAACAAAATCAAGCTTTGCAAACACAGTCGCCGCAAAGGGCAATTCGGCAAGCGATACATCAAGATGTGTTTGCGACGATGAAATATATGCCGGAAAATCGGGAAAGTTGTGCCTTGCAGCAAAAGCATGTAAATATTTATCAATCATATTGTACACAGGAAAATTAACATGGCTTTTGTTTATAAACTCTTTATAAGGATTACTGCCCATACCCGTCAATATATAATTATACTTTGTTAAATATTGCTGTGCCTGCTCAAAATATCCGAAAAACCTGTTGGCTATGTCGCAAAGATTATCACCGTAATTCATAGAAAATTCAAAGTTATTATATGAATTGTCAAAGGACAGTACGTCTTTTGCATCATTGGAAATAAAGGCTGCTTTACCGTCAAGTGTCTTTTCCTCAACGTCAAAACCGTTTTGTAAAAAGAACGATAACAGCCCCTGGGCGACATCCTCCTCTATCGGCTTTCTATCCATATTAATCAGCGGAAATTCAAGCTCTACACCAACATTACCTTTTTTTTTGTTTCCAAAAGGTTTTATAAACCTGTCTTCTATTACTTTCATTAACTATGACCATTAGCCTTTCATTTGTTTCATTTATTTATTTCAAGTTTAAATAATTATAAATCAATATCAACGCATCGGCATTTGTAAGGTATTGGTTCGGATAAAAATATCCGCCGCTCCCCGAAACAAGTCCGAAACCACGGGCAAGGCTTACATAGCCGTACAGATTAGGGGGTATTTTATGCATATCCAAAAAGTGCATTTTAAATATCCCTTCGAGCTCTGCAACTTCTTTATAACCAATTGTCCCAATCAGATACTTAACCGCCTCAGCACGTGTTATTAAGCCTGTTGGATTGACATTTTCTCTTTCGATTATATCGGACGATACAAATGCCGCGTAAATCATATCAAGCTCATCGCTCATTAGTACGTTTGAATTGTCAAAAGCAAGAGAATCGTTTGGTGCCACCGAGGCGAGCATTAAAATAAAATCCTGCTGAGTTATGTTTCCATCAAGCACGACATCGCCATAGGAAACAAACACATCATATTCCGCCAAAACTGTTACCGGAACTATTGCATAATGCCCATCCAGCCCAATATAATTTAACGCTTTTTGCGGTCTGGCTTTATTGCCGTCATATGCCAATAAATCACCTGTTCTTGCATCTATTATTGCCGCGACTTGCGGATTAATAATATATACAGCTGTTGCATAATTCTCGTTTGTTTGCACATAGGTAAGTTGTAACCCGACCGTTTCAAAGAAAATATCATATGCTTTACCAAGCGGTATCGCACTATCTGAATTGTCAAACATAATATCATCCCATACACTTGACATTGAGATAATGTCGCCATTTAAATTAACAACAAAAGATATGTAATTATTTTTAAACGGTATGGAATTTACTGTTCGCTCGTACAAGACCGTATAAGCGTTATCTGTAGTATTTTGCGATTTTACCATTTGCGGTGGTGCAAGTTCGGCAATATAATTTGACTTTTGCTCAGCTATAAACTTATCTGTTATACGCATTGCACCCGATGCATCTATTGTTGCCGCCGATGTATTGACTGCGTTATAATTGTTTTCAAACCCGATGATGTCAAATGTAGCTGCATTAAGTATTACACTTGCTGTATACGATGCCCTGTTAAAATTTAGCGTTATTAAAACATCAGCATTGCTTTTTTTATAATACTCTACGTCATTTAAAACGAAATTCTCATCAATCCGCAGCTTGTCTGTACGCATTATATGACGAATGGCATCACTAGCGGAAAAATCATTGTTTAAGTATGCGTTGTCAGAATCTACAACAGTTGTCCTTTCGAGCATTGCGCGCATTTCGTTGTATCCACCGGTAAATACCGGGGAGGCAGACATGGTAGCTTCACCGTTTGCAGCATCAATATAACCCGTAAAAGCAGGTGTGTACACCAATGTTGAAAAGCCGACCGAGCTAACCGCCTTTTTCATATGCCTTAACTCTAACCGTATGTTTTCTTCAAAAAATTTCTCCGCATCTGCAAGCGGTATTATTTTGTCTGTGGGGCTGAAAACAATCTTCTCATTCCATTTGCGGTTATAACGCACCAACCTGCCCGTGTTACCGTCAATCAAAATAGTTATACCATCGTTTGGATAGTTTATACCGTTTACTATTCTGTTAAAATGTATATTAAACCCTTCCGAAACAAAACTGTATGTATTGGAATATATGCTTTTGTTAACCTCGTCCGTAATATCGCTTGCAACTGTGTTAATAAAATTCAATGCCGTTTGGTATGCCATATTTTTGGAAATATTAGGTATTATTTTTTTTGTTCCGATACCCAAAGGCCTTTCCACCAAATAGTTTAGTATAGTGCCGTCACTTTTGACGGTGATTTTTATTGATTCCCCTGTATTATTATCCCTATAAAAAGACGCAGTATAATTCTCACCTGTCTGGGAGCTTCCACTAAAAGAATAGTCCGCAAGGTATGGCAATTTCTCAGTAAGACTTCTCACAATATCTGATTGTGCTGTTGCGTTTAATGATAATAAAAGCCAAAATATAAACACAAATAGCTTTTTCATGACAGCGACACCTCTCCAAATGTTATTATATAACAGTATGTCGCAAATAACAATAACAATAGTTAAACCGTAATCATCTTTTAATACTCAACACCTCCTTTTAACAAACAAACCCACAAACGCAAGCAATGCAAGCACAGCTATGCCTATACACATTACTTTTAATGAAAATGCAAAGGCGAAAAGCCCGGTATATGTGTTATAAACCGCACAAGCCTCTATCTCCTGCGGCATAAAGAGGATAAAAACCATTGCGTATACTCCTGCAATAATACCTTGCACTGCTTTTGCGGCAATAAAAATGCGTGGTGATAAATCGGTTTTTGACAATATACCGCTTACTTGCAAAATTACGCTTACACCGGACCATGCTAATAAAACTGAGGCAAGTACAATTTTAAAATTCCCAAAACGGGAATTTGCAACTGCTGATACACCGGAGGTTATCTCAAAAAAACCAACCGCAATGGCATTTGATAAATCTTGGCTTATACCTAATAACCGTATAATATTTTCTGCAACAGCGATTACTCTATAATGCTCCAAAATAGCGATTAACACATTAAAAAACACTATAAAACCGCTCACATATAAAATAAGTTCAACCGCCTTTGATACTGAATATGACAGGGCGGCACCTAAATTGACTTGTTTAAGCGGTGCGGAACGGTAATACGCACAAGGCAGCGTCATAGATTCGTATCTTTTATAAAAACGGAGTAAAATACCCAATGTTAGAGCGCTTAACACATGAATGATATACATAATAATTCCTGCCTTTGGTGAACGCAATAAGCCGGTACCTATAGAACCGATAATAAATAAAGGCCCGGAATTATTACAGAAACAAATAATACGCTCTGCTTCGGCTTTTGTACATAGATTGTTTTCGTATAAATCAACTCCACATTGTGCCCCTACCGGATATCCGCTAAGCAGCCCCAAGACAAATGCAACACCTGCGCTGCCGGGCAAGTTAAATATCGGGCGCATAATACCACGACACATATCTCCAATTTTCTGTGCCGCCCCCACCTGCACTAACAGCTTAGAGCATACAAAAAACGGAAACAAGCACGGAACTATAGTATTAAAGCATAAACTGAGTCCGTTTGCCGCCGCCGAAAGACAATCGGACGGATTAGTCAGCAGACCGACTAAAACGAAAACGGTAATAAAAATTATTATATTCAAAATAAGCCCCCTATTTCCTTGTAGTAGTACTCTGTCAACTCTAAAACGTATGTTATCCGGCGAGAAAAATTTTTGTAGGACAAGGCGGAGGATTGAGGAATACTGTACGTATTCCGATTGACGACAACGCAGTCATACGGAAATTTTGCCGACGGTAACGTATGGAATTAGGGTTGACAGAGTACTAGTACTATATATATTCATAAAGCTTGTATTTTTGCATAAATTATTAAAGAAAGGGTTGGTAATAATATGAGAAAAACAAAAAGAGAAAAATTAGCGGAATTATTTGAAATGCCGAAGGAAGTTGTGTTAGACACACCGAAAGTAACGATATATAACAATAACCAGTTATGCATAGAAAACCATGGCGGAATTATAGAATATACAGATGAGCATATTAGTCTTAAAACAATCGAAAAAACAATATCCATAAACGGCAAAAACCTCGAATTACGGGTAATAACCGATATAGATGTTCAAATAGAAGGCGAAATATCCAAAATAGAATGGGGAAATTGAACTATACTAATGCTAAATTCAATCACATATAACACTATATTTGATTGAATTTAGTATAAGCCTACGGCACCCGCATTTTGGCGCGATAATCTCTTATCATTCCTTGATTTGCAGATAAGAGTTTTTCATCAATATTCGTGCCGGTGCGGGGGAGTGGAATGGAGATTATATTATGGCGCTTGTTAAACTATTTAACTTTTTGATAGGATATGTTACAATAAGTATTAAAGGGGCTTTCCCGGAGAGGTTTTTAAACATTTGCGCCCGCCGCAGAATTTATCTTTGGAATGTAAAAAGGCAAGGCGTGGCAAGAATAAATGCAAATATTAGCGTTAAAGGTTTTAAACTTATCCGCCCGATCGCCAAAAAGAGCAGATGTAACATTTACATAAATCAACGGCACGGCATACCGTTTTTTTTGTATAAGCACAGAAAACGCAAGATATTTGCCGCCGGAGCGGTGTTTTTTATAATTTCTCTGTTTATTATTACAAGGTTTATTTGGGTAATTGATATTACAGGTAACAACGAAGTTGAAACAGTACAAATAATTGAGGTGCTAAGTGAAGCGGGATTAAAAACAGGTGTATTAAGCTCAAAAGTAGTAATATCTGATATTCAAAACTATACAATGACAAAGCTTGGGAAAATTGCATGGATAGGCATAAACTTAAAAGGCACTACGGCTTTTGTAGAAATAAAAGAACGGCTGTCAACACCGGATTTGTTTCAAAAAGACCTACCGTGCAACATTGTTGCAAAAACGGACGGTGTAATTGAATCGATAGATGCAGTAAACGGCAACCGTCTTGTAAGTATCGGTGATGTTGTGGGTAAAGGGCAGCTTTTAATAAGCGGAGTTATCGACAGCAAAGCGGGCGATGGAGTGCGTTATCTTCACGCTGATGGAGAAGTTTTGGCGACAACATGGCATGAAATAACGGTAGAAGTACCAAAGTATGAGCAAATAAGAACAAGGACGGGTAAGTCTAAATCAAAGCATATGGTAAAGTTTTTTAACTTTTATGTTAATTTTTTCTTAAATGATAGAATTTCATACTCGAATTATGATAGAATAAGTTATGTAAAAAAATTTGCAATAGGAAACAACATTGTATTTCCGTTATCGTTTCATTATGACAATTATTACGAAGTGGAAATAACACAGCAGCCATATGAATTAACTGAGGCTTTGACTTTAGCCGAAAACGAAGCATATAAACAGGTTGCCGGGCTTACAATAAAAAGCAAAAGGAAAAAAGCAGACAACAATAAGCTGACGGTGATTTACGAGTGTCTTGAAAACATAGCTGAAAAGGCAACCATTTTAAAGGAGGAAAGAACCGAAGAACATGAACACAACAAAAGTGATGAAGGCTGATAATATTGACCAAATAATCAATATATTCGGAAGCTTTGACAAAAATGTTAAATTATTGGAAGGGCATTATAATGTTCAAATTGCCCATAGGGATACAGACTTAAAAATAAGCGGTAATGACGAAAATAAAATCAAAAAAGCACAAAGGGTGCTTTCGGGATTAATGATGCTAACCGCAACGGGTGAGCAAATAGACGAGCAATCAACCCGTTATGTAATTGACTTAGTCGATGATGGGCAAGAGGACAAGCTTATTTCAATCGGCAAAGGCAATATCAACGTTACCGCAAAGGGCAAGCCTGTTAAACCAAAGACATTGGGGCAAAGGGCATATGTTGAAGCAATAAAAAATAACGTAATAACATTCGGCATCGGGCCGGCCGGCACAGGTAAAACATACCTTGCCGTGGCAATGGCAGTTGCAGAACTGAAAAATAAAACGATAGGCAGAATTATTATTACACGGCCTGCCGTCGAAGCGGGTGAGAACCTCGGCTTTTTGCCGGGCGATTTGCAAACAAAAGTAGACCCATACTTGCGACCTTTATATGATGCGCTTTATGATATGCTCGGCGTTGAAAACTATCAAAAATATGTCGAACGCGGCATTATAGAGGTAGCACCCTTGGCATATATGCGTGGGCGCACATTGGATGATTCTTTTATTATACTTGATGAAGCACAAAATACTAGCAGCGAACAGATGAAAATGTTTTTAACCCGGAT
>LSQX01180129.1_pt1 | contig 11157 bp, 9 predicted proteins | sample 654561 | NCBI WGS metagenome assembly LSQX01 (sample SAMN04489861, study PRJNA283612) | anaerobic digester metagenome | isolation source: 4 biogas reactors fed with cattle manure at either 37C or 55C with and... | place: Denmark: Kongens Lyngby | collected 2014 | reverse complement strand
GTATAAGAGACAGGGCTGCGGCAGTGAGGTTCAAGGGTCCTTCCGGGCCGAAGGCGTGTTCTCGCTGCCGGTTGAATATCAGAAGTTTATTGTCGTGTTTCTGGCCCAGCGCGGAAACTTAAAGAGCATCGAAAAGGAACTTGGCATTTCCTATCCGACGATCAACAAAATGCTCGACACCATCAATCTGATGCTTGAGCAGTCGGAAACCATCGCCCCGATGCACACTAAGCTTAGCCGCAAAGACATCCTGGAGGCAATCGATAAAGGTCAGATGAGCGTCAAAGAGGCCGCAAGTCTCTTGAAAAATCAGCAATAAATCCAACTGAAAGGAAGGAAAAAAATGGAACCATTTGGCTTGTTGTTACTCCTTATTCAAATCCTTATTCCGGTAGGGTTGTATGTCATTTTAAAATATGCGTGCAAACTATCCTGGCTGACATCGATTTGTCTGGCGATATTGATAATGCCGTTTCTCCTCATGCTGCTTGTAATGCCTCTTCACCCCGGTTCACAGTATAAGAGCGCCAAGCCACTGCTTTTAATGGCGGCCATTGCCGCCGTCATTCTGATTATTCAGTTTCTCCGATGGGCGGCCGGCAGCGATCACAGCGCCGGCGGTGTTGTGACGTCCGAGGAACGGCAGAAAACGCTCAAGATGGTCGATGAAGGCAAGATCAGCTCTCAGGAAGCCTCCGAATTGCTTGACGCATTGGGCCGTTCCAGTGCGATGCGAGGGCAGGATACATTTTCGCGACTGGATATATTGACGCTTGTGGGCATCGGTCTGGTGGTTCTCGGTTTCTTTCTGCCGTGGGTCTTTATCCGTATCGATATGCCGGGGTTGCTGGGCAAGGGGTCGGCGTATCAGGCCGGTTCTCACTCCGGAGCCGTCGGATGGGCGGTTTTGGTGATCTCGATCCTGGCGGCGCTGCCGGTATTCATTACCCCGAAAGAGTATCTTTACAAAATGTCGCTGCTGCAGATGTTCCTGTGGGTGCTGGGCGGGGTGATCACCATCAGTCTGTTGGTGCAGGCCGTACAGGCAAAGTTTGGGCCGGGGCTTTTTGTCTGCCTGGCCGGGTACGTGATGGCCGCCGTCGCGAGCTTTATCAAATTCAAGAAACTGGCCGCCTGAACACCCCCGACTGCTCGCCCGCTAACCACCACCCAATAAATTGAAAGTGCGTCATCTTCAAGCGCAGCGTGTGGGTGCGAGATGTTGCATTACGACAAACCTTCAATTTCTTGTTTTACATAGTACATTGAAAATTCGTTTGTGACCTTGAATTATCACTTTTCGAAAGACGGGATTTGCGGTAAAGTATCCGACAATCAACATATACCACACAAACAGGAAAGGACAATCGATGAGCGATGTCGTCAAGATAATGCCGTGTCTGGATATGCAGGACGGGCGGGTGGTCAAAGGGGTGCATTTTGTGGATATTCGGGACGCCGGCGACCCGGTGGACTGTGCGCGGGCGTATTGTACCGCCGGGGCCGATGAGTTGGCCCTGCTGGATATCACCGCCACCGTCGAAGGCCGCGGCACGCTGCTGGAGGTCGTGCGGCGGGTCGCCGACGCGGCCACAATTCCCTTTACGGTCGGCGGCGGCATCCGCGACGCCAAGACTGCCGAGGCCGTACTCAACGCCGGCGCCGACAAGGTCTCCACCAGCAGTGCCGCCTTTCGCCGCCCGCAGGTCATCGACGAGATGGTGCGGGCCTTCGGGGCCGACCGCGTCACCGTGGCAATCGATGTCGATCGCAATCCGTCATTGCCCAGCGGCTACGAAGTCTATATCGACGGCGGCCGCACCGCCACCGGCACGGACGCCATCGAGTGGGCCAAACGGGTCGACGGCTTCGGCGTGCCGGTGATCCTGCCCACCAGCAAGGCCGGCGACGGCGTGCAGACCGGCTACGACCTGCCGGTGATCCGGGCAATCAAAGAAGCGGTTTCGGCCGAGGTGGTGGCCTCGGGCGGGGCCGGTAAACTGGAACATTTCCTCGAGGCGTCCCAGGCCGGGGCGTCCATCCTGCTGGCCGCCTCCGTGTTCCATTNNAGGCCTATCTGGCCGAAAAAGGTGTACCCTGCGGCTCTTAACTCTCCCCCTGTCCTGTTCATAAGTCAACAAAAGTGTTACCCATGTCGTCGGTATAAAGTGTTACCTATGTATCGGTTGACAAAGTATTTTAGCCGACTTTTTTAAACGAGCGGTGGCACGGCCCATCCTACTTATCGTAACGGCGGGCGAACACATCGGTTCGCCCCTACTTTTTTCTGAATGGCCTGGTGAAAAATGAACCGACGGATTTCAGGGAGGCGCCGACGAAGGAGACGCCTTTGGCGCCGGTGTGATAGACGGCGGTGACGGTGGAGGTGCTGGCGTCATAGACGGTTTGGCCGGCGGCGGAGGCGGCGCGGATGGGGGTGCGGATGAAGCTGGTCAGGCTGTCGCCGGTTTCGTTGAGGGCGTCGGCGACTTTGTCGCCGGTATCTTCGGCCGATACCCCGGCGCGGCGGCGGACGCCCTGCCAGACATCCTTAAAGAAGATGTCCTTGACGTCGGTGTAAAAATCGCCGACGTGACTGAGCAGGTGGCGTTTGGCCTCGGCGGCGTTCCAGCCCTTGAACGCGCGGCATCGCTCCATCGCGGCGTGGCCGGCGATGGTCGTCATAAAGCCGGCGCCGATGCCCTGCGCGATGTCGTCGATGAACCGCCCGATGCCCGGCACGCGCGAGCCGAGACCCTCGATGAGATTTTTGCCCATGTTGATATAGTTGACCGTGGCGATGACGTTGAGGATGTCCAGCAGGATGCGGCACTGCTCGGCGACGGCGGGGCGGGCGTTATAGACGCGGATGATGCGGATAGTCATCACGAGATTGCGGTAGATGACGATGGCCAGATCGGCGGATTTGTAGGGACTCAGCGTTACGCCGATCATGATGTCACGCATCGAGTCGCGCACCTGGCGGGCGGCCAGGGCGTCGATGTCGTCCAGCGCCGGCACGATCGCCCGCGCCTCGACGACCTCGATGGTCGCACGCAGCATCTCGGCCGGCGCCGCTTCGGCCATCGCGCGGTCGATCTGGTTCAACGCGATCTGAATGTTGGCCTGATTCGCTTCGGAGACGCAGTCGTTGACTGTCAGCCGCTCGAGGAACCGCCGCAGATACCGCAGGTACTTTCGAAGCTGGCGGTCGGTCGCCTGTGCCGGATCGGGGATCACCGGCGGCTTCAGCGCCCGCGGCACGGCCGCCAGATTGACCCACAAGTACCACACCAGCCAACCGACGGCGGCGGCAATGGCCGCCAAAAACGCATACCCGACCGCCGGGTGCATCCCCCGCAGCGTCTGATACGCCCGCACCACCTCTACAAACGCGAAAAACGCGAAAAATACCCCCACGGCCATTACGGCCGTCCGCACTATCCGAAACCAGTGTTTAAGCATAAACAACCCTTCCTATTGATTACTGATGATTGCTTATTGATTATTGTATCAACAACGGATGGATAATGGCAAGGGTTCATTTGGATTCGATGAAGTGTGTATTTGCCGTTGGTTGATTTTTGGCGGGTGGCGGGTACAATAGTGTTTCAGAAGCCGACGAGACAGACTTAAAATCCCTTCGGGATTATTGATTTTTTTCTATAATAAATCCGTGTCATCCGCGTAATCCGCGGTCAAACAACCGTGATAATCGGTGTGAATCTGTGTCTGAAAAAGCTGTACCGCTGGATATTCGGGATTGCGGGCTGATGCCGTATGCGGCGGCGCTTGCGCTGCAGATGGAGCTGTGCGCGCAGCGGCAGGCGGACGCGATTGCCAATACCGTTCTTGTTGTTGAGCATCCGCCGGTGATTACGCTGGGGGCGCGTAAGAGCGAAAACAAGCTGATGCTGGATGAGGCCGCGCTGGCGGCGGCGGGGGTTGAGGTTGCGGCGGTCGGACGCGGCGGCGGGACGACGGCGCACAATCCCGGACAATTGGTGTTTTACCCGATCATTAAGCTCAAAACGCTGGGGCTGGGGGTGAGTGAGTATATCCGTCGGTTGGAAGGCATCGGCATTGAACTGCTGGCAGGGCTGGGCGTAGAGAGCGGCCGCCGCAAGGGTTATCCCGGCCTGTGGGTCGGCGACAAGAAGATTGCGTCTATCGGTGTGCAGATCAAGAAATGGGTGACGTTTCACGGGATGGCGATCAATCTGACCAACGACTTGGCCATTTTCGAGGCGATTGTCCCCTGCGGGCTGGACGGCGTGATGATGACCTCCGCACGTCAGGAAACCGGCCGCCCCGTTGATATGGCCGCGGCCAAGATACGACTGGCCGGATTGTGCCGAGCGTGTTTTGAAAAAAGATCGAGCGCCGAACCGAATTGTGTTTGATCTCGTGTTCGGCGCTCGATAAGTCAGTGTATGTTATTGCTGTGACGCTTCGGCAGCGACGCGAATGACCGCATCGAATGCCGGTTTGGGCTTGTTTTCCCCGTCGAACAACAGGGGGGTGCCGCGCGAGAGCCAGGAGACTGCGTCGTTGACGCCCCAGAACGTTACCATCTTGACCGAGTCCTTGTGCTTCACGAGCGCCCGGAAAAGATTCGTGTAGGCATTGGCCAGCCGTCGGTCGGCTTCGCTGACCACGCCGCCCTCCGTACGATCGGCGGCGCCGGTAATGTCTGCACTGGTGGTTCGCTGGCCGCGCACGGACGCATTGACATCCAGTTCGGTGATGTGGATGGGAAGGCCCAGCGATGCCAGTTCCGTCAGGGTGCGGTCCATGGTTTCAAACGTCGTGGAGATGTTGATGTGCGTCTGTGTGCCGATGGCATGAATCGGAACTTTCTGCTCCTGAAGCTGCTTGACCAGTGTGAAAAGCTTTTGGCGTTTTCCCGGATTTTCCAGGCCATAGTCGTTGTAGCGGAGAATCGCATCCGGATCCGCTTCGTGGGCATACTCGAAGGCCTTGGCGATGAAGTCCGGGCCGATGATCTGCGTCCAGGGTGTGCTTCGCAGGACTTCGGAGCCGCCGTCAGCCAGCGCTTCGTTCACAACGTCCCAAACCTTGATTTTGCCCTTGTAACGCCCAACCACGGTGTGGATGTGCTCGCGCATCCGTTCCAGCAGTTGCTCGCGGGTCGCACGGGGGCCGGTGTAAGCTCCGCCGCGCCGGCCGCCTTGACCCTGAGCGGGTGTTTCAAAAGGATCCGCCTGGAAAAGCCATGCGGGGACTTGGCTGTGCCAGAGCAGCGTGTGCCCGGCAATGTACAAGTCATTTTTCACGCCGAATTCAACATAGGCGTCAGCCGCAGGAAAATCATACCCGTCCTTACCCGGCTTGGGTTGGATCATCACCCACTTGAGGTCGTTTTCGTTGACGATCTGGTTGAAATGCTTCAAAACCACGGCAGTGTCCGACTTGACCTGCTCCAAGGTTCGGTTAACATTGTCGGCCTTCACGTCAGTGCCCGTCGCGATGGGGCGGTTGATGGCCACGCCAATCATGAAATGGTCTTTATAGGCGTCCTTGAGTGTAGTGGGCTTGGCGGGCGTGCTGCTGCCGTATCCGCTTGTTGCGACAAGGCTCACTGCCAATGCAAATAAGCCCAGGCAAGAGCTGAAGAGGGAGTGTTGTGCTTTCATGTGTTTCGTTCCTTTCAAAATCGGTTTTGTTTTGTCCAAAACAGTTGTTATAGAGCCGTCATGGCGGCAAGGAAACATACCACCCGCTTGTCCATACGCTGACCACTATTAAACAGAACTCCTCAAGCCTTGTCAATAGGTTAATTCGTGAGCATTCCGGCAATCTTTCGATCCCTTGCTGTCAATTGGGCACAAGTGCACCTTTGTGCACCAGTGCCGCAAAAAATTCCAAGCACTAAGCTCTAAATTCAAACAAATTCAAAACAGAAAAACCAAGGTCAAAAATAGCCGTTAAGTCTATTGTATGCAATGTGTTATGTTGCCGTTTCTTAAATAACGTGCATAAAATAAAAGGATTTTTTAACAGCAGCCTGTATAATGGTACGCCGTGCAATTAAGGTTATTTGTGGCAAGAACAGTCATCATGGAAAATAGCTCGTTCCAAACAGATAATAACATCCGACGGCTTCCGCCGTGGCTGAAGCGGCGGATCGGGTCGGGGGAAACATTCCAGCATACGCATAACACGCTGGAAGTTCACGGCTTGCAGACCATCTGCACGAACGCCAATTGTCCCAATCGGGGCGACTGCTGGAGCCGGGGGACGGCGACGGTTTTGATTCTGGGCAACATTTGTACCCGAAACTGCCGTTTTTGTTCCGTCGGGCACGGAAAGCCGCTGCCGCCCGATACCACCGAGGCGGAGCGTGTCGCACAGATGGCCAAAGAGATGGGTTTAAAGTACCTGGTTGTCACAAGTGTGGATCGAGACGACCTGGCCGACGGCGGGGCGGGTCATTTTCGGGATGTTATATTGCGGTGTCGTCAGGTCGTGCCGGAGTTGGGGGTTGAGCTGCTGGTGCCGGATTTTCGCGATTGTCAGGACACGGCGATTGCGATTCTGGCCGAGGCCCGGCCGTTCGTGTTCGGGCACAACGTCGAGACCGTGCCATCGCTGTACAGTACCGCCCGGCCCGGCGGCGACTACGGGCGCTCGCTGGAACTGTTGCGGAAAGCCAAAGCCGCTTGGCCAGAAATCCAGACAAAATCGTCCCTGATGCTCGGCTTGGGCGAGGCCGACGACGAGTTGATGGCAGTTCTTAAGGACTTACGCGGCGTCGGGTGCGACCGCGTCTCCCTCGGCCAATACCTGCGGCCCAGCAAGGAGTCGCTGGAGGTCGTGAACTACGTAACGCCCGATAAATTCGACTGGTGGGCACAGCAGGCCCGCAGTCTGGGCTTTAGCTGGGTGATGAGCAGCCCGTTTACACGAAGCTCGTATCATGCGGAGGAGTGAGAGTACTTTGTGGGTTCGTAGTTCGTAGTTCGTAGTTTTGAGTTGACTGGGGCTTGTTTTTATAGGACGCATGCTTCTGTTTTTATCGCGATTTTTCGCCCGCCACCGACAATGTATCTTATACTATAGGTGAAGCAGCAATGCTTTTGTCCTACATTTTTTATGGGGGTACATTATGAAACGGTATGACAAAACACGAAAACGCAGCGGTATGGCGCTGTTTGCGACTCTGATTTTTATCGCGGTGTTTATGGCGATGGCCGTGGGGATGATGAGTATGTCGTCGCACAATGTGATCGCCTCGAGCAATCTGCAGACCGTCAATGCCACCCGCTCAACCGCCGAGTCCGGCCTGGAAGTGGTGCGGTACTGGCTCAGTCAGGTTTCTGCCACAAACGGAAATGTGTATAGCGATACAATTGACGAGTTGGAAAATATTCTCCTTGACGCCGAAATCGCTTATGTGCCCGTCATCGACGCCGACGGACACCGGGTCCTGCGCATCGGCCCCGTTCCTCTGGATCAAGTGCAAAGCCGGAGTTTTGAGGCGATTGTCAAACCCGAATATGAAATGACCGACGTTGATATCACGGTCACAGTCAAGGGCAACCTCCAGGGGCAGTCCGGACAATTCTCCCGCGCCATGCTGGTCGGCTACAAAGCCGAGTCCGAAACTGTCGCAAGCCCTTACAACTGGTTCGATTTCGGTGTGGCCAGCAAAGGACCTTTGAGTTTGAAAGCCCTTGAGATTACTGCGGTCGAAGAGCAAAACGGCATTGATGTTAAGGTCGGCGCAGACGCTTATATTGAAAGCACGTTTACCAATGCCGCACTGAATATTCAAAACGCTAAAATCTCCGGCAATGTCAAAATCGTCAATCCTGATGCGACCGTCAGTTGGAGCGGCGGACAAAGCAGCATCGGCGGCGAAAAAGATAAAAACACCGCCCTGGCCAACCATGTTGAAACTGGTGTGGCCCCCGTGGAGTTCCCCGTTCCCAATCCCGGACACTTCGAGCAGTATGTCAACGGCATCACCATTGACAGTTCTAATGCTGGCAGCTACAGCACCAATGTTACGCTGGACAATGTGCGCATCGCCGCAGGGACCAATCCCAAGTTCACGGGCAATGTCACCGTCCGCGGCGTGATGTATATCGAACAGCCCAACGTCGTGGAATTCGGCGGAAATGCCGATATCGCCGGCGTAATCATCGGCGACGGCGACATAACAGACAACTCCGGAACCAATCAGGTCAAATTTTCCGGGACCGTCAACAGTTCCAGCTCTTCGCAACTGCCTTCAGATTCCAAGTTTGACGGCATTCGCGACGAATACGGCACCTTCCTGATGGCGCCCGGCTTTGCGGTGTCGTTCGGAGGCAACTTCGGCACACTCAACGGCTGCATCGTCGCCAACGGCGTCAAGACGTACGGCAACGCCGGCGGCACGATTGCCGGATCGATTTTGAACTTCTCCGACGAACCTATGCTGCTGGAAGGTAAGGATCTGCTGTTCCGCAAATCCGGCGCCGCCAATATCCCTCCTCATCTGCAAACGCAGAACAACATCTACTGGTCATTCGCATACAACAGCACGGCCTACCGGGAGGGGATTGACTTGTGGCCTGAAGATTAACAACACACACTAAATTGTCTATAGACAAAGACAACTATTTTACGAAGGGGGTAACCATGTGTTCGACAGCTTATGTAAGTTCAGTATCTCAAAACAAGAAACGAAACGGTATCGCGATGTTCGCGGCGCTGATCTTTATCATGGTCTTTATGGCCATGGCGGCGGGATTGATGTCGATGTCTGCGACAAATCTGCAATCCGCCGACAACCATCGCAATGCCAACGCGGCGCTGAACGCGGCGCTGTCGGGGCTGGAAGTGGCCCGCTATCAGATTGTACAGGCGAACATAACCTCAAGCAGCGCGACATCCGACACGTTACTGTATAACGGACAGAACACCGTCTCTGACGAAAGCGCCGATGCCATGTGGAATGTCCTCAGGACGAAGTTGGAAAACGCCGGACTCTGCGACGCCGGAGGAACCGGAAATGAAATTCTGACCGACCTGATCTCCTCGAACGATCAGGAGGCGTCCTTCCGCCTTCGACTCTACCGCGATACGGACTCCCCCTGCACCGTAGTCGTCCAATCAATCGGCAGCGATAACGAACTGACACGCACCGTCCAATTGCAGCTGCAGATCGCCAAAAAGGCAGATGTTCTCAAATACGCCCTTGCCGGACGTGGCCGAATGTGGCTGTCGGGGGATACCACCATCCACGGCGACGTGTACAGCTCATGGGATCGCACAGATATCTCCCCTTTTAATATGACAAGCGATTCAACCGTCGAAGGCTCGCTCAATACCGTATTGCCCTGGCAGGACATCCTGCAGGAAAGCTATCAGATGCAGACCTATCAATACGACGGGGGCAACCTGGTTCTCGACGACGGTAAATCCATGACTGCCGGAGGAAATCTCCTGGACACAAACGGCAATGCCATTACCAACAGCGCCGGCAGCCCTATCGATATATTTGACTTGGATTTCCAAACTGTCGACGGTAAAAATATTGCCCTGGATGCCTCCGGCAATCCCGTCATCGGCTACGTCAACGGCGAGCAGGTCGGAACGGTATCCTATGGCAACCCTGTCGAGGCGTTCAACAATGACGGTACCCGTACCTTCGGAGCATCCGACCAACTTCAGGGATCCTACGACACCGCCAATTACAGCCAGCCCGATCAAACTGACGTCCCCGGACTCAATATTGCCGACTATGACCGCGCCGAAATCGTCGAGACATACAAAGATATTACCACGAATATCACCAAAAGCAGCTCCGCGAGGTCCTACACCGGCAGTCTTGACGCGCTTGGCCCCACCAACGGAACGCGATACCGGTATGAGTATTTCCCTCACAACGCCGACAGCTACACCTCCGGAGACGGACTCAGGGTCAAACGCTATATCTATAAGGACCAGACGTTTACTGACAAAACCCTGCCCGCCAACACCAATGCCCTCTTCATCAACTGTACCTTCAACGGCGTATTGTTTGTGGACTGTTCGACAAGCACTTCCACCAACTACAACAATGTCCGGTTCGATGATTGCAGCTTTAATGGTGTAATCGCAACCAACGTCCCAAACGCATTGAGCTGGCAGCGAAACGCGCTGTATTTTACCGGCTCATCGACGTTTGACAACCAGAGCGATTTCCAGGAGTTCACTATTCTGGCGCCTCACTTTAACGTCAACCTCGGAAATGCAAACAACGGCGAAGTGCAAAGTGATGAAAATGTCATTACCGGTGCCGTAGTCGGCGGAATCGTCGATATCCGCGGAAATGCTCAGGTCAACGGGACAGTGATTTCAATGTGCGATACCAGCCAGTGGGACAGCGGGTATGTCACAAACATCGGTGCCACACTGGGCGACGGCGGTTCGGAAACAACCAGCATTGAAGATATCGGAACCATTGAGATTACGCCCGACCGCGACCGGATGCTGCCCAGCGGCATCAAGTCGCCTGTGATCATTAACCTGAAGATGAATTCCTACGAAGAAGTGCGGCAATAAGACATTCAATTTGAAAGGGAAAAATTATGAAAACGAAATGGTTTGTACTGGCGATGGTGACAGTTCTGATGGGCGTGTCGATATCCGCGATTCAGGTTGAGGCGGCAACGCTTTCGGATTCGGCAACCGCCTTGCTGACCGATGACGGCGGCGATGCCACAGAGCCTCCCGAGGCATTTCCTTCGATGATGGTTGACGAAGACGATGGCGGCGATGAATCAACAGGCCTCGAGCTTGCTGAATAGCGCCTGGGATATCAGCCGTTCACGCCGGTCAATCCCGACGGCGTGAACGGTCTGCCGCAGGTCAGTAACGCTCAAGCAGTTCCAGCATCTTTCGGTCGAGCTGGTGACTGTGAAAGTCCTCATACGGCACATCCTTACGCCCGCTGTCCAGCACCCCGAACGAACCGCGGAAATTCCACAGCGCCCAGCCCAGCCCGGCCCGGCGGTACGTCTTTAACGAATCTTTCATCCACCGCAGCGCCACCTCACGCGGCGTCCGATTAAACGCCCCCCATTCGCCGACCATCACCCCCATCCCCTGCTCGCGGGCCTGAGACCACCGGGAAAACGTAGTCTCCCACAGCCAATCCGCATC
>LSQX01126212.1_pt1 | contig 11157 bp, 9 predicted proteins | sample 654561 | NCBI WGS metagenome assembly LSQX01 (sample SAMN04489861, study PRJNA283612) | anaerobic digester metagenome | isolation source: 4 biogas reactors fed with cattle manure at either 37C or 55C with and... | place: Denmark: Kongens Lyngby | collected 2014 | reverse complement strand
TTCTTTAATTCTTTCTACAGTTGCATCCTGACAAATTTTAATTCTTTTTGATATTACATGTATACTGCTTTTATTTTTCGCTTCCTCAATAGCGGATATCAAAGACTTTGCCGTTTCTTTATCATTTATATTAATATTTTTTAAGCTTTTAGTAGCCATATTATTTCCTTTCAATGTCTCTTTTCTTTATTTTTTTATGTATTCTAAGAATAAAACGGAAATTCACATAGCTTCGCCATCTTGTTTGAGGTATTCAAACAATTGGGTTGTTGCTATGTGGCTTCTTCTTTGTAAACACGCCATAGGCGATGATTTACGCTGAGGAAACTTTGTACAAATGGTTTAGCAATAGTTTAACGATTGTTCTGTTATTGATTTGTGGGTAGTTGGTTAGTTGGTTAGTTGGTCAGGTCTATTATAGTTTTATGCTTCTTATTACACCATTAAGTAATTTACCAACTTCATCAGCTAACATTTTTATTTTATTATATTTACACTCGTCTATGTATTTCAAATCTTTGGCTAATAACAGCTGATATTTTAGTTCTTCTAAAGAGCCACGGGATATTAGCAGAAACCTTTTGTATTCTTTATTTGAATTTCTTGCCTTTCCTTCTACAATGTTACTTGGTACTGAAACTGCTGCCCTTCTTATTTGGGAAATAAGACAGAACAATTCTTCTTTAGGAAAATCTTTTGTTATCTCATATATCAATAATACTAATTCGTGTGATTTCTTCCACAAAATCAATTTATCTGTATCTATATACATTCGAAATCTCCTATCACATAACTTAAGATATACATAGTTTCGCCATGTTTTCCGTAGTAGTTCCACTATTGTTCCGGTAGTTCTTCGATGCATTCGGCACTTAGGGTGACGGTACGGAGTTGGCCGGCAAATTCAAATTCCACCCAGACTCTGCGTTTGTGTTTGTCCAACTTTACTATTGTGCCCAGGCCATCTGATAGTGGGCCGTCTATTACTTTTACTGTTCTGCCTATCGTCAGCACTTTTGATGTTTCGATGCAGCCCTGATGCTTATATATCCACATAGAATATTCATAGTCGGATCCTTGGAGTTCTTTGAATTCTGCATCGTAGTTCAATATTTTATATAGTCCCGGGGTTCTTTTTATTTGTTCCGGTTCTATTCGTTCTTCCGAGTATAAAAATACATATCCGGGAAACAAAATCTTTTCTTTTTGTTGCCATTTGCCTTTGCGTTTTTCCTGCAGGATACGGGTCGGGGCAATGGATATATAGGTTTCATCCATCGCTGACAGGGATTCGGCAACATTTTTTTCTGATCCGGTTTTGCAATATATACAGTAGGCGTACATTCAATCACCTTTTAGTTGGTTAGTTTGTTAGTTGGTTAGTTGGTTAGTTGGTTAGTTGGTTAGTAGTTTTATCGTTCGTCGCCGGCGGCGACTTCGTCGGCAGCTGTTGCATAGGTGCTTACTATTGTTTTCATGCATTGTTTCAGTTTTTCCGGTGAGTTGAGGGAGTTTTGCAATACTCTTATTCCCATCATTATTTCATTGAAGCTGAGGTCCAATGGTTTTCCCACAAATATATTTTCGTGAGAGGTGGACTTGACTCCTTCTTCTTTGAGCATCAATTCCTCGTAGAGCTTCTCCCCCGGCCTTAGGCCTATGAATTCTATTTTGATATCTTTGTCCGGCTCAAATCCGGAAAGCCTTATAAGGTCTCTGGCCAGATCCAGTATTTTTATGGATTGTCCCATATCCAGTATAAAGATTTCTCCGCCTTTTGCAATGGCTCCGGCTTGTATCACTAATTGTGCCGCTTCCGGTATGGTCATGAAGTATCTTGTTATTTGGGGATGGGTCACTGTTACAGGTCCCCCCTGGGCTATTTGGTTCTTAAACAGGGGTATGACACTGCCGTTGCTGCCTAAAACGTTGCCGAACCGTACTGCTGCAAATTCTGTTTTGCTGCGTTTGTCCATGGTTTGGACTATCATTTCTGCAAATCTTTTTGTTGCACCCATTATGTTTGTGGGGTTTACTGCCTTGTCTGTGGATATTAGGACGAATTTTTTGACTCCATATTCATCAGAGACTTGTACCACGTTTAGGGTACCGAATATATTGTTCTTCACAGCCTCTGTTGCATTCAGTTCCATTAAGGGCACATGTTTGTGAGCTGCCGCATGGAAAATCACGCCGGGCTTGTGCCGGGAAAATACTTGTCTAAGTCTGTCCTTGTCTCTTATGGATCCAATGGCCACTTCTATGTCTATTTCATGCGCGTATTGGTTTTTCAGCTCGTGTTCCAATACATAGGCATTGTTTTCATATATATCGTATATTATAAGTGTTTTGGGTTGAAATTTTGCCAGTTGTCTGCAGAGTTCCGAACCGATGGAGCCACCGCCGCCGGTGATCAGTATGGTTTCATCTTTTATGTACTGTGCTATTTGCTCCGTATGAAGCTTCACTTCGTCTCTGCCTAAAAGGTCTTCTATATTAACGTCTCTTATCATTTTGAGACTTACTTTGCCGTCTATCAGCTCGTATACTCCGGGGAGGGTCTTAAGCTTGCATTTTGTCTTTTTGCATATTTCTATCATTTCTCTTATTTCCGATTTGGGTGCCGAGGGTAGGGCTATTATTATCTCTTCTATATCTTTTTGTATCACTGCACTGAGTATTTTATCTCTGCCGCCCAAGACGGGCACTCCGTGGATGGAGGTTCTTATTTTTGTTCTATCGTCATCCACTACGGCAGCAGGAACGTAACCAAGCTCCGGGTTTTCTTTCATTTCTTTTATGACCATGGAACCTGCCTGGCCGGCGCCCACAATCAAGACTCTTTTTTGTTTTACTTGGCAGGGGAGATAAGCATGTTTTACACGTCTTATTAGCCTATAGCTCATCCTACTTAGGCCGATTAAAAAAAGGGTAAGCATGGCATTAATCAGATATACAGAATTGGGTTGCTGCATTTTCATTATCATACCGAATATGTATTCGGCAAAGGATGCTGTGCTGACAGCAAGAAATATTTGTACTAATTCATCTATGCTGGCATATTTCCAAAGGCTGGTATAGAGGCCATATATCATGAATAAGGATATTTTTAAAAATGTAATTATGATGACGGAATGTATAAATATATTATAGTAGTGGTTTGGTATTTGCCATTCAAATCGCAGCAATAGGGATATGTATAGGCATACGCTTACTATTATTGTGTCTGCGATTATCAGGGCAGCTTTTCTGCGGTAGGGTTGCATTGGCTTTCGTCTCCTTTTAGGTGTTAGGTGTCAATCGGTCATGTATTTGGCGTAGAGGTCCATAATGGTGCGGATTTCGTCTTTGTTAAAGCGGGAGTAAGCTATTTGCTTTGCCCGCTCTTTGTCTTCCGGTGTTAATCCTTTTGCCACCATTGCTGTTAGTTCTTTTATGTCTTCTTTGCTCAGTTTTTTCAGTACAAAGTTTGCTATGGATACTTTATCCGCTGCCGTTACTTTATTTTTAATACTTTCCAATTTTTCTTTTGTTATTGCATATTTAGTATTGTCAACAGGTTTTTTTGTTTTGTTTGCTACACTGTTTTGCACTTTAGGTTTAGTTTGCTTTAGGGGAGTATCCTCACTTTCCCTATTGTCTTTTTGTATATTTTGCTGCGTATCAGCATCGTTTTGTGGTGTTTGTTCATTTGGTTCTTGTTCGCCGGTTTCATCTATTTCGACATTATCCGATATAAATTGTTCTTCCATTGTTGAAATTTGTTGGTCAATAAATTCGCTGAGTATCCTGTCTCCTAATTGGTACATTATTAGAAGGTATATGCCTGTTAGTAGTATTGCAGTTATTGTTATTCGTAGGATCCATTTTTTCATAAGGGGCCTCTTTTTAGCTGTTAGGTGTTAGGTGTTAGGGGTTAGGGGTTAGCTTTTAGCTGTTAGGGGTCAGGGGTTAGCCGTTAGGTGTTAGGAAAGAGCAGACAGTGTTGCCTGCCCTTTCTTTTTTGTATTTCTTTTATATTAATTTCATTCTTAATACTGCATTAATCACCTAAAATTATAAGCAATACTGCATGTGATGTACTGTAACCAGATCTGCTTATTTCTGCATTTACATTAACACTATTGCCAAATATTGTATTCATCAACGCCACACTAACGCTATCCTTCCCATCGGTCATTACTTCTAACATGGCTTTATATTTATAGTCCATATCAAAATCCTCCGAATTTTGTTTACCATAAGCCAAAAGATCTTTTACACTAATTTCTTTGTCAAATGACTTATTAACCATGATTTCGGTTCCATCCTCAAAAACCACAGATTTAACTTTTAGTGTAGCTCCTGCCGGTTCTATTTTAATTGATTCTATTTCTCCACCACCAGACAAATCAATTGAAAAATGAGTTCCATCTATTCTTTGCGCTGTCTTATCAGTTTCACCCACCTTGAGTACAACACTGGTCAATGTTGCATCCGGATCTTCATCCCTATCCCTGTCTGGGCGTGGTGTCGGGGGTTTGGTGTCGGTTACCGCTTTGCCGTCACCTATCACTGTTTGACCGGCGATTTCAGCTTTTTTATCGAGGTCGATTATTGTTTCTTTAGGTTTTTGTTCTATTTTAACATCATCTGCTTTAACTACCGCTTTTTCTATAGTACCGGTCCCTTTGATCTCTGTTTTGGCTTCTATGGTTAGGTCCTTAACAACCGCACCTTTTGCTATTTTCATTTCTGTATTTGCAGCTGTAGGTGCAACGGTAAGTTTGCCCACTGTTCCCTCCGTAACATTGATAGATACGTTGGGTGCATCAATTATCAGCTCTTCGATGTCGCCTTCTATTTCAATTTCCGCATCTGCATTCAAGGGTATTACTTCCACATAGCCGTATCCGTAACCGGTAAGGTTTTCCTCTGATAGTTTTGCAGATCCTTTCAGCTCCACATCGTCTACTGAAGAATTCCCCACTAATACTATCGTTACTTTACCGTCTTTTTTAAGCACAACCAAGGTTCCGCTTAGGCTGGAGTTCTTTATGATAATGCTGTTATAACCTCCGCCTCGAACTATGGTTCTGCCTTCTATTTTGACATTATCCAAAGTCAGGTTGCCCTCACCTACTCCGTGGGCTACGTATAGATTGCCCTTTATATTCATATCTTTGAGGGTAACGCCGGGGGCATTTACAACTATGCTTCCCGATGTATCTCCTGTATATATACCGGCTTTGAATTTTAATGAGCCGGCAATGTTATCTATAAGTTTTACCGTTTCTGCTCTTGTTATGTAGTCAGTTGGCGCCAGAAAGTTTCCGGGTTTGCCCGTCATGTAACCTTTTTCCGCCAAAGCCGCCACGGCTATTACAGCCCAGTTTGCCACTTCGGTGTAATCTTTATAGGAATTCAGGAGAAAAACATTGCCGGGCTCCATATCAAAAGCATTATAAAGCACCACTGCGGCTTCTTGTCTTGTAATGTTTGACAAAGGCTTGAAGCTGCCTTTTCCATCACCTTGAATAAAACCTGCTTCTACGGCTTTTAAAATATCGTCGGTGTACCACATGCCTCCAGCTACGTCATCAAAACCTTTTGCACTCTTTTTTATAGGCATCAGAACTCTGCTAACCATGGTAACAAATTCTGCTCTTGTTATATTGCTGTTGGGGTTGAACAGACCGTCTGTTCCTTTGACTACTCCGTAATCGCCCCATTTTTTCATTACGTCTTTTGCCCAATGACCCTCCAAATCAGAAGGTTGAGCAAATACAAAAATGCTGTTTGTAAGTAGTAAAATTATGATCAATATAATTGCCAATGCAGAACTTTTTTTATATGACATTTCCATTCCTCCCCATTTTTTAATTTATTAATTTTTTAGTGAACAATAATAAAACTAAATGTCGAATTTTATCGATACATAGTTTTATTTGCAGTATGTTGCCTTCAGTTTATAGCTATTAGAATTCCCGATAAAATAATCGGAAAGGTAGCTATAATTGTTATAATAATCAATGACTGTCTTTCGGAGGGCGTTAAACGATTGGCAACATTATTTTTATCTGCGGATCTTAATTTTTTTAACGCAGTTTTCAGATTATCAATTATGTACAAATCTAATCGCCCCTGTTTTGTCCATAGTTATGTATAGTTGGATTATAACAAAAAATCCACTTTAAGTAAAGAATATTGATACTTGAAAAACAAGTTTTAAATCAGAAAATGTCGAAGAAGCGTTTTCTTGTTTTGAATTTAATAGGTTCTCCGGCTTTTATTATTTTGTTTTCTATTAATGCTTTTGGATTTTTACAGATAAGTCTTTGGCCTACACCGTCTCCGCCGATGAAATCAGCCAGGTCTAAGGCCTTTGACAAGACAGGTTTTCTATTTCTAACAGAGTGGGCATCGCTTGCTATGAAATGAACCATATTGTGTTTTATCAGCGTTTCGGAAAAGCTTTTTATTTCTTTGCCGCTAAGTCCCGTGAGGCTGGTGCTGTTAATTTGTACGAGGCAGCCTTCTTTCATAAAGTCATAGACCAAATTTGGTTGATGCAATATACGATAGTTTCTTTCCGGGTGGGCGATTATGGGCACATAACCTTTGACTTGCATATTGTAAAGGGCGTCAAATGCAAAATCAGGTACATCCGTCATGGAAAATTCCACTAAGGCATACCTGCTGTTGTTTAATGTGAAGCATTCGTTGTTTAAAAGGTGTTCATAGCTGTTACGGGCTAAGTATATCTCGTTGCCCTGCAGTATTCGAAGCGCCCGGGAATTTCTTTTCAGCTCTTCATTTAGCAGTTCAATTTTTTCACTTACTTTTTCGTTGTTTCCTTCCCCGTGAATGTAATGGGGGGTTGCAATTATAGTGGAGATACCATCCTGTTCAGCAATCTCGCACATTTCCATGGTTTCTCTAAGATCCCCGGCACCGTCGTCCGTATCATATATTATATGGCAGTGTATATCTATCATGGCACCCGGTCCTTCTTTTTAACCTTTTTTGAGATCAATTCCCGTATTTTATAGTCGGAGAAGTCTTTTGACCAAAGCGATGTTATTTTTCTTTTTTCGCTAATCTGATCTTCATAATATCCGCTGGAGTAATAGTAGTAGTATTTGTAGTAGCCTGCGCCTTTTGTTGGAATTTTGTTTAAAACTGTTCCCAGAAGGTTTGCTTTTACATTTATTAATAACTCTTTTGCCCTCTGAGCCGCCTCTATTTCCACATCGCCGGAGGATACCACAAGGATGGTACCGTCTGCATAGGAAGAAACGATGGCTGCATCGGTGACAACACCTACAGGTGGGGTATCTATAATGACATAGTCAAAATTATTCTTCATTTCCGCTATCATGTTTTTTATTTTCTCAGAGCCAACTATTTCAGAGGGGTTGGGTGGTATGGGTCCTGCTGTCATCACAAAGAGGTTGGGCTGTTCTTCTATTTGTGTTATATGCTTTTCCCAGGGCAGTGATTCCGCAAGGACATTTGTCAGCCCTATGTTGTTGGGAAGGCTGAATAGTTTGTGTGCTTTTGGTTTTCTGAGATCCGCATCCAATACCAATACACGGCTGCCAACCTGCGCCAGGGTAACCGCGAAGTTAGCAGAGATGGTGCTTTTACCCTCAAAGGGGCCTGCGCTGGTTATAACTATGGATTTGATGCTTTTGTCTATGCTGGAAAACATCACGTTTGTACGCAGGGTTCTGTAGGCTTCGGCTATGGTGGATTTTGCCCCGCTGTGCAGTATCAGTCCGTTATTTTGCATCGGTATTCACCTCCATCTGTGGTATAGCACCCAAAACCGGCAGCTCCAAATATTTCTCCACATCATCGGGGGTTTTTATAGTATGATCCAGATATTCCAATAGGAAGCTGAGTCCGACTCCTACCATAAGCGCCAGAATAAAGGCAATGCCTATGTTAAGCATTGGCTTCGGCTTGATGGGGGAACGGGGTACTACGGCGGGGTCGATGATTTCCACGTTTTCTACTTGCATGATTTGTGCTACTTCTTTTTTGAATATATCGGAAAGTTTGTTTGCTATTAGTGCAGCGGTCTCCGGATTTTTGTCCGTGGCTTTGATGGTCATCATTTGGGTGTCCCCTACTACTGTGACGGATATTTTACTTTGCAGAGACTCGATAGAAATGCCCAAGTCAAGGTCATTTATAACCTTTTCGGATACCATTCTGCTTTTTGCTATTTCACTGAAGGTTTTGAGTAGCTTTTGATACATGGTGATATCACTGAGCTGCAGGTCTTTGATTTCGTAATAGGAAATGTTGCTTCCCACGATTATGGTGGTAGAAGCCTGGTATTGTTTATCCAATATAAAATAGCTTACAAAACCACTTGTAACAACGGAAAGAAAAATAAGTATAAGTATAATTGCAAGTCTTTTTCTAAGTATAAATATTAGTTCCCGAAGATCTATTTCATCGTATTCCATTTGAATACCTCCATGGCGACCAGGGGGACGGTTCTCTTGGTCGGTTTTTGTTGCTTAGCTGTTAGGGGTTACTGCCTCCGGATTCTTGACTCTTGACCCTGGCTCTATAGTAGGGCGTTGAGGGTCTTTGGAACGAATGTTAAGCAGTAGTTATGCAGTAGTTATGCAGTAGTTTTTTTGTATATTTTGTAATCACTACAGTAAATCTTATAGTTAATGAAGAATTTTGTCAATAACATTAGATATTTGCGTATAATGTCGAATTCAACTATTTCCCCAGGTCTTCTTTTACCATGTTCAGAGTTCTCAGTGAAGCCTCCAATTTTTTTGGATAGTCATCCGTGAATTTCAGGTATTCCACACCTTCTACGATTTTTGATTTTTCCGTGACATCTTTTATCTTTTCGTTTTCGGCTTCCAATTGCTTTTCAGCATCCATTATTTTTTCCAAGTAAGGCAAAGCCTTTTCTATTTCTTCTTTTTCCAGATGGTACTTTGCTATTTGATAGTTGATGTCGATTTTCATACAGTAAGGGGCAACTATCATAGGGCTGATTGCTATCCATTCATCCGCCAAAGTTGAGGCTTCGTCAAATTTGCCGATTGCCAAAAGCATATTGCAAATTACGGGTACATGTTCAAAATTATAGGGCTCATATTTTTTTATCATGGAAAGCTGTTTTTCAAAACCGTCATAATACTTTTTATCCTTGGTTTTCCTCAATTCATTATTCATAATTTGAGACAGATCATATCTGTAGGTTGTATTATATTTATCGAATTTTATGGCTTTTTCATAAACCGTTATCGCTTTTTCAATATCCTTTTCCTTGGCAAAACCAACCGCCTGCACCCCAAGTTTCATTCCATAATATATGGACGAGGAGGAAATCAATGCAGCTGCGGATAGGGCTAATAGGGCAAATTTTGAGTATTTTAAAGCAGGTTTGTCCACTGTCATTATTCCTTCGTGGCTGTTCAGAATTCCGATAAGCATCCAAAGCAAATACCCCACCGCCGCTAAGGATAGATTGAAGTCGAGGACAGAGTGAAGCAAAAGAAACATAGCAGCAAGATAAATGTGCATATAACCTGATTTGTCTTTGATGCTTTTAAACATGCCAATTATAAGGAATACATGAATCGCACCCAAGGCAATCAATCCCAGACCACCTGTTTCCGTAGCAAATTGTACATAAAAATTATGGGTTTCCGTTGTATTGTATGGAATGGATTGATATTGCCTATAGAGGTTCTTCCAGGCTCCCCCGCCGGCACCGGCCAAAGGGTAATCCTTCAAGATTTTTAACCCATCCAATGAAAAGTATATTCGCAAAGAAACATTCCTTGTTTTAAAACTTATATCCTTGAACCTGTTGGCAATGGTACTTGGCATAAACTTTAGCAAGGTGGATTCTTCAGCCGTAAAAAGCAATATTAGAATAATTGCGAGGACGATTATAAGAATCAAAAGGCTTATATTTATAGTTTTGTCGGACAGTTGTATTTTTGACCTTTTTTTAAGATAAAAAATTATATAAGCCAAAGCAGCGGATAGTATAATACCGGCAAAATAATAAGTCCCGGCAATTTTTAGTTCTGCTTCAGGTATGGTATAGAATTTATATATCAGTAAGGAGCTTGAGAGGAATGATATAAATATATTTATTATAAATTGCAGTTTGGATTTTGCGTTTATAAGAAGAAAGTTTAATAGCAGCACTCCTGCCAGTACCAGGTACCCGCCTCGGGAAATAGTGAATATAAAAGCGGAAATGAGGGCGGTTAGTACAGACTGGTACAGGGCCTTTAAATTCAGGTTGTCGGTGTTTATCAGATTGTTTAGGGTAAGGATAATACCCACCCCAAGGACAGAGGCTGTGGTGTTGGGGTATTGGTACAGGCCGAAAAGTCTTTTGCTCACGTAGACCGACTGAAGGTTCAAAACACCCATGATATGCAGCATCCCCGTCAAGGAAAGCAAAAAGGTAGAGGCTATTATTACGTTGACAAATATAGTTTTGTTTTTTATGTCGGATTTGATCAGGCTGTGGGTTATTTTATATATCATAAAGTAGCTTGCATATATCAATAGGATATCGAAAGCATCTTTTTTGTTTGCAGCGAAGAAGAACGATATGCCGTAGATTATGGGTATCGCAAGGACTGCAAGGTCCATATATGTAGTAAGTAAAGGGGTTTTGTCCTTTAGTTTGTACAATATATATACGACGAAAATTGCCGAAAGAATGATTATGGCAGGTATGTAATTTACTCGGAAAAAAAGCCCCCGATAAAAAGGCACAACAATTATAAAGGCGGAAACAAGTAAGGTGAAGAGCATGCTGATGGATATATTATCCGGGATCCTTTTGGTTATTGCCACTTCTGCCGGTGCTGTTGGAGCTGCCGAGGCCTGTGAAGATGTCGATGTTTGTCGACGGGTATCTTTTTGAGCCGTCGGAGCTATTGACGATGTCGATGCTGCCGAAGTTTTTCCACTTTTTTTCGACGTTTTAACCCACTGTTTTGCCATTTACTGCACTCCTTGCATAATTATGATTATAATATATATAATAAACTATTTGAGGGGTTTGTACAAGAAGCAACCAGGGGGAACCAGGGGGACGGTTCTCCTGGTCTGGGCTCGATAAAAGAGCTCTACCGGATGAATAGACCAGGAGAACCGTCCCCCTGG
>LSQX01305001.1_pt1 | contig 11159 bp, 7 predicted proteins | sample 654561 | NCBI WGS metagenome assembly LSQX01 (sample SAMN04489861, study PRJNA283612) | anaerobic digester metagenome | isolation source: 4 biogas reactors fed with cattle manure at either 37C or 55C with and... | place: Denmark: Kongens Lyngby | collected 2014 | reverse complement strand
CCGACAATTGACCGGGCAACCTTTAGAAAGGTACCGTCTCCGCCAAGACATATCATGATGTCGGACAAGCCCGCTAATTCATTCTCACTAAGGTTTAACGCCTCAGAACCTGTTTGAACAGCTACTTCGTCACTATAAAAAGCCGATGCACCATTGTTTTTTATACTGTCTATCAGTATCCTCGTGTATTTAAAATCTTCGTCCTTATCTCTGTTGGCTATAATACCTATTTTTAACATCTCATCCCTCTTGTTCTAAGGCTTATTTTTTATACATAATTGTCTTTTTGAATAATTATACAGAATAATTGATAAGAATACAACAGTTAAAATTCAGGTGAACGGATGAATAAAAGGAAAGAAAAAATAATCCCAAAACTTAAGTCTTAAAGTACAGAGCCTGTAAACACTCCTCAGGATTGAGCAAAACTCTCTGTACAAAAGAGGTTGCTGTTTCTTTCCTCGTCGTATTTACAGGCTTTACACCTTACTTTACAAAGTTATTCCATATTTTTTATTTCTTTGTACTCATTTTTAGTGAGTAGTTAAATTGCCTGAAAAGGACAAGCTTGTTTTAGTCAGATTTAAACCAAAATACTAAAAGGTCATAAAAGCTATATTAATTTTAGGGATAAATTATTCTCTTGTTTCCTCCCGGAAATTCAGATATTTTTCTTAATATAAATCTTTTCATTATTGAAATATCACTGGAGTTAATGTCGGTATATTCCTCTTCTTTATAGACGTCAGCAGCTTCTTTTTGAAGGACGTTAAGTTCAATTTTCCTTAAAACATATCTTTTCAATAATGATAAATCCAAGGAATCAACATAGCCATCACCATCTATATCTCCGACTAAGATCTCTTTTCCCCTTGGAGTCGGACCGGGAATCCCTCCTTTAGGATAAACTCCCAGCTCAAATATGGAGTTTCCGTATTGTGTTGCCCTCTGTATGCAATAAACCCTTATATATCTACCCTTGGCCTCCAGGAAAATATCATCTATATCTCCGTCACCGTTGTATTCCGTATAGACATCCGTCCAATTAACAGCATCGTTGGATACCTGTATCTTGTATTGTCTTGCGTATGCCGTCTCCCATTCAATATATACTCTTTCAATTTCATATTCGTCTTCCAAATCAACATATATATACTGAGGGTCGCTGTACTCGGATGACCACCGGGTTGCAATATTCCCATCCACTGCTTTTTCAGCGGTATTCCCCAATCCCGGTTCCGTTGAAGAAACAAATACAGGCTTATTTTGGGCAATACTACCTTCGGGAATGTTTGTCAACGGAGGCTCGGTGGTAGGCTCCTTTAGCATTGAAGCCGGACGAACCGCAATATTTTTTATACTGTAAGGACTTGTTACACAAACCTCCAAGCCCCATCCCCTCAATGTATCGAAGGTTCCGTCGGTTGTCATATCCAAAAAGGTTTGAGGCTGATTACCCGGTCCCCAGGACCATGCCAGATAGCCGACTTCATTCTTATAACATTCTTCCAATATGGTCTTATAAGGTATTTTACCGTTATCATGCTCTTCCCATTGATGTCCGAACTCTCCTACCACAAGGGGTAACTCCATTTCAACAGACTCTTTTATTTCATCAATAACTTTCTGGTCGCTGTAACCCCACATATACGGCCACCACATATGTACCGAGAATAAAAGGTTCTTGTCGGGGTCAGCATTTATTAGATACGGACCGGTCGCCTGAAGGATATTAATATCCTTCCCCCAATCACTTCCGTCAATCATGAGAGGAACATGTATACCTGCTTCTCTCATTCTCTTTATAGCAGTTTCATATCCTGTTTTAAAATCGGATTCCGAAACCTGTGCACCTACTTCATTACCTATATTGATAATGAGATACTCTTCATGCTTTTTTAATACTTCAACAACCTCAGGACTTGTCCAATAATCAACAAGTACAGGTAGCTTTTGCCATTCGCCGGTGGCATCATGAAGCTCAATGATCGGTATCATGTTATTGACACGGCAGTTGTAAAGCAAAATATCCAGTTTTCTTGCAGGACCTGCAAGGCCCCAAACCAGTCTTACTGCATTTGCTCCGGTTTTCTTGATTTCGGGAAGTGCTACATCGCCGTCAATATCTCCCCAGATAGACATTTCATTGACGCCATACAAAACGATCTTTTCTCCGTCCTTATCATACAAGAACCTGCCTTTTACCCGTAATCCCGGATATTGTTCATCCTCTGCCGCCCATGATAAAATGGACAGACAGGAAACCAGCAAGAGAAAAACCGCTGCCAAAATACAAATCCTTTTCTTCATCAATATTCCTCCCTTTAAAATAATGTAATTATAATTATTATAAACTGTAATATTATTTATCTATCTGTAATTATTCATCAATTCACCTGCAGAAAATATCATTTCAACTATATAATATCATAAAATAAATGTAAAATGAAGACCAATATATTAATATTTGTAATGTTATTTTCATTATTATTAATTCGTGTATTCCTTATTATTTCATGTGTACACTATTTGGTATAAGCAAAAATACTAAAAAAATAGTGAAGAAAGCTGCAGGACTTTAATTAAACCGATTTATTCATAGATAAATAATTACAATTTAATTAAAAGATTAAGAAAAGTACAAATTTTCTGCAAATTATAGTATAATTCTAATTGTGTATGTTTTCCAATGTATATTAATATTGTATTATTTTTATAAATTTAAGGGGTGGAATACAAATGAAAAAAATTATATGTTTAGTGCTATCCATTTTTACTCTAAGCTTTCATGCTGTTTCAGCAGCAAGCTCAGATATATCCGTTTTAGTCAATGGGGTAAATATATCTTTTGACCAAAGTCCGTATATTGACAGCAATTCAAGGACAATGGTTCCCATAAGGTTTATATCCGAGGCTCTTTCATCTGACGTTAAATGGGATGATAAGCAAAAAAAAGTAATCATAACAAAAGGGGATAAAAAAATTATATTAACCATCGGACAAAATACTGCTGAAGTAAACGAAGAAAAAGTAAAGCTTGACACAACCCCTGTTATCAAAGGCGGCAGAACCTTTGTGCCGTTGAGATTTGTCGGAGAAGCTTTTGATGCTACCGTAACCTGGGACGATAAAAAAAGAATTGTAGAAGTCTCAACAATACCTAAATTCCCCGAAAGCAGTTATTATAACGAACTATACAACCTGTTTACCTTAGTCCCTAAAGGACTTTCCGGTTCCATTATAGAGCAAAAAGCCAAATATAACTTTAAAGAAGACGGCTCTGTCAGTACTCTGGATTATACTACCCTGGATTCGTTTAACAAAATTCCCTTGGAGCTGTCTCCGACAGGAGTTATCTTTTCTCCTGCAAAATATGATACCGCCGAATCCTTCGGAGTTGAAATTTTCAAGAATGTAAAGATAACCCAGAAACAGCTTATAGGCCAATACATATATTTCACAGATCTAAAACCTGAAGATCTTGATGTTATCGATAAAAACGGAACCGTCTTTGTAACCACGAAGGGATTTGAGCCCTTCGACATAAAAGAAATAGGTTATAATTTAAAAAGCAAAAAACTATTGGTATATCATCAGAACAACTTATATGCATTCTCTTTTATATACGACCCCAATGACACCAAATATCTATCCGACGATATTATGGAAAGCATTATTAACTCCATAGAGATAAACGGAACAGGGTTTAAGCTTGAAACTAAGGGTATTTCGGGTAATGGCAAAAATACCGTTGAAATCTCACAAACTGCTAAAACCACCTACACAGTTTTTCTTTCCAAAGAACAAAACGAGCTTCGGTTGAAAAATAAATATTTTCCGAAAAATCTCGACCTTTTAAACATGGTTAGAATCGAGGGAGGAACCTTTATTGACGATGAAGGTGACAAAATAACCGTAAAACCGTTTTATGTCAGCAAGAACCTTGTAACAATCAATGAGTGGAATAAGTATTCTGAAGATAAGATAGATATTAAAAAATACAACTCAAAATATAATATAAATATAAAATCCGATAAATATCCGGCGATTTTTGAAACAGAAGAGATATACGGCATGGTCAGTATCAAAGACAGCCTGAGCCTTTTTAAATTCTGCAACAATCTTAGCAAAAGTCAAGGGTTGGAGCAATATTATACTTTCGTAAAAAACGATTATGGAGTATCAACATTATTTGAGCATAATAACGGTTTCCGTTTGCTCAGCGAATATGAATTGAAATATATCTTGAGAAAGACTAAATCCCAGCCCTATAAAAACAGCGCCCGATCCAACACAATTGCTCCTGTAGGCTCTTCGGATAAAAATGTTTTCGGTATATACGACTATGAAACCAATGTCGCTGAAGTAACGGATTTTGACTATGTATTCAAAATAAAGGACAGCAATCAAATGCTGTGCGGCTTCAGATATGCAATGGATGCGGATGACCCGGTTCAGGAATTAATCATTGATTTCTTCTCAAACTAAAGGAATAGAAGAAAAAGTAGTTCCAGAAACTTGCGTTACGCAGTTTAGAGCCTGTAAATACTCCTCAGGGTCGAGCAAAACTCGCAAAGCTCAAACAATGCTCTCCCTTTCCTCATCGTATTAACAGGCTCTACAACTTGCTTCACTATGTTTCTTCCATACTTTTTCTTCTCTTTAATCGTCATCCTAACATTGATTAAGAAAAAGTAGTTCCGGAAACTCAAGTTTCTGGAATATTTTTTCTTCTCCCACATAAAAAAGCCCAGGACTCCAATGTTCCTGAGCTTCTTCTATATATGGGCAAGTTTAGTTATAAGGCAAGGAAGGTATTTTTCTCAAAAGAAATCTCTTTAATATACTTACATCAAGCGAATCTATTGCTCCGTCAGAATTTACATCAGCTGCCTCTCTTGCAGGCAATGAATCCAGCTTTCTCAATACATATCTTTTCAGAACAGACAGGTCTAATGAGTCAACAAATTCATCGCCGTTAACATCCCCATAGAGAATTTTGCTTCCGGAATCAAATGGATTCTCCTTCATGTTTGCAAAACCGGCAAGGGCATAAATCAACGCACCGCTCCAGTTTATTGCAATTTCATTGGTCTCGTAACTATCCTGAATATCAACCCAATTCTTTGCTCCGGGCCATCCTCCTCCAACAAGACATCCTGGCCACGGATCACGGATTCCGTCCGCTCCGGAACGCCTGTCGTGCGGATTCATAGGAGGATTGATTCCAAGCCCCGTCACATATGACCTGTTGTAATAGTTTCTTCCGAAAATATGGCTAAGAGAATCCAAAGCCGCATTTATATAATCGGTATTGGGTGAAAGTTGATGAGCAACCTGCAGAACCATTGTCTGCCTTGCTACGGTACCGTTGCATCCCCAATAATATGTTGTTCCGAGAGTCCTTCCATATCCATGGCTGTTGCTGGTTTCTACAATGGAATCGGCAACTGAAATAAGGGATCTCTTAATTTCATCCTCCAGATTCTTGTTTTTTCCGGATCTTTTAGACAACAAATAAGTGAACATACCGAGATTCTGAACATCGCCCCAGTCAAAATCGGCTATAACTTTTTTTGAAAAGCTTGCTGCACGGGTTTCAAAATCCTTAAGATACTCTTCATCCCCTAAAGTCTCCCACATTTCTGCCGCTGCCCACAATCTGTCATCTTTGTCGTCTGTATCGTAAGGACCGGTTGAAAAACCATTCATATTCGGTGGCTGATTTGACGGATTTGATTTAAGGAAATTATAGCTTAGTTTTGCAGCTTCTATACACTTGTCTGCAAAGGCTGAATCATAGGGTCTGTATATCCTTCCAGCCATAGCCATCATAGCGACAAAATCCGCAGTAGCCGCACTTCCCCAAGGTACAAAAAATCTTTCTTCCCATTCATTTTCCGGCATAATAAATCCGCCGAAGTCCCTTGTGGACAGCTTATGGGCAACTTTACCGCTTCCGTCAGGATACTGCATTTTTAAAAGCCAATCCAACTCATATTTTATCTCATCGAGATAATCGGGAATATTATTATTTTTTTCAGGAATATCCAGTTTAATGGACTCCAACTGATCCTGAAACTGTTCCCATGCCAAAAGCATACCGCCAACGGTTATACCTGCATTAACCACATACTTGTTATAATCTCCAGCGTCATGCCATCCACCGGTACCGTCCTTTTTGGTGTGCTGGCCGTTAATATAGTCAAGATAAGCATCTTGAGTGTGGCACGCTGCATGGGAGTAGTTATTTCCGTTATATGTAGCTTGAACCTGTGTACCGCAGCGCATCAGATATAGGCCTATCATGGCTACTTTGAAAGGATCGTCATATACATTTGAAGCAATTTTAAAATCAACACTTTTTCCGACACCGGGTACTGCAAGATAAAATGTTCCTTCTTCAGTAACCTGTGAAAAATCGGCTATGTAGACAGTTTCGCTGGTATCTCTATCAAACATGGAAACTGCGGTTCCTGTGTAAACAATAGTTCCGTCTTTTTTGGCTACATAAAAGGTTGAGCAATTAGCAGCAATAGTTGCCTTCTTTTGCTGGCCGGGCAAATATCCTATTGAGTTAAGGCGTACCCTGTTGTCCTGTTGGTAGTTTTCCGTTATTTGTGCAGCAGATACATCAGAACTGCCTAATTGATGAAAGAATACTACACTGTAGAATAACATTACAGCCACAAGTAATAAAGATGTCATGCGTTTATTCATGTTGTTCTTAGTTGACATTGTACTACCCATTTTTCTCAACATCTCCTTTACAAAATTATTATTTAGGAATTTAAAAAAACTCCAACCCTCCTTTAAAATGTAATATAGTAATATGTAAATGTTGTTGCTTACTGGATTTAAATAATAAAAATCACATATATGGAAATAATTTTGGAACAGTGGACGATTTGAATGAAACATTCCTCAAAACTACAAGGTCCGTCACAATAACTTTATCAGGATTAATAACATGTATTGAGAAGACAAAAACGAAAGAAATTACTCCAATTACACTATAAAAAAACAGAGAATAGTTTATTATTCCAATTAATCATTTACTTAATTCCATTATAACTGCTATTTTCAACCAAATTAAGCAAAATCGTTGTGTGAGTCGTCAACTACCTTGCAAGATAGGCTTAAAAGCTCGTCCATATCGGTATTTCCTTCTTTTTTTGACAAATAAACGAGATATTCAATATTTCCCTCAGGACCCTTTATCGGAGAATAATCCAACCCTTTGATCCTGAGCCCGATATCCAGGCAAAAAGCAATAATATCCTTTATAACATCCTCATGTACCTTTTTGTCGCGAACCACCCCATGCTTTCCTACCTTATCCCTCCCGGCTTCAAATTGAGGTTTAATCAGGCATAAGATTTCGCCGTTCTCCTTAGTTAATTTTACTGCTACAGGAATAACTTTTTTAAGAGATATAAAGGAAACGTCTATTGATGAAAAATCCACCAAAGTCCCAAGGTGCTCCGGTTCCACATATCTTATATTGGTTCTTTCCATACATACAACCCGCTCATCATTTCTAAGCTCCCACGCAAGCTGTCCGTAGCCCACATCTATTGCAAAAACTTTTGATGCACCGTTTTTTAACATACAATCGGTAAAACCCCCGGTAGAAGCTCCTATATCTACAGCAACCTTACCGCTAAGATCTATGCCGAAAACCCTTATTGCTTTCTCCAGTTTGAGACCTCCCCTGCTCACATAAGGATGTATGTTTTCTTTTATTTCGATGACCGAATCGATATCCACCTTAACCCCGGGCTTGTCCTCCCTGTTGTCGTTAACAAAGACCACTCCTGCCATTATGGAGCTTTTTGCCTTTTCCCTGCTGTCAAACAGCCCTCTGTTCACCAAGAGCACATCAAGTCTTTCCTTCTTCAAAAAAATAATCCTCCCTACGTTGCCCGAAAAATTCAAAATTTCTTTAACCTCAAGAAATACTTGAATTCTACCCATTAATTTTATACGAAAAAAAAATAACTTTTAAGTGGGTTAGAAAGAATTAACCTTCTAACCCCTTTTCTTGTTCAGCAGCTTTAATACATCATTATAAATTGAGTCGGCATCCAGCCGGTATATATGCTGAAGCTCACGGATAGAGCCATGAGGAATAAAGCTGTCCGGATAACCGATGACTTTTGACCGGATATTTATATCCTTCTGACTTATCATCTCCAAAATTCTGCTTCCGTATCCACCTTCCATTGCATTATCCTCAATTGTCACCAGAGCTCCGGTCTTTAAAACGGAACCGAGTATTGTATTAACATCAAGAGGTTTAATAAATCTGGAATAGATGACCTCAGCCGAAATATTCAGTCTTTCCAGCTTTTGCTGAACCTCCAGAGCCACCTCCAGCTTATTGCCAATCGTCGCAATAGTAACATCCTTACCTTCTTTGACAATCAATGATTGTCCCATCTTTACAGGTGGTGTATCCAAAAGCTTTTCAGGTCCTTTCCCCCTCGGGTACCGTATTGCTATCGGGCCGTCATGCTCAAATACCGCATACCAAAGCATTTTCCTCAATTCATTGTAATCGCAGGGTGCTAAAAGGGTCATATTGGGAATATGCCGCATAAATGAAATATCATATATACCCTGATGGGTCTCTCCGTCCTCTCCAACTATACCTGCCCTGTCAATGGCAAAAACCACATGAAGGTTCTGCAGGGCAACATCATGCAACACCTGGTCATAAGCCCTTTGCAAAAAGGAGGAATACAATGCCACAACAGGCACCATTCCGTTACTTGCAAGGCCGGCAGCAAAGGTTACCGCATGCTGCTCCGCTATACCCACATCAAAAAATCTATCCGGAAACCGTTTGGAGAATCCGTCAAGTCCGGTTCCGTGGGGCATTGCAGCAGTAATTGCCACAACCCTTTTATCCTTCTCTGCGATATCTATAATCTCTTTTCCAAACATATCGGAATAGCTGGGCCCACTGTTGGCTATAACCTCTCCGGTCTCAATCTCAAATGGTGAAATGCCGTGATAAACGGCAGGATTCTCTTCCGCATAGGTATATCCTTTTCCTTTTTGAGTGCAGACATGTACCAATACCGGTCCTTTAGCTTTTTTTGCTCTGGTAAGTACATTTTCCAGTTCCAGCAAATTGTGTCCGTCAATAGGACCCAAATACTTAAAGCCCAATTCTTCAAAAATAATACCCGGCATTATCATATATTTGATTGTGCCCTTAACTCTCCCCAATGCTTTGGCTGCACTCTTTCCAATGGCAGGTATCTTATTTAAGAATATGTCAATATCTTCTTTAACCTTGAAATAAAAAGGCTCTGTCCGAATTTTGCTCAAATACCGGGAAAGGCCGCCAACATTTTTGGAAATTGACATTTCGTTATCATTTAATATTACTATAAGGTTATTTGGGGATCTTCCTGCATCATTTAAAGCTTCAAAAGCCATACCTCCGGTTAGGGCGCCGTCTCCTATAACGGCAATGACAGAATATTTTTCGTTCTTCATATCCCTTGCTTTTGCAATGCCAAGGGCCGCAGAAACTGAAGTGCTGCTGTGTCCGGTATTGAACACATCATACTCGCTTTCCTTTGTTTTCGGAAAACCGGAAAGTCCGCCCAGCTTTCTTATAGTTTCAAACTTATCTTTCCTGCCGGTAAGCATCTTATGAACATAGGATTGATGCCCGACATCCCATATTATCTTGTCCTTCGGGGTGTCAAACACTCTGTGAAGGGCTAATGTCAACTCTACTACCCCTAAATTGGAAGCTAAATGACCTCCCGTTTTTGAAACCTTCTCTATAAGAAAAGCCCGTATCTCATCCCCAAGCTCCTTTACTTGCTCAATACTGAGCTTCTTAATATCTTCAGGAAAATTAATATTATCCAGTAACTGTGTCAACCAGATTTCACTCTCTTTCTCTTTTTCTTAATTAAAGCGCAACCTCATCAATTATGTGTCTTCTTTCTTTTAGAACCGTTACTTCCAAAACCAAATTTACCGAATAAAAACTTTAATATTACTCCAACCTTATAAACAATATAATTGCTATGCTTAATGGCAACAGTTTTGCCAATTGCTTTGCCTCCGATTGTGAGCGAAGCCACAATTCCTGTAAAGCAAAGTCCTACAATGGTTGAAGTAATGCCTTTACCGGATTGTACTATCTTGACAACAATATATGCACTGCTGGTACCGCTTATAACACCGCATATATCGCCCACAACATCGTTGCATACGCTGGAAACCTTATTTGCATTTCTTATAAGCTTTATTGCCTGTTTTGCACCATAGAATTTCCTGGATGCCATGGCATGAAAAGGAGATTCGTCAGCTGCAGTTACGGCAATTCCAATTATATCAAAAACTATACCGATAATGACAATAATAAGTACAATCAAAATTGAAAAAAACAAACTAACATCCTCAAGCAAAACGGACGATATCACTGAAAGACTTGAAGACAGAAAGAATGTTAATGTAATAATAAATAAAACCCATCGTTTATTTTCTTCTTTACTACCGATATTGTTCTTCTTGAACTTTACCTTTTTTCCGTTAGCAGGTTGCTTATAATTGTCATCCACTTAGGCTCTTCCTCCAAAGACACTGTAAAAACCGGTAATATGTAAACACAGGGTGGATATACGCTGAGTAAATTTTGCGGCTTAGGTCAGGCATGATTTCCACAGAAGGTGCTGAAATGTCGCCAAATCAGCGGTTTCCCTTTAAACCTTCAGCCATTGTTAAACAATGGGGCCTGATTACCACTTAGTCCACACTGCAATCCCCAGCGTAACTCTTATCGAACAGTCTAGGGGTTTTCCCCGACAGTCTAACCGATTCCTAGCCTCTTTTGCAAAATTGGTTTCAAACTGCGATAGTGCGTATGTATCGGCCAATACATACCCACCTGACCATTATCCGCCAATCCCACTCAAGGCAGGCTACTCTGCTCACAGCACCGATACGGTACCGCAAAACAGGTTTAATCCTTGCTCGTAGAAAGCGAACCCTGAAAAACATTATTGATTCAGAGTATTATTTCCACAAGACAAGGTCTCCACGGTAAAGGGGTCAGCACCCGCATGCCATTGCGGGATGCCCCTAAACCTTAACTCCCAGCACCAGCCCACTACTGGGCGTAACAAGCC
>LSQX01100310.1_pt2 | contig 11159 bp, 9 predicted proteins | sample 654561 | NCBI WGS metagenome assembly LSQX01 (sample SAMN04489861, study PRJNA283612) | anaerobic digester metagenome | isolation source: 4 biogas reactors fed with cattle manure at either 37C or 55C with and... | place: Denmark: Kongens Lyngby | collected 2014 | reverse complement strand
TGATTAGTTATTTTTGTCAACTTATTGCAAACAAGAAATTATATTTTAGATAAATGATTTTCATAAAATATACGTCAGTGTGAACATTAATGAATTGGTCATAAGCGCTAAATAAATTCAGGGTTTTAGACATCGCATAGCTCATAAATTTTATTACAATAGAACCCATGTAATGCGTAAGAAGTGTCAAAATGACACTGATCAAGGATAATCTATGTTTATAAAAACAACGCAACCGCAGCATGCACTGATTGAGCAGTTGCTTCCCGTGATGGTGCAAGCATGTGACATTCTCAATCAGGAGTTTCAGCAATATTGCTCGGGTGCGACATTTGATGTAGAGAAAAAAAACGACAATTCACCTGTTACTCAAGCAGATTATCGAGTAAATCATTATTTAACGCAGGCTTTGGCTGAAATTTCTACTTTGCCGTTGCTGTCAGAAGAAGGTGAGCAAAGCCAACGGCAAGCATGGCATGAGTTTTGGTTGCTTGATCCTTTAGATGGAACCAAAGAGTTTTTACACCAACGCCCTGAATTTACAATTAACCTGAGTCTAATTCGTGGTGCGGTAACGACTTTTGCAGTGTTAGCAGTACCTGGGGAACACAATATTTACTTTTGCCCAGAACAAGGCATGCCGTTGAAATATCATATTTTGACGCAGCAGTGGTATGTGTATCAAGCAAATGATCATACAACATCAATTTTGAATATAGGCCTAAGTCATAGCAGTCAAAGCAAACCACAGTACAGCGCATATTTACAGGCTTTGGCAGAGTTGACCGAGTATGTAGAGTTAAAAGCAGGTAGTGCCTACAAATTTTGTATGATTTTGGAAGACCGTGTCGATATTTATCCGCGTTTTCACCCAACTTCAGAATGGGACACCAGTGCAGGACAATGTTTATTGGAGCGAATTGGTGGAGGCTTAGTCGATTTTCAAGGTCGTGCATTTTTATATAATCAGCGTGATACCTTGCTTAATGGCGGTTTTATTGCCTATAAAAATGCCAAGATGAAGCAGATTGCTTTGCAGGCACTAGGACTTATGGCGAAGTGAGATTGAGCAAAGTGCTGAACATGGTATAGTGTCAGCTAACCAATTTAAAATTTTGGCTAGATCATGGCATTAGAATTACTCCCTGCAAGTATGCTTAAAGCAATTGATTTATTGCCTGATGCTCAGACTCCTGTAACTTTATTTACCCGTCATTCTATACGTGAAATTGTGGTGGGTCAGGGGTTGGCAGGCTATAACTTGCAATTGACTGAGCAAGGGCGTGATCTGGCGGAAGCTTGGGGCGGTTACTTGGTTGGAAATACAGACCGTGTGATTCAGCATTGTATTTCAAGTCCAATTCAACGTTGTGTCGATACCGCTGCTTTGATGATTCAAGGCGCAGATGGTATTACCCTTGAGCCGAATACCCATCATATTGAAATTGTAGAGCAGGGCTTATTGGTGGAGCCGGGCAGTTTTGTCTTGGACATTAAACAGGCGGGCCCATATTTTCAGAAGCAAGGTGCTTTGGGTTTTATTAATAGCTTTGTGAATAATGCTTTGCCTGGCATGAAGCATCCAATACATGGCGTGGTGGATGTGCTTGAACTGATTTATAACACGCATCCAACCAATCAATATGGTCTTAGTTTGGCCGTAAGTCACGACACAATTTTAGCTGCAATTATTGCCGTTATTTCTGGACGAAATGAAGTTACCCAAAGCGATTGGCCTGACATGATGGAAGGGCTTTTTGTCTGGTTTGAGGGCGATGAGTTCTTGGAATCTAAATTAAAATGGATTTGGCGTGGTCAAATTCATACTTTAGATATCTCACAATTTCGGCAAAAAGTTTAGACAAAACGCTGTTTATATCTGAAGTGCATACATGGCTAAAATATAGCTACAGTTCGAATCATGAATTATTGCGGATACGAATTCTTATTGCCTTAGACATTCCTCATACCGTTCGTCTAAAACCTAAAAATATTCAAAAATTTTTCTCTTATTTTCTTTTATCACTTTTTATTTAGATTGTTGACTCGGTCAAAAATCAGGGTTCAATACGTGCGCTATTGTTAAATTATTTACGCCAATTTTTAAGAAAAAATAACAAGTTTATTGCTTTGAGTTAAATGCTGCATTTTTCAGTAGATTGCATAAATTTTATAACCTTATTAATATGATTTTATAAGCCATTGAATAATATGTGTTTATTGTTGTGTTTTTAGTCAATAATTGACATTGGGGTAAAAAAATTAATGAAAAATGTGACTCGGTTTTCGCTTAGTCTATTAAGTGTATGTGTATTATCATCTATGCTTGCAGCATGTGGCGGCGGCGGTGGCGGTGGGGATGAGGCGACTAATTCAAATCATGCCAATCCATATCCTGAACCCAAGCAAGATGTGATTAATCAGTCTGCACTCGGTTTTTTTGATTACAACGCTAATTCTGAATCACGTGAAGTGCGTAATGATTTAGAAGGTGATTTACAGGCGATGATTCAATTCGCGCAAGGGCATGTGGTCGATCCGAATGGCAACGAAGCAAAAAAAATGCCGCGTTTGACCTCAGAAAAAGAAGCATTGCTATTGGTCATGCCAAATCAGGGTATGGAGAATATCAGCGCCTTACAAGTTGAAGTCTATCAAAATGAACGCTTGTTACGTCGTATTGCATTGGCTGATCCAGCTCAGTTACCTGCTTCAGATCAGAGCAATCAGGATGGTCGTGCAGAGGTGCTATACAGTAAACGTGCATGGTCAGCTAAATTAAACTGGGATGAAATACGCCCTAGTTTGAAATTACGTTTGGTGGATTCTAAGCAGCGTAGCGGAACTTTGCCAGCAGAAAAAATTGATTTTGCCGCACCGGGTGAGTTGGTGCTGAATAATATTCGTATTGGTTTATTAACTGCACCACCAAAATCTGGTGGGCATTATATGTTGCTTGAACCAGAAAAAGCGGGCACCGATTATTTTCAGACCATTCCTGCCGCACAAATGACTGTAGCGAAATATGATGATATTCAATTAGATCGGGTGATGGTGGAAAATGGTACCATTTACGATACGCAAAGTGCGGGTGAAGGAGGTGTCTACTCGGGTGATATGCGGGAAAATACTGCAAAATCGACCTTTAGTGTGGGCATTAACCTTGCGAATTGGGGGGTGACCAGTGCCTCCATGTTGAGCCATCAACAACCCCAACTGACACAAACAGTCATTACTCACCATGCGCGTGGTAAATACAGCAATGGTGATCAAAGTCATGGCTTAAGTGGGGGTAATGGTATGCTCACACTCTATGATTCGGTGGGGAATGAGTTTAGCCATGAAATTGGGCATCATTATGGTTTAGGGCATTATCCTGGCTCTCAAGGCGAGAACATGTTTTGGGCTGCGCACCATGCCGACAGTGGGTGGGGCTATATTAGCTATCGTAATAAAATGCGCGGAAATTTAGCATGGCATTCTCGAAATTTGGGTGATGGAAAAAATGGTGTTCCAAACTTCTTAAAACAATATGCTTATGGTTGGGATGCCATGTCTGGCGGTGCAACCAATAGTAGTATTTCCCGTTATACCCACTACACTGGTTATAGTACGCATATCCGAATTCAGCCACATTTTGGCGCACGTCACGTGTGGGATCAAAGTTCGCCAAGTGGTTATAAATTGTGGAATAAAGACACGCGCCAAATGGAAGTGGTGTATCCTAAAGTGCCAAACTCAAGTGAGGTTTGGTATAACAGTGCTGATGGTTATTATTTAAAACCACGCTTGTTTGGTGTGCCTGTCATTACAATTATTGGTGGCTATGACCCTGAAACTCAGCAAGGGGTGTTATATCCTGCTGCGCGTAGTAACTGGGGGAATGTCTATAACTTACCTGCTGCACAACGTGGTTTGGAAAATTCCGCATGTTGGTTAGATGTTAAATACGCCAATCGGAACCAAAACGTGGCTTTGTCTCCTAATCGTATGCGAGGAAATGCCAACAAGTTACACGTGAATTTAGCCCTGAATGAGCAGCCGCAACAAGTACAGTTGTACTGTAAAAAAGCCAATGAAACTGAAAAACTATTATCTACGCTGAATATTCCACAATATACCGACAGCATAAAACCTGCAGTGAAAATTGGGCGTGAGAACGGTTATGATGCACTGAGAAAAATTGAATTACCTGAGTTTCAGGCACAGTTGGAGGCTCAAGCCAATCAACCCGTTGTCGCTTTAAAACCTGCAGCACAGCTGTTATATAATTCTTATGCAGCTCACCGTCAGGAATTAAGCTCTATTGCACAGCAACAGTTACAGCGTTATGAGCAGCAGCAAAATGCCATCTACCGATTAAACCGTTGGATGAATGTTTATCGTGCTCACTTAGAAAAAGCAAAACCAGAAGCAACAACGGCTTTAAGCAGTTTTGTCACGCAACTTGGTTTAGATAATGAGAATGTAGTGGCTGAAACCACACTCATGAAAAACCGAAATAACTGTTTGAAAGTTGAAACATTGGCAAGTGGTCAGAAAAATGCCTATATCAGTGGTGCAAGTGCCTGTACGGGTGATGAAACTGAACAATGGATATATGACGGTTTAGGGCGTATTCATAGCAAAGCTGAGATGGATCAATGTTTAACCAATAACGGCAATGTGGTGTCATTGGCAAGTTGTAGTACTTCTAAAGACAGCCAAGTATGGGAAATGCACACGGCTTCGGGGACGATTCGTCAGGGTAGCCAATGTTTTGACTTAGAACATGGCTATTTAAAAGAAAATCGTGCACGTTTAATTCGTTATGGTTGTACGGGCGGAGCTAACCAGCAATGGACACAATTAAAAGCCAACAACAGCTTGCAATTAGCGTATTTAAGTCCACAAAATTTAAGGCTAATGCTGAAGTAAATTGTTGCTAGACCTTAAATAATCATCTGCATTAAAAACACCTTTTGGCTTGTTCAGGAGGTGTTTTTTATTTTGAGGTTATGATTGCTTGGCGGTATGCAGCAAGCTTTTACTGTATGCGAGCGGGTGTTAAAGATTAGATACGCCAAATAACAGGCACAAAAAAAGCCCTAACGGGCTTTTTTTGCTGATAACACTTAGTTAGAAGCTAAAGCTTTAACTTGAGCGTTTAAACGGCTCTTATGACGAGCTGCTTTGTTCTTATGGATGATGCCTTTATCAGCCATACGGTCAATTACTGGAACAGCTTTTTTGTAAGCTTCAGTAGCAACCGCGTAATCACCAGCAGCAATAGCAGCGATTGTGCGTTTTAAATAAGTACGAACCATAGAACGTAAGCTTGCGTTGTGTTTACGTGCTTTAACGTTTTGACGAGCACGTTTTCTAGCTTGAGCAGAGTTTGCCACTCGTGCACTCCTTGAAATAGATTGGTCTGGGCGGGCTGCAATTACTTCCGAAAACCAACATCAGAAGAATTATCACCAGCCCGTAAACAAGTGCCATATTTTGATGAAACTAGACAGTTAAGTCAAGTCTTGACATGCTTTGACAACATTTTAGATGCAGAAAAATCAGAAAGAAACAGGTAGATTAAGGCTAAGCCTCAGAGATTGTTTAAAAAATGACAAATTTTATTCAAAATGCAATTGTAATTGGTGCAAATGGTTTGGTTGGGCAGCACTTGGTTAAACAGCTAAGTCTGCTGCCTGAATGTGAAAAAATTACCGTGGTTTTACGTAAGCCTTGTGCAGCATTAGAAAGCTTAGAAAAAGTCCAAAGTCTGATATTAGAAGATTTTTTGTTGCTCAATGATGAAGACGTGAGTGGCTATAGCCATGCATTTAGTTGTTTAGGCACCACCTTAAAAAAGGCGGGTTCTCAGCAAGCATTTTATGCGGTGGATTACAGCATTAATGCACATTTCGCAGAATTACTACAGGCAAAGGGTATGCATTATCTCTTGGTCAGTGCTTTAGGTGCCAATGCCAATTCGAAATTGTTTTATAACCGTGTTAAAGGCGAATTAGAGCAATATATTGAAATGCTGGATTTAGATAAAGTTTCTATTTTGCGCCCATCTTTATTGTTGGGGGAGCGCCACGAACAGCGCCGTTTAGAAGGACTAGGTCAAAAGCTATATCATAAAATATCGCATTTTATCCCGCAGCATTTTCAATATAAGCCAGTGACAGCCGAGCAAGTGGCTCATACTATGGTCGAGGCAGCACAATCACAAATTCATAAATACCAAATCTATGATAATTTACAAATACAAAAAACCAAGTAAAAGGGGAAAGACGTGTCTACAGTACCATTTGTGACCTGTGACTTATTAGATGACCATCCAGACCACAACCTTCAAGTGGTGATTCCATCTTTAGATGGTAAATTTTTCAAAAGTTATGGTGCACGAAAAACCTTTGGTGGACAAGTTGTCACAGTAAAATGTTTTGAAGATAACTCACGTGTGAAAGAGTTACTTGCTACAGATGGCACGGGTAAAGTGTTGGTGGTAGATGGTGGTGCATCTATGCGCTGCGCATTAATGGGGGACTTGATTGCAGAATCTGCAGTAAAAAATCACTGGAATGGTGTGATCATTTACGGCTGTGTACGTGATGTCGATGCAATTGCAGCACTTGATCTAGGCGTACATGCTTTAGCTTCAATTCCACAAAAAAGTAACCGTAAAGGTGTAGGTGAAGTCGATGTGGCTTTGCATTTTGGACAAGTGACTTTTAATTCGGGCGATTACGTCTATGCCGATAACAACGGTATTATTGTGGCAAAGGAAAAACTGGTAGAGCTATAAGCCACTTGCTTAAGTGATTGACAGTTTGCATATAAAAAGGAAACAAAATGGTGCATCATCAAATTAAAGTGATACAGGCTTTGGCATCTATGCTGACTGAAGGTGGGCGTGGTGTGAACGGCACTGCTTTTCCTAAGCAACCTGAAAAAGCTTTAAAGTTATATGAGTTTGAGGGTTCACCATTTTGCCGCCGTGTGCGAGAAGTCATGACCTTATTAAATTTAGATTATGAGGTCTATCCATGTCCCAAAGGCGGTACAAAATATCGACCTTTGGTGAAAGAATTGGGTGGTAAAACTCAATTTCCATTTTTAATAGATGAAAATACTGGTGATCAACTTTATGAGTCTGAGCAGATCATCCAGCATTTATTCAAACATTATGGTAACAAAGGCACAACACCGAAAAAATATGCGCATTACCCAAAAATTCCTTATCTGGCTTTAGCGGGTACTTTGCTGAATGGTGCACGTGGTGTTTGGGTGAATCAAAAAATTACTCAGCGTGCTGCACCTGAGCAATTACTTGAATTATGGGGTTTTGAAAGTAGTCCTTATACGCGAATTGTACGAGGTGTACTTACAGAGCTTGAATTACCTTATAAGTTTCATAATGTCGCTAAAGAGCGTTGGCAAGATCAGGGTTTGGCAAAACTACGCTTAAAACCCGGTAAATATGTACCTTTGGCGGGTGGTAAGCGCGAGCAAGTTTTAAAGGTCATGGGGAATAATATTCAAGTCCCATTTTTAATTGATCCAAATACACAAACACGCTTGTTTGAGTCTGCAAAAATTGTAAAATATTTACAGCAAACTTACGGCGAATAAGTTGTAAAAGCTTCTATTGGTTAGATAGCAAAGCATCTTTAGGATGCTTTTTGCATTTTTAGGGTGGGAAATAATATCGTGGGAAATAAAAGTCTATTATAAATAGCCTAAGCAAAGTCATTCTTTGCTAAATACAGTGAACGCCTATAAAAACTCGATCAGTTGCATCCAGTTCCTCGTAGCCTTTAAACTGTATAGCACTTTCATAGATTCATCCCATCCGAAGGTTCAATATGCTCAATAAGCTGACAGGTTTATTTAAAAATAAAGCGCAAGCGGAAGAAGAGGCTTATCTTGAAGCACATCAAATACAATGGAATGCTGAGCAGGGTTATATTGTAGAAGGGATTGTTTTAAATAAAACTTTGGCAGAACGATTAAATTATTTGTCAAACCGCCGTATGCAGCAGTTTGATGATTTAGCACAGCTGTATTCTACAGCCATGATTATCAATGAAAAAATTGACCTTGAAATTGCACAGCAGCGGTTTAATGAAATGGTGGGCAATACAGAAGAAAATTTGCTTGAATTTAAGGCAATTATTAAAAAATTGAATGATTATTATCGACAGTTCTTACGTGATAAAATGTAAAGTTCTGCATAGCACAAAATTAGTGAATACAATTTTAAAGTAGCTTCAAGCTATAAAAGCTAACTCAAAAGAGCGTGCCAGTATGAGAAATATACTGGTTTTAGGATTAATAAAAATTACGCAAATCCGTCAATTCATCGTGCTAGTATAAGCCCCATGTTGTTTAGACCCTAAAGCTATATACATGTTCCAACAAGAAATTTCTCAACTCAACTTAGCGCAACTTAAAGCGGGTGAAAAACGCTGGATTGGCAATCTACAAGGTTCTGCTGCGGCATTATTGTTTAAAGAAATTGGTCAGCAGCGTCGGCATTTATTTGTCATTGTGGCGCGTAATCAACAACACTTGGCGCAGTTGGAAAGTGAATTAGAGTTTTATGGGGTTAAACCGACCATTTTCCCAGATTGGGAAATTTTACCGTATGACCGTCTATCACCTCATCAAGACATTGTCTCAGAGCGTTTGGCAATTTTGTCCAATATGCCACAGCAAGGTGTGTTACTGGTATCTGCAACGACTTTGGCGCAGCGTGTTGCACCAACTACGTGGGTACTCGGTGAGCATTTTGATATCCGTGTTGGGCAAAAATTTGCTTTAGAACAACAAAAACAGCGTTTGGTACAAGCAGGCTATCATTTGGTTGATACAGTCTATGATCACGGCGAGTTTGCCGTACGTGGCAGTATTATGGATATTTATGCTTCGGGACAGGAAGCCCCCATTCGTATTGACTTATTTGATGATGAAGTTGAAACCTTAAAGTTTTTTGATCCAGAAACGCAGCGTACCACGCAAAGTCTGAAAAACTTTACAGTTTTACCCGCGAAAGAGTTTCCGTTAAAAGAAGGTCGTGCAGTTTTCCGTGACCGATATGCAGAGAGTTTTCCAACAGCCAACCCAAAAAAGAACCCAGTGTATCAGGATGTGTTGGAAGGTATCGCATCACCAGGTTTAGAGTTTTATTTCCCGCTATTTTTCACTAATGAACAGCTTGAAGGTCAAAATACACTGCTTTCGTACTTACCTAAGCATTGCATTGTCATTACAGATAAGGCTGTGGATGAAGGACTGACTCAATTTTGGAAAGATGTATTGTATCGTTATGAAGACCGACGTCATAACATCGACCAGCCAATTTTGCCACCTGAACAATTATTTCTACAACCGAACCAATTATTAGAACAGCTGAATCAGTTTGGACGAGTGATTGCATCTCCCGAAGCTTTTGAGCAAAAAGTAGGTGTAGTGAATCTTAATACCTTAACACCACCACGTTTAGCAGTAGATCCAAAACAAGAAAAACCCTTTCATGCAGTGAAGCAATATATTGATGCTGCTAATCATCCTGTCTTATTGGTAGCAGAAAGTGCAGGCCGTCGAGAAACTTTAAAAGATGCGTTACGAGCCGCTTTGGGTGAAATTCCACAAGTCGACAGTTTTGAGGCCTTTCAGCAGTCATTACAAGCCATTGCAATCACCAATGCACCATTAGATCGTGGTTTAGTCATTCAAGATAAACTCAGTGTTATTTCAGAAAATCAGCTTTATGAGCATCGGGTAGTACAACGCCGTCGTAAACGCCAGCAGGAAGTTTCTGAAGAGTTTTTAATTCGCAGTTTGACCGAATTAAGCATTGGTGCACCTGTGGTACATATTGATTATGGTGTGGGGCGCTATGCAGGTTTAATCACTTTAAGCATCGATGAACAAGAGCATGAATTTTTGCAGCTCGATTATGCAGATGCAGCTAAAGTGTATGTGCCTGTGACCAATTTACACCTAATTAGCCGCTATAGTGGTGGTGATCCAGACCTTGCGCCTTTGCATAAGTTGGGTACAGATGCGTGGAATAAAGCCAAGCGCAAAGCTTTGGAGCAAATTCATGATGTGGCGGCCGAATTGCTGCATATTCAGGCACGTCGTCAGTCTAAACCTGGTTTTGCTTTTGAGTTAGATCATAGCTTGTATATGCAATTTGCTAGCGGCTTTGCCTATGAAGAAACCCTAGATCAAGCCAATGCCATTGAAGCGACCTTGCACGATATGCAATTGGCGAAACCTATGGATCGTTTGGTATGTGGTGATGTTGGTTTTGGTAAAACCGAAGTAGCGATGAGGGCTGCTTTTAAAGCAGTTCTAAATGGCAAGCAAGTCGCGTATTTGGCACCAACAACCGTTCTATCAAGGCAACACTACTATACTTTTAAAGAACGTTTTGAAAAGTATGGAGTACGTGTTGAATTGATGAACCGATTTGTTGAAGACCGAGTTCAAAAGAATATCATCAATGGATTACAAAACGGATATGTCGATATAGTTATCGGGACGCACAGAATCTTGTCAAGAGATATTAAATTCAAAGACTTAGGAATCTTAATAATCGATGAGGAACATCGATTTGGGGTTGAACAAAAAGAAAGAATTAAAGAATTGAAAGCTAATGTTGATATTCTTTCCTTAAGCGCGACTCCAATTCCTCGGACATTACAAATGTCCTTAATGGGAATGCGAGATTTGAGTTTGCTGGAAACAGCACCAAGCAATCGGTACCCTGTTCAAACATATGTTATTGAACAAAATGATGCCGTTATTAGAGAAGCCATCAATCGTGAATTAGCTCGTGATGGTCAGGTGTTCTATCTTCATAATAGAATTAGTAATCTTGATCGAATTGAGCGCAAAATTAGATCTTTAGTTCCTTCATCAAGAATTGCAACGATTCACGGAAAACTTGACAAAGAAGAAATTGAAAAAGTAATGGCAGCCTTTTTGGAGGGTGAGTACAATGTTTTAATCTGTACAACCATTATTGAGACTGGTATTGACATACCAAATTCAAATACAATAATTATAAGTGATGCACATCGTTTAGGCCTTGCTCAAATCTATCAAATTAGGGGCCGGGTTGGACGAAGTGATCGAATAGCTTATGCTTATTTAATGTATGA
>LSQX01398335.1_pt1 | contig 11160 bp, 12 predicted proteins | sample 654561 | NCBI WGS metagenome assembly LSQX01 (sample SAMN04489861, study PRJNA283612) | anaerobic digester metagenome | isolation source: 4 biogas reactors fed with cattle manure at either 37C or 55C with and... | place: Denmark: Kongens Lyngby | collected 2014 | reverse complement strand
GTGTTGGCCGAAGATGCGATTAAAGCCGCAGTACGTGACTATAAAGAGAAACAAGCCAAGTAATAATTAGGAGGTGTAGCATGGCAGTTAGCTTAACTGAAGCCGCCGCAAAACATGTGCGCCGTTCGTTGGATAAGCGCGGCAAAGGTGAAGGCATACGTGTAGGCATACGTACTACCGGTTGCTCAGGCATGGCCTATGTACTGGAGTATGTAGACGAGGTGAGTGCTGAAGACGAGGTGTTTGAAAGCCATGGCTTAAAAGTCATAGTGGACGCAAACAGCCTAGACTTTATTGATGGTACCGAGCTGGATTTCGTGCGCGAAGGAGTTAACGAGGGGTTTAAGTTTAATAACCCTAACGTGCGTGGCGAATGCGGCTGTGGCGAAAGCTTTAGTGTCTGATATGGCAAAGCCGACGAGCAATTTTTTCAGCCTGTTAGAGCTGCCGCTAGACTTTACAGTCGACTTGGCTCTGTTGAGTCATAATTACCGTGAAGCGGCTAAGGCAGTGCACCCTGACCGTTATGCGTCGGCTTCAGACCAAGATAAGCGATTGGCAGTGCAGCGCTCGGCAGAGTTAAACCAAGCCTATGAAACGCTAAAATCCACTACCCGGCGTGCGCTGTATCTACTAAATCTACAAGAGCCTATGGACGAAGAGGCTACAGTGCAGGACACTGAGTTCTTTATGCAGCAGATTCAATGGCGTGAAGAACTGGAAGACTTATCGGACAGCGAAGACATTGCCGCTCTTGAAGTGTTTAAAAAGCGCCTGCGTCAGCTTCGTGGTGAGCTAGACATAGAGTTTGCGGCTGTTTGGCAAGATGGTAGCCAGCGTGAGCTGGCAGAGCGCCTAGTGCGCCGAATGCAATTTTTAGACAAGGTGCTCTACGAAGTACGTCAACTGGAAGAGCGCCTAGACGATTAACCCAGCGCTTATTTTTTGGCGCGTTCATGAAAAAGAATACTATGGCCTTAGTGCAGATTGTCGAACCCAACACGCCAGTAGATAAGAGTCAGCCTCGTCTAGCTGTAGGTATAGATTTGGGGACGACAAACTCTTTAGTGGCAAGTGTGCGTAATGGCGTACCCGTACCTTTGGCAGATACGCAAGGGCGTTTTGCTTTAGCTTCCGCCGTGCGCTACTTAAAAGATAATACCGTCAGTGTTGGTCGTGATGCCAAGCAGTGCGCTAGCTGTGATCCCTATAACTGTATCTTATCGGTTAAACGTTTAGTTGGACGGGGTTTAGAGGATGTGCAGCAGTTAGGTGAACAGCTGCCGTACCGTTTTCAAGATGGCGACTCACAGATGCCCCTAATTGAGACAGTACAAGGCTGCAAAAGCCCCGTTGAAGTCTCTGCGGAAATTTTAAAGGTATTGCGTCAGCGTGCTGAGCAAGTCTTGGGTGGTGATTTATTTGGTGCGGTGATTACTGTACCTGCCTACTTTGATGATGCTCAGCGTCAAGCAACCAAAGATGCGGCCCGTTTGGCTGGTATCAACGTCTTGCGATTACTCAATGAACCCACTGCAGCTGCAGTAGCCTATGGTTTAGACAAGCAGGCTGAAGGCGTGATCGTGGTGTATGACTTGGGTGGCGGAACTTTTGATGTGTCGATACTACGCCTGACCCGTGGAGTGTTTGAGGTCTTAGCAACCGGTGGTGATAGTGCGTTAGGTGGCGATGATTTTGACCATGCCATTGCGAATTGGATAGTTCAGCAGGCGGGTGTTTCATCTGATTTAGAGCCCGGTGAGCAGCGCCGTTTAATGCGCTTGGCGTGCGATGTAAAAGAAGCGTTATCCAGTGCCGAGTCTACGCTTGTACAGTATAAAGCCTGGCAGGCTGAGCTCAGTCGTGCGGACTTTGAACAACTTATCACACCCCTGGTCGCACGTAGCTTAAAAGCCTGTCGTCGTGCCCTGCGTGATTCTGACGTTGAGTTGGAGGAAATAGCTGCTGTGGTCATGGTTGGTGGCTCAACGCGAGTACCCTATGTGCGAGAGCAGGTGGCACATATGTTTGCGCGCGAACCACTGGCTGATATCGATCCCGACAAGGTGGTGGCTTTGGGTGCAGCTTTGCAGGCAGATGTATTAGCGGGCAATCAGGCAGACAGTGATAATTTGTTGTTGCTGGATGTGATTCCTCTGTCATTGGGCTTAGAAACTATGGGCGACTTGGTTGAAAAAATAGTCCCACGCAACACCACTATTCCAGTAACACGTACACAGGACTTTACTACGGCACGTGATGGGCAAACAGCCATTGCTCTGCATATCGTGCAAGGTGAGCGCGAGTTGGCGAGTGCGAGTCGTTCGCTTGCGCGTTTTGAATTACGCGGCATTCCACCGATGGTTGCTGGTGCCGCCAAGGTGCGCGTCAGTTTCCAAGTGGATGCGGATGGCTTGCTCAGTGTTACTGCCACTGAAACTCGCTCTGGCGTAGAGGCGCGCGTAGAAATTAAGCCTTCGTACGGGCTCAGTGAGGATGCGATTAGTCGCATGCTGGAAGAGTCTATTGAAAATGCTGAGCAGGACCGTAAGGCGCGCGGTTTGCGCGAACAGCAGGTTAATGCACAGCGCTTGCTGGAAACAGTGCGCGCAGCGTTGCAATCCGATGGCAACCTGCTTAACGAGCAAGAACGCGCACTGATAGATGAGCAACTTGAGAAGCTTGAGCAAGCACAGCAGGGTGATGAAATAGGTGCTATTGCGCGTCAAATTCAGCAGCTTAATGCGGCTACCCATGAATTTGCTTCAAGACGTATGGACGCCACAGTAAAACGCGCCTTTGCTGGGCGTCAATTAGAAGAAGTATAGGAGCGTTTATGTCACAGATAGTTTTTTTACCCCATGCCGAGCTATGTCCGGATGGGGCGGTCGTTGAGGCGCAGCCTGGCGAAACCATTTTAGAGGTAGCTAAGCGCAACGGTATCGAAATAGAACACGCTTGCGAGATGTCCTGCGCCTGTACTACCTGTCACGTGATTGTGCGCGAAGGCTTTGATTCGTTGCCGGAGTCCGATGAACTAGAGGATGACATGTTAGATAAAGCCTGGGGCTTAGAGCATGAGTCACGGCTGTCATGTCAGGCAGTAGTGCAGGACGAAGATTTAACGGTAGAAATTCCTAAGTACACCATTAATCAGGTGTCTGAACGTCAATAGAGGATTGTCTATGAAATGGATTGATGTGTTAGATATTGCGATTGAATTAAGTGAAAAACACACAGATGTAGATCCGCGCTATATCAATTTTGTGAATTTGCATCGTTTGGTGACTGAGCTGGAAGGCTTTGATGATGATCCCCAGCGTAGTGGTGAAAAGGTGTTGGAGGCGATTCAGGCAGCCTGGATTGAAGAGTTAGATTAAATACCAACAACAAAAAAGCGGAGTTAAAGCTCCGCTTTTTTATGGCTGCTAAAACGCTTAGCTGCTCATTTGTTTTTCTTTAATTTCTGCTAGTGTTTTGCAGTCGATGCACAGCGTAGCAGTAGGACGGGCTTCGAGACGGCGCAGGCCAATTTCGACACCGCAGGCATCACACCAGCCGTAGTCTTCGTCTTCGATTAGCTGTAGCGTTTCGTCAATTTTTTTAATCAGCTTACGCTCGCGGTCGCGCGTTCTTAGCTCTATGCTAAATTCTTCTTCTTGACTGGCGCGGTCGGCTGGGTCGGGAAAGTTAGCCGCCTCGTCTTTCATATAGTTAACAGTACGATCGACTTCCTCGCGCAGCTCTTGTTTCCAAGTGTTGAGGATATTAACGAAGTGAGCGCGCATTTTTTCGCTCATGTACTCTTCGCCCTTAGTTTCTTTGTAGGGAACAAAGGCGCGAGTCAATAGGCTTTGATTGTCATTTTTCTTAGGCATCTTAGCTGCCTCCTACATACTAAAAAACATCTTGCAGATTGTTCTGCTTATATTAATCGAGCGAACTTACCAGAAACAAGGAAAGGTTGCTAGATTAACTGGTTAGTAATCTATGTTGCTTAACAGTTTAGGGCATAAAAACTCGGTTTTAGAGGTTCAGTGACCTACGCGTTCATGTTTATCGGACTTGATTGCGTTTGCGCTTAGGCAGCACATCCTTAAGCTTATTACGCATATCACGGATGGATTGTTCAGTGGTTGCCCAGTCAATACAAGCATCAGTAATGGATACGCCGTACTTAAGCTGGTCAAGATCCTCGCAAATGCTTTGGTTGCCCCAGCCTAGGTGGCTTTCAATCATAAGGCTGGAAATGGATTCATTGCCATCAATAATTTGGTTGGTTATATTTTCCATGATCAACGGCTGCAAACTTGGGTCTTTGTTGGAGTTGGCATGGCTGCAATCGATCATCAAGTTGGGGCTTATTTTGCCTTTTTTCAACTCTTGCTCGCACACAGCTACACTGACTGAATCGTAGTTCGGCTTGCCATTACCGCCGCGCAACACAATATGTCCATAAGGGTTGCCCTTGGTGGTCACAATAGAAACGGAACCATGCTGGTCGATACCTAAGAAGCGATGCGGGCTGGACACTGATTGCAGTGCGTTAATGGCTACAGTTAAACCGCCATCTGTGCCGTTTTTAAAGCCAACAGCTGAGGAGAGGCCTGAGGCCATTTCGCGGTGGGTCTGTGACTCAGTGGTGCGCGCACCAATGGCGGACCAACTGATGAGGTCTTGCATGTACTGAGGAGAGATGGGATCCAGCGCTTCGGTAGCCGTGGGTAAGCCTTTTTCAGCCAAATCCAGTAATAGCTTGCGACCGATATGCAGACCGTCTTCGATCTTAAAGCTGTCATTCAGGTAGGGATCGTTAATTAAGCCTTTCCAACCCACCGTAGTGCGGGGTTTTTCAAAGTAGACGCGCATAATTAAGAAAAGCGTGTCGGATACTTCTTCGGCTAATGCCTTTAAGCGATCGGCGTATTCATGGGCGGCTTTCAAATCATGGATAGAGCAAGGACCTATAACAATAAATAGGCGGTGATCCTTGCCATCAAGAATATCGCGTACAACCTGGCGACCATGGCTAACAGTATTTTGTGCTGTTGCGGTTAATGGAAGCTTGGCTTTAATCTGCTCTGGGGTAATTAAGGGAACATTGGATTCAATGTTTAGGTTATCTATAGGTAAATCGGCCATGCAGTTGCTCGTTTAAAGTATATAAGTGATTAGATCAGCGCTTGGTTTGAATATAAAACAACATGTAACTAAGTGCCATAGCTTGCTAATCGGCTAAAAGAATACATTTTAGCATAAATTAGCAAAATAACCTGCTGTATACCCTTAAGGAGGATATAAAGGCGGCAGAGTGGCGCTTTCTGCGGTGGTGTTGAGGCGGTTAAGTTCCGAGAAAGCCTGCCACAGATTTTTGCCGTGCCATTGCTGCTCGGTTTCCGTGTAAAGCACGGCATTGAGCTCGGTTAGAGCTGTGTGAAAGTGGCTGGAAATTTTAGCGGCAGCATTGGGGGTGAACTCGGTATGGCGTGCCAGTGCATCAAGGGCGCTGCGTGCTGAAATGGGGTCGTTGTTTTTGCAAGCACGTTTAAGGTTTTCAATCAGGCGATCATGGTTAGCACTCGAGTTGCTAATAATGGCCGGTTGACGTCTGGCATGACGCCACAGCCAGAAAAACAGCAGGCTAGTTAAAGCCAATACAGCGCAGAGTATTTGCCAAAGAATTAAGTCTTTATACAAATAGAAAATATCAGTGAGATTGGTTTCTTGTTTTTGGGGTTTGATTTGCACGAAGTGGGCAGGCAACTCAGCATATTCGAGTTGATTGCTCAGGGTATTCCACCAGGGCAGTCGAATTGCTGCAATTTCAAAATGACCGCTGCTCTGGCCCAGTAAAGCCAATTGCTCATGGTGGATGCTGGTGATGCCTTGTTCGCTGGTGACTTGTTGTTTTTGAATAGGGTTAGCGTAGGTGTGAAAATTGTCTTGCTGCTGGGGTAGTAGCGCAGGAACATTGGAGCTGGGTTGACCGAGGATACGCATAACCACTGTGCGTGTTAATGCTTGCTCAGGACTGAGCTCAGTGTGCTCAGGACTCCACTGTTGTTCGAGGTGCAGCGCCTGTGCAGGTAACCACGCAGCATCACTAGGGTACTGTGTTGGGGGTGGGAGAACCTGTAAAGGTATCTGTGCTGAGTACACCTCTATTTGCTGACCCGGAAGGTTGCTGGGGGGTTCTAAAGAGCTTGGGTCGTGACCGGTGAGTGTGGCGGAAAACTCCAGTGCAGGAATAATCAGCTCACCGGTTTTTTGTGGAAAGATGGCATAGCGTATTTCGATAACACCATGACGCACACCGTTAATATATTGCTCAAAACTGCGTGGCTTACCTAAAGGCTCTACCCGTGCATCGGGCATGCTTAGGGTGCTCAGCTGACCGCTAGCATAAAGAGGAATGGAGTGATAAATCCTTAAGGTTAAAATCACCTGCGCTTGCAAGTAGACCTGTTCAGTATCAACCTGAGAGTCCATGTATACCGGCTCTAGGGCGAGGGTTGTGGGCGCAAGAAAGTTTTTTACTTGGATGCTAATTGGGTTGCTTGAGTATTTGCCTAGCGTGATGGGTGGTATTTCCAATTCGCCGGTAGTTTTTGGCAGTAACTTAAATATCCATTGTTGTACCGGTTCGGCACCGTTTTTAACCAGGGTGTTGCGCTGACTAGAAAGCAGCTCGAAATTTTGTTTTAGCGTGCTGATGTCGGGTTCGACGAAGTAGCTTAAATCATCCAACTCTAAGAGTAACTCTAAGCTTTCACCTAAAAATAACTGCTGACGATCGGTTTGTGCGCTGAAGGTAAAAGCCAGCGCATAAGAGCCTAGTAACCATTGGCTGATAAATAATAGGGTGAGTAGGAAAATACGCATTATGGGCTGCCTGTGCCGTACTGCTCGTGCCAGAATTTACGTCGTAACAACTCACTTGGGTTGTCAGGGATCTGGTTAAGCCAGGTTTCAATATCGATACTGTCTGTCACATGAGCATGCTCTGAAACATCGCTGGTGCTTGCTTGTTCTGCCAGGCCCAGCTGTGCACTGATGGTCAGCCGTTGCTGCTCTTCGGTTTGGGATTCGGGTTCTGTTTCTTGTTCGTGCTCTGTAGTTTGCCCTGCAAAGAGCGCTTGTGCTAGACGCAGGTTGTGTTGCGCGGGACTTAGTTCAGGTTCCAAGCTTAACGCGTGCTCATAAGCAAGAATGGCGTGTTCATACTTTTCCAGCTGCATATAGGCATTGGCTTTGTTGTAGTGAGCCATAGCGTCATTGAGTTGATTAAAGTATTCAATGGCTAATGGGTAATCTTGCGCATGGTAGGCAGCGATACCTTGCCACATAGGGTCATCAAGCTCGTTTAAGGCTTGTCTGGGGTCTACTAAAACCAGCTCCAGTGGGTTATGCGTGGCGCTAAAGGGTAGCTGCCAGGCGTAACTGGGCTGCGGCATCACCAAGTAAAAGCAGAGCAAACTTAATAGCCAGCCGCGACGCGCCAAGGGTGCCAGCAGCAGAATTAAGGGTAATACAAACCAAAAGCCTTGATTATCCTGTGTAGCGGTATTGCTGTGCGTGGGTAGGCGGTGATTATTCGCAGTTAGCTTGAGGTGCTCAGTATCCTGGCTGTCGTGGGTTAAACGGGCATAGCGGAAACCGGATTTCTGGCTGAATTTTTTCAACGCTAACTCATTGAGTCGGCTGACTAATACGTTGCCTTGATTGTCAGTAAGTAAGCGCCCGGTCTGCTCGTCGGTGATAGGGGCGCCTTGGGTTGTACCAACACCTAAGATACTAAGCTGGTAAGTGGAGTCGCGCATAAGCCTGCTAATATCCTGCTGCTCAGTCGTGTTTAAACCATAGCTAAACAGCAGGATTTGTCCTTGTCCTTGGCCGCTCTGTTCTAAAAGTTGTATGGCGCGCTCAATAGCAAGCCCTGCATTGTTGCCAGCGACAGGCATCAATGAAGGGCTGAGCGCAAATAGCAGGTTCTCTATGGCTTGCTTGTCAGAGCTGAGCGGCACTAGAGTGTGAGCAGAACCGGCATATACAACGATAGCTAAATTGGCTTGCTTATGCTGGCTGATCAGCTGCATGGCTTTGTGTTGAATGCGCTGTAAACGGCTGGGCGCGATATCTGTAGCCAGACTGTCTGGGGTGAGCTGTATCACCAATACTAAGGGTTCTATTTGTGTACCGCTTATTTGCTCGTGCTGCACGTTCCAGTGGGGTTGGCTCAAGGCTAACCCCAAACATAGGCTAGCCAATCCAAGCAATAATGTAGGCCAACGACGGCTGTCGTGTTTAACCTGGCTGAGTAAAACACTGTGAAATGCTTGGGGTAATATCTGCTCCCATTGCTGTACACGCCTGCTAGAACGCTGCACTAAATACATCAACAACCAAAGTGCTGGAATGAGCAACAAGGCATAGGGTTGGTTAAAGACGGGCCAGAGTTTATCCAAGAAGCCTCCTTTTTAATTGCAGCGTATTGTAAAGGAAGCGAATAAAACTCAGCAAAGCAAGGATTAAGACTAAAAATACAGTGCCAGTTAATGGCCAGGGATACAGCTCCTGGATTCGATAACTCTGTGTGGGATGAGCGCTGGGTTCAATGTGTTCAAAATAGGTCAGCAGCTCAGGCAGCTGTTCTAGGCGTTGCAGGCGGAAGTATTTACCCCGTGTCTGGACAGCGATACTTTGCAGTAAAGGCTCATCTAGATCGTGCTGAGCAGTGGTGCCTTGCTCATCAGCGGTAGCGCCAATGCCTATGGTGTAGATTTTTAAGCCCTGTTCAGCCGCTATCTTGGCTGCAGTCAAGGGCGGTATGACCCCACTGTTGTTAGCGCCGTCAGTAATAAGAACAAGCACGTTATGAGTGCTGCTTGATTGGCGTAGTTTTTTTATGGCCAAGCCAATAGCGTCACCAATAGCGGTGTGCTCTCCTGCCATACCGGGCTGCGCATCATTTAACCACTGGCTTAGCGTTACGTGGTCATGGGTTAGGGGCGATTGTAGGTAAGGCTGGCTGGCAAATAAAATTAGGCCTAGACGATCGCCGGGGCGCTGCTCAATCAGCTTGTATATAAAGGCTTTGACGAACTCAAGACGGGAAAGCGGTTCGGACGGTTCGCCGATGTCTTTAATGAGCATGGAATTAGAAATATCCACGGCCAAAAAAAGCGCTCGCCCATCAGTGGGTAATTGCGTATCCAAGTGATAGCTCTGTGGGCGCGCTGCTGCGCTGATGACCAAGAGCCAAATAGCCAATAAAGCCAAGGTTCTGCTTGTTTTGTAATAGTTGTACTTGTTTTGTTGTGCGGAAATTTTTTGTAGTTCAGCAAAAAAAGGAGTTTTTAATGCGCTTTGTTGCGGCATGGCGGGGGCTAGTTTTCGATAAAAAAACCAAGGTAAAGGTAGGCATAAGAATAACCACGGCCAAGCAAAGCTAAACATGTTTATTAATCCATATCTGTATGGCGCTGTATAAAGCATCTATTGCTTGTTCATCCAGACGGCACTCAGGTTGATAACTGCCTTCTGCCAGGATCATCCAGCGTGTTAGACCGGCGGCTGGACATCTGCTGTCGAGAAAGGCTAACCACTCGCGTCCTGTTAAGCGGTGACTGTCGTACTCTGGATAGCGCACCGAGCATAGACGCTTTAGGAGCTGGTTAATTTGTTGTAACCATGGGCCGGCTAATTCATCTGCGCTCGGGCGGGCAATATTGGCCAGTTCTAGCAAGGCTTGTTGGCGAAACTGTTCTGTGGTGGTTGATTGAGCTAAGGGCTTGGTGTGCTTGCGTGTGAGTATAATGATTCCAACGATTATGCACAGTGCCGCCACTACAAAGGCAAAGTTCAGCCAGCTCAACGAGTTACTGCTGATTGGCGGATAAAGCAAAGGCTGCATCTGGGCAAGAGTAGTCGTCATGGTGTTATTTCATCAGGCTGTTTAGCGTGGTTAGCTGTTGGGCAATGCTGGTAGCGGTGGTTAGCGGAAATAATGCAAGATTAGCTTGCTGAGCCAGCTTGCGCCATTGTTGGCGATACTGTTCGCCAAGCTGTTGCCACTGTTTACCAACGTTGGACTGATGTCCATTGATGGTCAGGAAGCGCGTGGCCTGTTGAAAGACCAGCCCTCTACTGTGGGGAAGTTGGTGTTCTAGAGGGTCAGAGATCGGCACTAAAATTAGATCAAAGCGCTGCGCTAAGGTTTGTATTAAAGCCGAGGTGTGAGAGCTGATATTGCGCTCATCGCAGATGATAATGATTAAGCTGCCGGGCTTTAAAATGGAGCGGCTGTAGATTAACGCCTGCTGTAAAGGGTTGTTTTCACTGCTAACTGAGGGATCAGTAAGCTTCTGATTGGCCTGAGCCAGTTGGCTAAGCAATTTAAGCACGCCGCGCTGATGGCGTTGGGGTCTTATTTCAGCATAGGGCGTTTCTGAAAAAACCAGTCCGCCGACTCGGTCGTGGTTGGCGTGTGCAGCCCAGGCGAGCAAGCTGGCAATATAAGCAGCTTGGACGGATTTAAAGTTACCTTGACTGGCAAAGAACATCGCCGGGCTTTGCTCTACGATTAAAAATACGGGATGTTCTCTTTCTTCTTGAAAAACCTTGCTATGCGCTTCTCCTGTGCGTGCGGTTACTCGCCAGTCGATATTGCGTACATCGTCACCTGATTGATAAGCGCGCACTTGGTCAAACTCCATGCCGCGACCACGCAGACGAGAGTGATGCAGGCCAAGCAGTGAGCTTTTTGCTGCATTGCTGCACAGCAAACCAGAGGCGTGGAGTTGTTGCTGAGCATGGAGTAAATCACTCAATTGAATATGCGTGCGGCCTAGGCTATCCATAGTGTTAAGTTAAGAGACAGGTACAAGGTCGAGTATTTTTTGCAGTACGACATTGGCGTCAATGCCCGTGGCTTCGGCCTCAAAAGAGAGCATGATGCGATGCCTAAGCGCGTCAAACACAACGGCTTGCACATCATCAGGGCTAACAAAATCCCGGCTCGCCAACCATGCATGGGCGCGGGCGCAGCGATCGATAGCAATGGAACCTCGTGGGCTGCTGCCCAGTTGTATCCAGCGGGCTAGCTCAGGGTCGTACTTGGCAGGATTGCGGGTGGCGATGACCAATTGGGCTATATATTCT
>LSQX01265443.1_pt1 | contig 11160 bp, 16 predicted proteins | sample 654561 | NCBI WGS metagenome assembly LSQX01 (sample SAMN04489861, study PRJNA283612) | anaerobic digester metagenome | isolation source: 4 biogas reactors fed with cattle manure at either 37C or 55C with and... | place: Denmark: Kongens Lyngby | collected 2014 | reverse complement strand
CCTGAAAAAATCTTCAAATAAATATTAAGCATAACCATGTTATGTAAACCTGTCGAATATTGCAGCACTTAACTATAGCGAGACATCTTATCTTCTTGATTGACTTGATGATAGAGAGAGGTGATTTTGTCACAAAATACGCTTTTCGAAAAAAGCACAAAAAAAAGCGTCTGCCTTATTCAAGCAAACGCAAAAACTACCGTCGCGGTCTGTCTGGGAACGCCCCCGCTTACGCTTCAACCGGTGGTTCGCAACCGCCTCCGTTTGCACCCAAAAAACCTCGACACAAGGACCTGTCGAACCCAACTGGGCATGAATACAGTCTTTGGAAGCGGACTGAAGTCAGCACAACAAGCGGCTAAAACCAGCGTAACGAATACTTTACCCCCAATCCCCATTCGTGTTAATTCGTGGACAACAAAGAAAAGAGGCCGCCACTTCGGACAGCCTCAATTCTCAATTCTCAATTCTCAATCAAATCCCCTCACCCATCAACTCTCCCCCTTCTTCTTCATCTCAGCAAGCTTCTTCCTCGCCTCTTCCATTGCCTCATCCCAAGACTTCTTAATCGGATAACCCATCTCCTCAGCAACTTCTACCATGCTTTCCCAAGCAATTTCCTGAAGCTTAGCCTCTTCAACTTCTTTCTCCAATGCCGCTATCTTTTTGCGCAAAGCCTGCAACTCTTTCTTCGCATCACTCATAATTTTCACCATCCTTTTCTTAGATACTATATATCGTTATCCATAACCATACCAGCATTGAAGCAATCCACCACTTTGTGGCTCACCAAATACCCACAACACATTTTGTGGACAATATTTCACGATTTATGACCCACAAACCAAAAATAGCAGCAGCAAAGCCACCACTCAACACTTCCACACCCCCACCAAAACACCCGCAGGACACCCTAAAAAGCCCCTATCCGCATTATCCCCCAACAAACGACACCAAACCCCAAATCAACATCAACTGCGCCGTATCCGCCTCTTAATCTCGTTCTTCAAATTCTGCCCGACCAACTCCACTACCCACGGCATTATCCTGTCATCCCATCTCTGCAGATGGGTTTTAATCAAGATCTTCGCAAGTATCGATTCCGCTAATATCTACAAACATTTGACACCCTAAAGCAACTTGATCCTATGTTACAATCAGCCAGCATTCAATAATCTAATCTGGCACCATAATTACCTAATCGCAATCACCCAGCTCTTTTCCCCAGATATTCTAATCCCCCTTTTTGAAAATCAGGAAAAGTAGGGAACTGTTTGTCCGTAGCATTCATTATCCTTCGTTGGTCATCACGCCCAAGGTTCATAAAATCGTCAAACACAACAACACTCTCTCTGCTTTTATTCTCAAGCTTGAAAGTTTGTTCACATATTGTCACGAGCCTTGCCTTGCTCGTATCCTTAACCCCGTATAAAAAAATCTCATTGTTCCCTCTAATGCAATAATCAACCATATACTCCTCTTTTCCCACAAGAGGGTACCACTGTTTTATCACATCAAAATTAAGGGAGACCTTTTCATCTATAAACTCATCTAAATACTCATAAAAAAGATTCTTGATTATCTCTCTTTTAAAATATGACATAGTTGAAATACGGATAACTGAGTTCCCAAATCTTATCAATTCTTTATAAAGATTCTCGGAATGTGATATACACGAAATAACATCACCCTCCAATTGAAGACCATTAGATCTAACTATTTCAGATAGGATGCGCATTTTATTGTCGGTATCGATTTCATAAGTATATGAGAGCTTCATGATAGTCATTCCTGCATCGTTGATACGAAACATATTGTCCCCTATAGCCTCAATATACACATCGATCATATCGCCGTCTTCATAATATATTGGCAACCAAGCTTGAAACAGGTTTTCTGTTATGTTTCTTGTGTTCACATTACGGTTCGCTTGATCACGTAAGTTTTGGATAATCTTATTCATAACTCCCCCAATTCTATCTCAGTTTGTTCAATTTCAGGATAATAGGATAGATAGTTTATAATGTTTAGTTTTTCCAAAGCAAACCTCAGCGCACTATCGAAATCGTAATATTTATCAGTTACTTCCGAATACTTTAATTTATTCATACTACCTTCATACTCTTTTTCTATATGAATATGATAATTGTAATGATGGTTATCTATGAGGTCTGAATCTATTTTATGAGCTCCATTGAACCTAATAAGCCGTACTTTCCCAGATGAGCCGATATAGTCTAAGCCAATTGAAAAGTTTTCGCGAAAAGTTTCATGTTGCCTCATAAATAGATTAAACTTTGCATCAGCTTTTGTAGATTCTAATTCTAATGTGGATCGATAGTGCGAGCCATCCTTTGTCATTCCAGCTTTTGGATTCTTACTCGTTATTCTCTTTTCCATGTCGATTAGATCTTGGACTGATAAACCGTCTAACTTCTCTTGCAAACTCATAATTATTCCTCCCTGCTCCACAACTTATCATGTTGGCTAATACGCTAAAACCACATTATCCCAAATAAATCCTTATTGTTACTATCGTAGGCACGACTATCCATTGTTTTTTACACGATATACAAGGTTATCAAGCCTAATCGCATTGATATTTATTATTACTTTAAAGTCAAGAGTTTTTATTAAAATATACAATATTTTAGAGCTTGTTGCCATTTGAAAACGTTCAAACAATTACTAAATTCGCCAACACCTAAGCCTATATAATACTAATAGAGCATTGGCTTTCCATTACACTTTGTCGACGGAAGTTCAAAATGCACCGCAAACGGAAGTTTAAATTGCACCAGATGAATAATATTCTAAGAAAGAGCCATTAGGCCGCATTTTTAGAGCCACCTATTCCAATAGTAAGAGCCACTGTAGATGGCATTTTAAAACGGTACACGATGGCACTCGAAACTGGTACAAATTAAACTTCCCTTGACAGGTTATTTATTTTTTCATATTAAACTCAAGTATAGCATCATTTAGTTTTTCAAGATTTGATATTATCTTCGCTCTATTATCCTTGAAATGATCTTCTAACTCATATAATCCAATAAAAGAATTGAATAAAGCTGCATATGTTGATGTATTATCCTCTTTAGGATATGTTAATAATAATGACCTAACAAATGCATAGTGACTGTTTTCGGAATCCCAACACATGATGAAGATATTCCTAAACCATTTAACCATTATATGATAATCTTTCTGATCATGGAAAAAAATGCAAACCAAAACAATGATTATGTCAGGTAAAAAATTTTGTGCCTCTGGAATTGAACATTCATCAGCAACTAATGGCTTTAACTGATAAAGAGTCTTATAAGAAATCTCACATACATCTAACCTATGAAGATGTCGCTCACTATATTTGATAATATTCTCTTGTCTTCCATTATCGTAAAACATCTCTATTAACTTAAAGCCACCAATATGTGATTCTTGATAACCATCATGAATAATTATCAGGACTAAGCTGACTGCCAGATAGGGAGCAAACTCTTCTGCGGGATTATCTGTATTTGTTTGATAATGTGATTCAGCAGTGAAAATATACCTAAATGAAAAAAGATGCCGATTTTCAAAAAGATATTGCGCCATTCCAGTAAGTTCAAAAACATATAGTTCTAACAGCATTGTTCTTTTATCAGCGACCTTCTTCGTGCGCAACGAAATTAAATTTGAACTTACGTGCTGGTAATAATTGTCAATAAACATCTCTGTTAAAGGTTTTTTGTTTATTCTCTTGTTTTTATTTGCATCGAACCACTGTTCAAAAACAGTAGACACTATCTTAACTGAGTGTAATTCAACGTTATTGCTCAGTAAAAATTCTTGCAACTCGGTTAAGAAATTGAAAAGATCAATCAACTTAAAATCACCACCTAACCCTTCTCCCATAATGTCGAGACAAAATCTCTCAATATCTTCTAAAATACTCTTAATATATTTCCGTATTTTTTTATTAGATTCATCAATATTCAGTTCATTAGTTTTATCTCTATTAAAACATGAAGATAAGTGTGAGGTTAGAAAAGTCAAACTCAATTTATAGTTCACTTTACAAAGCCAAGTAAGAGACACAATTTTGCATAAGCGCATCAATCCTTCGAACATCAATGACTTGTTAAGATTAGTTGATATATTAGCAACCTTTTCACCAACCTGAATAAGGTATTTACCGCTGTCTTGGTAATTGAGCAAATCATCTCCTTTTATGTCTTTTAAGAGAGATGATTCTATAGCTGAAAGGTGTACAGCCATATCAGTATAGAAGTCTTTAGAAACTTCATCACCATTTATAAATGTTTCGTTTTCCATCTCAATAATCCGCAACATCTTCCTCTCAATGATATCCCGAATATCTTGATGTACTTTTGCAACAGATATAGCATACATCAAATAGTGCTTCAGCAAGATCGCAACAATCCAAATATTAATAACAAAAACAACAAGCAAGGCTGAAACAAAGCCTTTCGCAACAAAATAATATGACGTAATAGGAAGAGTAATCGCCACGATCGAAATAGTAGGTAGCGATAAGCGTCAATACCTCCGCTGAAACACGGCCTCTCGCAAACTCATCCCCAAATATTCCTCTTTTGACCCAAACAACTGTACCAACAACCCAGTAAATGTAATAGCAACTGTAATCATCGTCACTTGCGCTGTGAATACCCCCACTAGTAAATCAGTAACAACAATCTTATCCGATATCATCAATAAACTAGGATTCCCCAACAACGGCAAAACAACCTTAGAAACCCACTCAAAAAAAAGCGCAAGAAGCATCACGCCACCAAAGACGCACACTCCTTGCGCGAAATCACTTCGCCACCAAGCTATCCTATTTTCTTTTGTTTCCCTCATCGGGGTTCTCCTATTCCAATGTATAAACCATATTTTTCATTGTTAGCTTGCTATCTAGTCATAAACCCTTTAAGCAATAATCTACTTCCTTCACCTCTACATGAAAAAAATCACTGATTCCACCATAAAGCACGATATCATAGCATGAAAAGCTGCATATCAGCGCTTCCTATAGGTTTCCAGAAACTTTATGTCTTTTATATCCTTGCCCGCCCCAAAATAAAGATCTCTTTCCGTACGAGAAACCAAGAATTCATCGAAAGAAATATAGGGAATTGTATCGCTGTCTCCATATTTACAATATTTGTAATAGTATTTCAATCTTATATCAGGCCCATCCACAACATAAATATTTCCAAGCTTGATTAAATATAACCGGTTGACTTTCTCCCTATACAAATCAATGATAAAATTCGTTGCTCTACAAAGCTCTGCTCCATAATCCTTAATTAAATCAGTATGAAAATCATAAGTTTTTGCCAAATAATCGTAAGCATCAGATCCGTAAGTGGCTCTTTGATAGTTCTTTTCTAACATATAGATTCCATTTTCATTTAGATGAGTAGCCTCTACAATCAAATTTAAGGCATCTCTTAGAATCTGTCCAAACTTTGAAAAAGCGTCTGCAAAATCTTCATTCCCTAGATCCCATTTTATGCCAAAAAGCCACAACATAAGACTATGTAAAGAATCATATTTCTCCTCACTGAGCCTAAACACGCTACACGTAAAATTAGATAACCATTCATTCATTGACTCCAGTTCAAGTTTAATCGCCCATTGATCTAATATGTGATCTAACATTTTAATATCAGGCTGAACAGATTGATCCTCCTGAGGTTCCCTGATAGTACTAAGCACATACTTAATAAGATTGCTTCTCAACTCATTTTTAAAATCTTCTATAGAACCATAATCAACGTAGACACATTCTGTCTGCTTAGATTTCTTATAATTTTTCAACATAGTATATTGTTCTTTGTCTGACACTGCGTTTTCATCAGCTACTTTCTTAAAGAATAAAAAAGCTTGTTTGCCTTCTGATGTATGCCTATTAATCTCTTCTACTGTTCCACTTAAGTATTCTTCGGTACACGTTCCAATTGTTTCACCAAAAATACCAATTAAAAGATCTGAATCCGGTAACAGATCCTCGTTTATTCTAACTTGCGGAGATTTTCCGAAGCCGGTAGAGAGCTCTTTATCCCACCCTATAGGTAGTAGAATAGGCGCATTATGACCATATAAATCCGAAGTCAGTTGATGTATTAATTCTCTTGCAGCTGATCTTTCTTCCGGCACATCACTTGGAGATGATATAAATATTCTAATCAATCTATTATTATTTTTCATGTCGTTTTATTCTCCAATATTTAATAATATTTGCACGATAACAACAGTGCATGCAACAATTATAAATGGTACACGATGGCACTCGAAAATAGTACAAAGCCAGTATTGCGACCAGTGTTTAGCAAACACCTTTTTTGCACTTTAATAACTCGACACGGGGACGTGTCGAATCCAACAACCCTTCATCTCATGCGGCAAAACTAACAAACCAAAAACAGCAGCACCAAAGCCACCACTCAACACTTCCACACCTCCACCAAAACACCCGCAGGACACTCTAGAAAGCCGTCAGCCGCATTATCCCCCAACAAACGACCCAAACCCCAAATCAACATCAACCGCGCCGTATCCGCCTCTTAATCTCGTTCTTCAAATTCTGCCCCACCAACTCCACTACCCACGGCATTATCCGGTCATCCCATCTCTGCGGATGCGTATTGATCATTATCTTCGCCGGCATCGCCCCCGCCAAGAGCAATTCGATAAAGTGCCGCGTATCCATTACCTCAATATCAAAGCCGCTATCCACCTTATCCCGCAGGCTTGCGTCCTTATTATTCCATTTCCTGCCGGTATCTGTAATGTAAAAGATCTCAGCATAATCCAAGTCAAAATATGGCTCGCCGATAATCCCATAATCACGATAATCATAATGCTTCCAAAGCTCTTTATTATCATACTTTGAAAGCGGACTACCATGCATGCAGATAGTCTCAATCGGCGCCAATTTCCTCAACTTTGCCAGATTCTCTTCGAATGATGCTATCGCCTTCCCCGCATCCCCTCTTGCAGGGTCCATATCCTCATAATGATATCCGATCTCATGCCCCAATGCCTTGATCTCCAGCAGCTTATCCACTTGCAGAGATTCCAGCACCATACGAATATAATATGACGCCACGAGCCCCTTAGTATGCTCTATCTCACCCTAATAGCATTGAAAATCTCTAACTTCAGAGATTCGTCTTCTTCGCTCCCCTCCAACAATGCTACGATAATTTTATGCAACAAATCTTTTTCAATATTGCCTGCTGCAACATGATAGCTGATATTTTCCATATAGAATGTAAATTTTGCAGATAAGGTTTGGTAACCGTTGATCAGCAAAAACATTGCCCCTAAAGAAATCGCAATTCTTTTGTTACCATCACAAAAGCAATGAAACATACAAACTCCCCAAAATAAATGGGTTAATTTATCGGCAAACTCAGGATAATAATCATCATTTTGAATATGAGAAAGTACACTGTCCATCTGATCACTATTTAAAATATCAGTATTGCCGCCACCACTTTTTTCAACAGTTAATTTATGGATATTAAGTGCATCCTGGAGTCTAATATAGATTACAGGCATCATTCCCTATCCTTCAGCCGTTTCATCACATCTTTTGCCTTTTCAAGACGCTCTGCCAACTCCATGCTCTTTTCCCCTAAAAAGCGTTCAAATTCTTCGGCTTGCAATGGAGCAATGTATTCTTTGAGCTCCATATGTAACGCATCACGAAAAACAAGATCACGACTTGCCATTTTAACTCGAGCTTTTTCCACCAATGGTTTCCATAGGGATTGACTTTCAAACTCCATGAAAAGTCGTTCTGTTTCGTTTATACTAAGCTTACGACCTGTTTCTATAAACTCCTCTTCCAACATCTTGGCAAATCCGTATTCATAAGCAGCTATCAAATCTAAAATCTCAGCATAAAATGTGTCTCTTGTTTTATCTTGCTTGTGTAGTCTTAAAATTGCGCGATATTCAGATGCTTGCTCTTTAAATATACTCACATATATTTTGTCCGTGTATAGAGGATATTTAAAATTCCCCGCGTCCACATAATCTCGGAGGGCATCCGTGAAATGTTTGCGGTAATTCTCCCCTTCAAACCAAGACCTCAAAAAATCCTCATCCCTTTGATTGATATACTTTGTCCCTCCACCCGTTTTAACATTAATTGTATCAATCACAATGTCAAGGATGGCCTGCCTCAAAAGCCGCGCACTATTGCTTTCAACTAACATCATACCCAAGTTTAAAAATGCCCTAAAGTCAAATATTGCCAACTGAGGTGCTTTGATGTCAGGGAAATCTGTTTCACTAAGGTTTGACCATTTTGCAGTTAACTTAAATTCCGATAGGCGTTTACCTCGCAAAACTTCATAGCCGTTTTTTGATAGTTCTTCTTCGTTGTTGCTGATGTAATTTTTAATCGTACGAGCAGTAACTTCAAAAAAGTTCGCAACATGATCAATCAAAAATACAAGTTTACCTTGAAAGATGATGCCTTGTAAATTTACTGCTTTCTGAATTTCGTTAACAGCATACTGATTATTCAATATGTTCTGTCTGTCTATTGTTGAATTAGTAAGATCTTTTTGCAAATTTCAACTCCTATCAATCTCTGTTTGTTTGTTAAGTCTCAAAGATTAGTGTGAATTCCAACTCCTTGATTTTGTTTCTTTGAGGGCACCGTGCTGATCCCTCGCTAACCACATTCTATAATCGATTTAACCGATAACCCAATATCACTTATATTTGTATTTTAGTCAACTACTTTCTTTTGAGATATTTCTTATTGAGGAGAGTTGAAACCATGTGGAAGAGCGTAGCCATCGGATCAGGGCTTCAACTATCAACATAAGCCATTGTGGATCGCATGCCTTTTGTTTGTTTCTTGTATCTTAATGATAGGTTCCGACAAGTATATCCTATTTCTTGTCTAACTTTCAGAGTATTCCTGTATCAGTGTATATGGCATTTACAAATGGTACAAAACCAACATTACATCCGATAGCTCGTAAACTTTTTCGTTAAAGAATAAACTTCTCGACACGGGGACGTGTCGAATCCAACAACCTTTCACCTCATGCGGCAAAGCTAACAAATCAAAAACAGCAGCAGCAAAGCCACCACTCAACACTTCCACACCCCCACCAAAACACCCGCAGGACACCCTAAAAAGCCCCCAGCCGCATCATCCCCCAACAAACGACACCAAACCCCAAATCAACATCAACCGCGCCGTATCCGCCTCTTAATCTCGTTCTTCAAATTCTGCCCCACCAACTCCACTACCCACGGCATTATCCGGTCATCCCATCTTTGCGGATGCGTATTGATCATTATCTTCGCCGGCATCGCCCCCGCCAAGAGCAATTCGATAAAGTGCCGCGTATCCTTTACCTCAATATCAAAGCCGCTATCCACCTTATCTCGCAGGCTTGCGTCCTTATTATTCCATTTCCTGCCGGTATCCGTAATGTAAAAGATATCAGCTACTTTCTTTTACAGCTATTATCGCTATCATCGTTCTCGTTGTTCTTTTGATCACATGCCAACATTCTCTTACGGAAAGACTTAAAGCAAAGAATAAAACAAATTTTGCACAAAAGGCCAACAATATCCTATTGCTAATAATCACACTATTTTCAAAAATGCTGGGCAGAAGCCACAATACCAAAGTGATCATGAGCACCAAAATGGCAATCTGATGTCCATATATAATCATCTCTATTCCAGCAGGTTCGTCTTCTGATATTTTTATGAGCTCATCTGATACGACCAAAGAAAGCGCAACGCCCATTATTGAAATAGAAATTCCAACGAAAACGCTTAAGATCGGAATAATCATTATCTTAGATAAGTCAAATATACTTACCTTTATAAACAACGAACACAGTATCGCAAAAACTCCATGAAAAATAAGCCAACAGTTGAGAAAAGTGCTTAATCCGCTCTTTGATTTACCATTTTCATCTTCAAGTCCAACAAAGAACCATTCCCACATATTTAAACTATCTTCTGTTCTCATTACTTTCTCCAATGGACATCATTATAGAGTTTGTACATAAGTTCAAGAACTCTTTCACGATTCTCAATATGAACATCTTCAAGCACTGCAGAAAGAATCCCTTGTTCATGTATTTGCACAGTTTTCTTTGGCGCATCCTTTTCAGACAGGTAAGTGAAGCTACCGGTATTGTTGGTTACATTTATTTCTTGGACTAAGCTTCCGACCATCTCCGGATTCAAGCTATCACTTTCAACTGCTATTTTTCCTTTCTCTGAATTTATTTTGTCAGAAAAATTCCCTAGCATCCTTATCCAAAAGCCGGAATCGTCAGGATTTGATTTGTGAAAAGTAAAATTCATTTTAACTATAGAATAAGCGTTTTTTATAATCTGCAACACATCATCAACATCTCGAATAGGTTCAATTTTTATATCTACCAAATTGTCTGAATGTGGAGAGTTTCTCTTTAAGTATCTAGCTAAAGATTTCCCTATTGATTCTACTTTATTTGATAATAAGTAGTTTTCTGCAATCAGCACAAGTTCTCTATCTACATCCATGAACACATGCGTTGACTCAGCCTTATCTGTATCAATATCTTGATAGTGTCCTTCTTGGAATTTCTCCATTTTCACTTCTCTTGATTTGCCAAATTTGAAATAATAACAATGTGGCCTAATCCTTTCCAAATTGCCAATTGCCCACTTCACTCCTTTTGTTGTAGTTATAGATGGCGACTCAATGGCATGCTTCAAAATTTCTTGATGAGTCAAGTCAAATAAACTCATTTGATCTCCGACAACAATAGTCACACGAAACAGATAAAAATTATTCATATTTATTACGTCCTTTTCTTTGGCAACATATTATCATAGTAAAAAAACTATGCACATCAAAACAATCCACACAATGTTTAAAAAACGTTGTTTTTAACCACGCTTAAGCCATTCCTCAAAAACTGGATCTTTGATATTTTCTCCTGCCCCAAATCTTACATCGCGCTCTGTGCGCGACACTAAAAAATCATCATAGCCATTATAGGGAATCGCATCAGTATCATGGTATTCTGTTATGTAATAAGAGTATTGAAGCTTCATGTTTCGACCTGAAGTCATATACATCTTTCCAAACTCAATCAGATACAATGG
>LSQX01155539.1_pt1 | contig 11160 bp, 8 predicted proteins | sample 654561 | NCBI WGS metagenome assembly LSQX01 (sample SAMN04489861, study PRJNA283612) | anaerobic digester metagenome | isolation source: 4 biogas reactors fed with cattle manure at either 37C or 55C with and... | place: Denmark: Kongens Lyngby | collected 2014 | reverse complement strand
TTTCGTGGGACAGCCGGGATAATCTCGCCAATCCGATGAAGGGGCTCTGGACCGAATTAGGAATTGAGGCCGCTCCAAAGTTTCTGGGTAACGACTGGGGGTTTTCAAGATTCTATATAACGCACCGTCAATATTTCACCCTTGTACAAAACGATCTTTCAGCAGTATACAGAATGGGCTATCAAAGCACATTGTCGGGAAAAGTACCATTCTTCTATCAGTCGCAGGTGATCACCTCAATGCTTACGGGTGCCACAAATGAAGGTCTGGGAGGTTCTAAAACCCTGAGGGGAGTACTGAAAAACCGGGTCATTGGCGACGGATTCATCTATGGCAATGTTGAACTTCGCTGGAAACCGGTTTATTTCAAATTATTCCGCCAGGATTTCTATATCGGGCTCAACGCCTTTTATGACTTTGGCATGATAACAAAAAAGATTGCTTTGCCCTCAGATCTTCAGACCAGGTTTACCAGTCTTTATCCTGACGAAAAATTCACGGATTATTTCAATACCGGGAATGAAAAACTGCATCAGTGTGCCGGGATAAGTATTATGCCCGTAATGAATCAGAACTTTGTAATAGCCGTGGATATAGGGAAAGCTTTCAACAGGCAGGATGGAAACATAGGTTTTTCAATCGGCCTGAACTATTTGTTCTGAGATTTGCTTTCGGAAACATGTCCGGTATCATCCTGAAAATTATACGGAACAGCCGGCTTCAGTCGCATTCCTCAAAACTTTTCCTGTACTGTTCAATAGCTTTAAGGCTCATGCCCATACTGGAGAATCCGCCATCATGATACAGATTCTGCATGGTAACTTTCCTGGTAAGATCTGAAAACAGGACCACACAGTAATCAGCGCATTCTTCCGCATTTGCATTACCCAGGGGAGACATTCTCTCAGAAAAATCCACCAGGGAATCAAAGCCATGGATTCCGCTTCCGGCTGTAGTCAGGGTGGGTGACTGCGATATGGTATTGACCCTGACTTTCCTGTCGCGGCCATATATATAGCCAAAACTTCTTGCTATGGATTCCAGCAGGGCCTTGGCATCGCCCATATCATTGTACCCGGTCAGTGTTCTTTGTGCTGCCACATACGAAAGTGCAACAACAGACCCCCATTCCTTTATTGCATCCAGCCTGTATGCGGTCTGGAGAATACGGTGAAAACTCAGTGCAGAAATATCGAATGCCTTCAGCATATTCTCATAACTGGTATTCTCATAGGGAATATTCTTCCTTACATTGGGCGACATTCCTATTGAGTGCAGAATAAAATCAAAGCGGCCTCCAAATATTTCCATGGTTTCGGAAATAAGCTTTTCAATATCGTCCATCCGGGTGGCATCTGCCGGAATAACACTGCTGTCAGTGATCCGGGCAAGCTCATTAATACTACCCATCCTTACGGCCACGGGCGAGTTGGTCAGTACCAGCCTTGCCCCGTGCTGCCATGTCTTCAGAGCCACCTGCCAGGCAATCGACTTATCATTAAGAGCTCCGAATATCAATCCCTTCTTGCCTTTTAACAATGATCTTTCCATAGTATTTATTTTAATTTCCTGCTGCCTCAAGCAGCTCCCTGGCATTTTTAAGGGCTGCCGGGGTTACTTCACTGCCGCTGAGTAATCTTGCAACTTCCATTATCCGTTCATCTCCGGATAACAATTTAATCCGGGTAATTGTTGAATCACCCTCGTCTTCTTTATAAACATGAAAATGTACGGCACCCCTTGATGCCACCTGGGGAAGATGGGTAATATTGATCACCTGCATGTATTTTCCCATGCTGCTTAGAATCTGACCCACTTTGTCAGCAACTTCTCCTGAAACACCTGAATCGATCTCATCAAAAATAATTGAAGGCAGTTTGACATTCCTGGCAAGAAAGGATTTGAGACTGAGCATTACTCTTGACAATTCGCCTCCGGAAGCAGTCTTTGCAAGATTTTCAGGAGCGATCTGCCTGTTTGCCGAAAAAAGAAAATCAACCTGATCCATGCCCGACTCACTGAAATCCTTCAATGATGAAAATTCTATTCTGAACCTGGCATTAGGCATTCCAAGCTGCCTGAGCATCGCAGTAATATTTTTTTCTGTCTCCGGCAGGGATTTTTTTCTTTTTTCCGTGATAGCCGAAGCCATTTTTGCCAGCACCGCTTCTTCCGAGCGGAGAAGGGATTCCATTTCGGTCAGCTTCTCATCACCGGTCTCAATTGACTGCACCAGATCCCTGATCTCTTCCCGTTTGACGAGAAGCTCTGCCAGACCATTTACATTATGCTTCCTGGCAAGAGTATAAATGGTATCAAGCCTTTCATTGACCTGTGCAAGCCTTGCCGGATCCGCAATAATCGATGCTGCAAGCCCCTCAAAGCCAGAAGAAAGATCATTAAGTTCAATGTATGACGATTCTGTCCGGGCGGCCAGTTCCTCCCCGCCGGGAAGAAAATCCTTCAGTCTGTTGAGTATACTGCGTATTTCATTAAGATTACCCAGTACGGAAGATGACTCGGATGAGAAAAGCTCTGTTATGGCTGCCAGTCCTGTCATAATTTCTTCAGTATGGGAAAGAAGTTCCTGTTCCTTTTCCAGATCCTCCTGTTCGCCATCCAGCAGCCTGGCAGTATCGAGCTGGTTTAACTGGAATTTGTGATATTCCAGATCAGCCCTGTTCTTTTCAGCTCTCCCGGATTGTTCAGTATATTCACGCCTGAGATTCCTGTACTTAATAAAACCCAGCCTGTAATCATTTAAAATTTCAGCCGTACCGGCAAAGGAATCAATAACATTAAGCTGAAATAAATTATTATTCAGCATAAGAGTCTGATGCTGTGAATGAATATCTATCAGATTCTCACCCAGTTCTTTTAAAACAGTAATGGTTACCGGAGTATCATTGATGAATGCCCTTGACTTGCCTGCTGCGGAGATCTCCCTTCTGATAATTGTAAAAGACTCATAATCAAGATCATTTTCTTTAAAAAATGGTTTCAGCTGATAGCCGTCAACCTTGAAAGTACCCTCAACAATACATTTACTTTTTTTGTCGGGAAGGGCGGAAGTCTCTGCCCTTGCTCCTAAAATAAGAGATAAAGCACCCAGCAGAATGGTTTTTCCCGCACCGGTTTCACCCGTGATTATAGTAAGACCATTTTTGAAATCAATATCCAGATCCCGGATAAGCGCATAGTTACGAACGCTGAGTTTGACGAGCATACGGAATACTGTTAATTTGAAGCTGTTATTTTTTCATACCTCGACTTGTTGGCGGGGTCTATTTCGTTAAGGATCTGCACAACACGACTTTTTTCTTCCGGGAATGATTCCGAAAAGATATTCACCAGCTCTTCGCTTTTTGCATCTACAATAATCTGAAGGAGATACATAAAAGGATCCGGCCTGTTCCTGTAAACTTCCTGCAGCAACCTCAGACTCTCAACAATACTCACCCTGGCTTCCGAAGCACGTGACTCCAGCCGGTCAAGTCCGTTAATATTATATTCGTAAAGAAATCTCCTTGCCCCGTCATACTGGGCATCCAGAAGATTCTTGACAAGCCAGTACCTGTTACGGTTCCGGGAACCGTCATAGGGTTTCCAGCCCGGTTCGGGAGCATTCTGGGCATTGGTAACTATTTTTTCCGCAATCCTGAAATAATCAGTTCCCCCTTTAGGTGAAAATGAATCATAATCAAAGCCCAGGATGATGTAGGCATAAAAGGCCAGAACAGATACAAGCCCCGACCTGTGGGTATTGGGATCAAACTCAAGTGGCTGAAATTCCACATACCTGAACCTGAAGTTATTATCCATGAAATTCAGCATTGTTGAATTATATGTGGTATTATATACAGGACGTCTTAACTGAACCTGTATCGTTCCGTTAAATTCGTCAGCTGATATCTGTTCATTAATGGTTATCAGCAGATTGCAGTCAATGCGCTCAGCATAGCTGTACACATGGTTTGTCCACACTATGTTATTCATGAATTCATACAGGTCGCGCTGCATATTTTCAAATACCTGGCGGTTGGATCCCTGTACTTTTTGGGCTGATACCTGGACATTGCAGTTCAGTTCCTGTGAATTGGCCTGTATTGCCGGTATTACCAGGAACAGGACGGCAAGAAATCCGGCAGATCGTATGATTTTCATCTTTATGTGATCATTATAATTAATCAAGAATGTCCGAGACAGTTTCCCTTATCGATTTTAACCCAAATTTATTAATATTATTGTACTTTTCAATGAATGTTGTCCGATTCGCCCCGAGAGGGACTACTCAATACCTTCCCCGGGAAGTTGCCCGGTAAGTTGTCCGGTTCACCCGGGTACAGGGATGACTATGACATGATTTTCAATCCTGCCGGTTCTTTAACCGGAACGGCATTAATAATATCTGAATTTTTCTCCGCTTATAATAGAAGGCATAGTTATGCCTTTGGGAATCCGGGATGTCTGTTTATTTCTGCTTCGTTGTTTTTTCAGGGTTCCTGAAAAATATTTTCCCTTCTTCAAGTTCCTGCAGGGCAATCAGGCTTGGCTTCGGAAGACGCTCATAAAATTTCGATATTTCAATCTGCTCCCGGTTTTCGAAAATCTCTTCAAGATTATCACTGTATGATGCAAATTCCTCAAGCTTTTTATTGAGTTCCTGCTTCATCTCAACTGCAATCTGATTTGCTCTGCGTGAGACAATAATCACTGTTTCATATATATTGCCTGTTTGTCTGGTCAGATTGTCAACATCACGGGTAATAGTAGTGGGCGGTGCCAATGATTTTCTGTAATCCATATTTTTATTTAATATTTGCTTCCAGCTCAGATGTCTCAACTTTCAGGAATCTTGCAGTTGCCTGAAATATCCTTCTCACATCCCTCGAATACCTGCTGCTGGGAAATTCTTCCATAAATGAATAATAATCGTCAAGCGTATCCTGATATCTCTCCTTTTGCTTGTCAGGCATACTGTATTCAGCATAGAGGAACAACGAATTGAGCTTGAGATACATCATTTCCTCCCTGTATTTAGTGTCGGAATATTCCTTGAGACTGTTGTTCAGGGCGACAATTGCCGATTTATATGCTTTCATGTCATAGTAGAGCCTTGCACTCAGGTATGACTTTTCAACCAGCCGCTCCTGAAGTTCCCTGATCAGATTCCTGCTTTCTTCAGCTCTTGGGCTATAAGGATATTTGTTGATAAAATAATTAAAACCCTCAATGGCAGCACGGGTACTTTCCTGATCAAGCTCTGCCCTGGGGGACAGGTTATAATCGCACATAGCTGCCATAAATGCAGCATCTTCTGCATATTTTCCGTATGCATACTGGTCGAGATAGGATCTGAAATAACTCCCGGCAGCAAAATAATCCTTCATCCTGTAAAAGCTTTGGGCATTCATCCAGTTCAGCTCTTCAGCTTCTTCTGTAGCCCTGAATCTGGGCAGAACCTGTGCCAGCAGCTCAGTCGCCCTGACATACTGGCCATTGTCGTAATACCATTGTGCCTTTGACTTCTTCAGGTCATAATCACTGCTTTTGAGAAGCTTTTCGTATTCACCGCATGAGAATGCCAGAAACGATAACAACAGTAATATATAAGCAGGTGCTCTCATCAAAAATAGTTGCGCAAAATTATAATAATTTTTTGTCATTCGGAACAGACAGGCATAAAAAATCATCCTGTAATACTGATGACAACATAAACAGAGAAAATTAAGTACAAACAGGTATTATGGAATAACCACTAATATCCCTACTTTTGTTAAAAATTTTATTAAAACCTGTAATTATGGATATTTTTGAAAAAATCACATCTACAAAAGGTGATCTCGGACAATACTCGGAGGTTGGGGATGGCTATTTCATGTTCCCGAAACTTGAAGGGGAAATAGCAGCCAGAATGAAATTCCAGGGAAAGGAAGTCCTCACATGGAGTCTTAACAATTACCTTGGCCTTGCCAATAATCCGCAAGTACGTAAAGCCGATGCCGAATACACTGCTCAATACGGATTGGGATATCCCATGGGTGCAAGAATGATGTCCGGACAGACTTCAATGCACGAGAAGTTTGAAGAAATGGCCGCGGAATTTGTTGACAAGGAATCAGCATATCTGCTCAATTACGGTTACCAGGGAATGGTTTCAATAATTGATGCCCTTGTCGATCGTCATGATGTTATTGTTTATGATTCCGAATCTCATGCATGTATTATGGATGGCCTCAGGCTCCATTTCGGAAAAAGATTTGTATACTCCCATAATGATATGGAAAGCTGTGAAAAACAGCTCCAGAGAGCTACGAAACTTACCGAGGGAACAAATGGAGGAATTCTTTTGATTACCGAGGGTGTTTTTGGCATGGCAGGTGATCTTGGTAAGCTTGATGAAATAGTTGAGCTGAAAAAGAAATACAATTTCAGGATCCTTGTCGATGATGCCCATGGCTTCGGGACAATGGGAGCTACCGGCGCCGGCACGGGTGAACATCTCGGTGTACAGGACCAGATAGATCTCTATTTTGCCACTTTTGCCAAATCAATGGCTGGAATAGGAGCCTTTGTTGCAGGTGATAAAGACATTATAACCTATCTTCGCTTCAACCTCAGATCACAGATATTTGCCAAGTCTCTTCCAATGGCAATGACACTTGGCGCTATAAAAAGACTTGAAATCATCAAAACCCAGCCGGAACACAAGGAAAAACTATGGATCATTACAGAAGCTCTGCAGAAAGGACTAAAGGAAGCAGGCCTGGATCTGGGAAATACACAATCTCCGGTAACTCCTGTTTTTATGAAAGTTACTCTTTTTCAGACAACTCAGTTGATTTATGATCTCAGGGAAAATTTCGGCATTTTCTGCTCAGTGGTAATATATCCTGTTGTTCCCAGGGATGTGGTCATGCTCAGGCTTATTCCCACATCAACACACACACTTGAAGATGTTGAATATACTGTAAATGCATTCAGGGAACTCAAGTGGAAAGTCGATAATGACGCTTATCCCCATGAAATAGCTGACTTCTCAAAATAAATGTTTATAATATAAGCTGAAGAGGCTGTCTCAAAGCAGGAAAGGACAGTCTCTTTTTTGTTCCTGTCCGAACAAATCCCCTTTTTATTGGTTATACAGATTTGAGTTCAGTGGATTTGTCTGATAATTCACTTTCTCACCATAGGAATCGGATAATGAAAAGGGAAACAGAAAAAACAAACCTCCTTAAAGCCTATAATATGCTGCTTTACTTTGCCGGCAGCATGATCATGAAGGAGCCCAGCGATGAATGTATAAATGACTTCTGGACCAGGGGCACAGTAAAAAATCTTCCGGTTAAAAGTTCAAATCCCCGTTTCATAAAGGCAGCCTCCATATTAAGGGATTCATGCAGGGAAGAGGATAGCTGCCGGAAAAAAATGATTTCAGACTATCACAGACTCTTTGACGATGACGGTCCGCAGCTCGTGCCGGTCTATGAATCCGAATATACTGACAATAAAAACGATGGACCACCTGCAAAAGCTGCAGTAGGTGAATTTTACAAAACATACGGCTGGAATCCGGATCAGCACTACCATGTGCCCTATGATCATCTGGGTATTGAACTGCTCTTCCTGACCCGGCTCAATGATAAATTTACAAATACTGATGATGAGCCCTGCAGACGGGAACTGGGGAAAGAAATCGTAAGATTTATAAATCTCCACATCCTGTCATGGGTTCCGGCATGGAATAAAATGATGCAGCAACATGCACAAAGTGACTGTTATAAAGGCATAGGACATCTGGTTCATGCCTGTACCGAGGATATCCACAGCATCCTGTCCTGATATCCTTTCCGTCTTTTATTTCTTCAGGTCCGACAAGTATCGTTCGGCATCGAGTGCTGCCATACAGCCGGAGCCTGCTGCCGTTACTGCCTGCCTGTAATGCGGATCCTGAATATCGCCTGCCGCAAAAACTCCCGGAACATTTGTCTTTGTACTTCCCGGTATTGTTTTTATGTAACCTGCCTGATCAGTCTCAACAAAATCACTGAAGATATCTGAATTGGGGGTATGTCCGATTGCCAGGAAAAATCCATGAATATTTATTTTTACAGTTTCCTCATCGACTGTGCCTTTCTTTTTGACAAGAACAGCACCTTCAACACCATTTTCACCAAAAAGGTCTGTAACCTGGTGTTCCCACAGAATTTCAATATTCGGGGTTTTCATGACCCTCTCCTGCATTGCCTTGGAGGCCCTGAGAACATTTCTTCTCACAATCATGTATACCTTATTGCACAAACCGGCAAGATAAGTAGCTTCTTCAGCCGCAGTATCACCCCCGCCGACAACAGCAACATCCTTTTTCCTGTAAAAGAATCCGTCGCATGTGGCACAGGCCGACACACCCATTCCGGCATATTTTGTCTCAGCTTCAATTCCCAGATATTTTGCAGTGGCCCCGGTAGCTATAATAACTGATCCTGCCTTTATCTTCCTGTTTCCGTCAATGGTAACAATCAGATCTCCTCCTGAGAAATCAGCAGCTGTCGCCATGCCTATGCGGACATCAGTACCAAGTCTTTCAGCCTGTCCTTTAAAATGCTCCATCATTTCCGGACCGGTTATGCCGTCAGGATATCCCGGATAATTTTCAACTACGGTAGTGGTGGTAAGTTGTCCGCCCATTTGCAGTCCTGTATAAAGAACAGGATCAAGATTGGCTCTTGCAGCATAAATTGCAGCAGTATAGCCTGCCGGTCCTGAACCGATTATCAGACATTTCACCTTTTCGGTTTCACCAACAGTCTGATTTTCGCCTTCATTTGTAAGACCCATTGGTTTAAATAGTTCCATTTTAAAAACTGTTTTATTCCGTAAATCATATAAAATGTTCCGGGTTCAGCTGACTCCGTCCGGCCAGTATCCGGAATATCCACCTTCGCAGGACCCGGGTCTCTTATCCGGTCTCATTCTTCGCCGGGTATAAGCCACAAAGCGGAGTTCCTCACTCTGCACCCTGAACTCTTTAATTCTTCAGGCAAAACTAAAAAAAGTATTTGTAAATTCAATCATTTCCTGACTGTTCCCTGTGACTCTCTGCTGAAAGCATTCATGTTACCGGTTTCAGATGAACAAGTCAGGAATTTCCATCTGAATTACATGTCTAAGGCTTCAAAAGCTTTTTGCAGAATCCGAATTGTTGATTATTTTTGTGGTGTTTTTCGGGATGTGGCGCGGTTGGCTGGCGCATCCCGGCCGGGACTCGGGAGGGTCGTCTGAAAAGACGATGAACAGTCAAAAATATTTCGGGGTGTGGCGCAGTTGGCTAGCGCATCCCGGCCGGGGGTCGGGAGGGTCGTCTGAAAAGACGATGAACAGTCAAAAATATTTCGGGGTGTGGCGCAGTTGGCNNGGGGTCGTCTGTTCGAGTCAGATCACCCCGACAGAAACCGCCGGATTCCTGCTTGCCGGGATGAAGGCGGTTTTTCAGTAAATCCTTCCTTTGCCGGTCAATCCCGGCCTCCCGGGTTCTTTTGTATAAATACAGTTTGACAGTCTGTAGTCAGGTTCAGGATGGCAAGCAATTTTCAGATTCCCGGTTTTAATTTATATGTTTTTCCGGCTTTTGTAGACATGTCGGTTTTTCTGTCACCATAAACAATTTTCAGCCTGCCGCCTTTCAGAGATTTTATTTTGCATGATTCAAGATTTCCGGCTTTCCATTCCATATCCACTTCAAATCCACCCCTTGCCCTGAGACCTTTAACTTTCCCGTCAGCCCACGCATCGGGAAGTGCAGGAAGAATGCGGATGAGATAATCATCTCCTTCCCTGATATGGCTTTGCAAAAGCATTTCAGCCATCCCGGAAGTTCCTCCGAAATTCCCGTCGATCTGAAAAGGAGGATGTCCGCAGAAAAGATTCTGATAGCTACCTCCGGCACCGGACATGTTGGTACTGTAATTTTCTATCGGACGAAGAAGATCCTTCAACAGTTTGTAAGCGCGGTTTCCGTCATGCAGGCGGGCCCAGAAATTAATTTTCCACGCAAGTGACCAGCCTGTTCCGGCATCGGTTCTGCCTTCAAGGCTTTTCCTTGCAGCATCAGCCAGTTCCGGAGTTTTTTCCGGATCAATCCTGTTACCGGGATGAAGCATATACAAATGTGATACATGCCTGTGTGCCGGTTCCCTTTCCGCAAACTCCTCGCTCCATTCCATCAGGCGGCCGTCAGATCCTATCTTAGGCATTGCAAGGTCTTTCAGGGCAGAATCAATCAATACAAGCAAAGAATCTTCAGCCTCAGGCTTAACAGCCTCAGCCCCTGACCTGACAGCCTCAGCCCCTGACCTGACAACTTCAGTCCCGGACCTGACAACCTGGGCATTAACCTCAGTCTCAAAATTCAGGATTTTCGCTGCACTGAGTACATTTGTAAAAAGCTCATGAATAACTTCCTGATCGTGTGACGGACCCATGCTTATCTGCCCGGCAGAACCATCAGGTGCCACAAATGTGTTTTCCGGCGATGATGCAGGACCGGAAACCAGCTTGCCTGAAAGCGGATCCCTCACCAGCCAGTCCAGATAAAATTTTGCCGAACCGAGCATGACGGGATAAACTCTTTTCAGATAATCAGTATCAAGACAATAGGTATAATGATCCCAAAGATGCTGGCAGAGCCATCCCCCTGCACCTACATGCAAACCCCAGGAGGGATGTTCACCGGGTGCAGTAAAACCCCATATATTCGTTATGGGATGAATACACCATCCGGAGGCCCGGTAATGGATATCAGCCGTTTCCTCACCCGGTCTGACAATGGCTTCAACAAGATCTGTCAATGGGCCGTGACACTCAGGAAGATTGGTGGCATCCGCCGGCCAGTAATTCATCTGGACATTTATATTTGTGTGGTAGTCACAATTCCAGGGTGTCTGGATCTTGTTTGCCCATATTCCCTGGAGGTTGGCCGGGAGAGCCCCTTCCCTCGAGGATGATATAAGAAGATATCTTCCAAACTGAAAATAGAGTTCATGCAGGCGGAGATCATCAGGATTCCTGAGTCTTCTGTCTGTAGGAACAGTGTCTTCTTTAATATCAGACAGCCTGAGGGACATTTTGCCGCTGAGAGCTGAAAAATCCTTTATATGATCC
>LSQX01081142.1_pt1 | contig 11160 bp, 9 predicted proteins | sample 654561 | NCBI WGS metagenome assembly LSQX01 (sample SAMN04489861, study PRJNA283612) | anaerobic digester metagenome | isolation source: 4 biogas reactors fed with cattle manure at either 37C or 55C with and... | place: Denmark: Kongens Lyngby | collected 2014 | reverse complement strand
AGATGTGTATAAGAGACAGCAAGTGTTCTGGGGCATATTTATAAATTAGTTTTAAGGTATTAAATAAAACTCGGGGGTTAAAATAGAATCTCAAATTAGCCCGCCTGCAGATGTTTTCAAGCTCTGGTTTGGTAAAGCCATTCAGACTGCTATATGAACATCCCTTATACTTTTCATCGAGTTCCGCTCCAGGTACAAAACTAAAAGTATGAAAATTTACAAAGTCAGGGCGCGTTCTCAAAGCATACCTCTGACTTTCCCGGATAGTTTCGGACGTTTCACCCGGCAGCCCAAAAATAAAATCAACCGCAGTTAGTATCCCAACTTTAGAGGCATTTTTTATATTGTTTTCTAGAGCCTGAGGTTCAAGCGGACTCCTACGAATGTTTTTCAGAATTTCGGGATTAGTAGACTGGAGTCCAAAAGAAATTAATACGCAACCGGCCTTTTTCATAAGCCACATCAATCTGGCACTATCGTTCCCCAATTATAGCGGATGAAGAATACACATCCATTTAAAATCTGAATAATTTTTCTCAATAATTGAACGAGATAATTCTTCGATACGGCCAACCTCCATAGCCAGCATATCATCCTGAAAAATTATAAATCTAACCTTGTATTCTGTAAGGAGCATATCTATCTCATCCATAATATTTGGTATAGACCGAAGCCTATAGCTCCCTCTCCAAACATTGGGAGTACTGCAGAAAGAACACTTCAAGCGGCAACCCCTTGAAGAAACAATCGGAGCAATAGGCTTTCGTGATGGGAGTATATAATAGTCGTAATAAGAGCTTAAATCAGTCTTACTCCAATCGGGAAAGCTAATGGTGTCCAAGTTTTCAATAAACTCCCGCTTAGGACTAGAGAGTATTTTTTCATCTAAAATATAATGAATTCCCTTGATACTAGTAATATCAGAGTTTTTACTGAGAGCATCAGCCACTTCCACAATTGTTTCTTCGGCTTCACCCGCGCATACAATATCAGCACCAGCATTTAAAAAGTCTTCATATTCAATGTATCCGGGACCTCCAGCAATAATTTTTATATGCGGAAGGTTTTTTTTAATTTCGGAGATATAGCGGATTGTTTTTTCTTTTCCAATAAACTGGATATAAATTCCAAGAAAAAGATATTCTTGACAAGAGATTTTTTCAATAAGATCTGGCAATTTAAAATTGCCCCCATGCTGACAGAGCACTTCAGAAGAATATCCAGCGTTTTCAAGTGCAGAAGAAAGGTAGTAAAGTCCGATAAATGGACGGCGTTGAAAGATGCTGAAACGAAATTTGCCTTCTTCCCCAAAGCTATCGCTAGATGGGGAAAGAGAAACAAGCAAAACTTTAGGCTGTTTCATCTAAGTAGTGGTGAAAGTTTCATTCCCCGGCTTTCAACCGGTTTACTGCCTGGGGAACAATGCTCAAAACTATAACTATAACGACAAAACCACCATAGAGTAAATATCTTAAAGGGAACACCCGATCAACAAGCAGTTTCCAAATTTTCCAAGGCCGTAGATAAAATTCCATAATACCTCGGCGATGGGCTTTTTTTACCTGACGATTACTCATTCCGTCAGGACGCCACCTTAGGACTTTATCTACCGAAGCAAAAAGGCCCCAGGAATTAAAAGATTCATACTCATATTTTTCCTTGTCCGGAATCATATCATAGAGGTCTGTTCCAGGGTAAGGTATGGTACTATTAAAAACCGCCATATCTGGATCAAGTCGACGGGCAAATTTTATAGTATCTAGACAGGACTCCCAATTATCACCAGGTAAGCCAAACATAAAAAATCCAGAGGAGCGAATCCGAGCTTTTTTAGTCCACTTCATAGCATTATAGGCATCAGAGAGTTCAGTGTTTTTTCCAGACTCGTAAAGAACCCGCTGGTTTCCAGATTCAAACCCGTAAAATATTGCTCGACAGGAAGAAGCAGACATATTTTTAAGCAGTCTCTCTGTCACCATATTTACCCTGTTTTGGCAGTGCCAGGCAATTTTCTTGTGCAGGCCTCTTCTAACAAGTTCTCCAGTAAATTCCAAACCGATTTTTTCAGATATTGGAAAGCAGGAATCAGGGAATCCAAACCTGTCTACCCCGTATTTTTCATACATATACTCTATTTCATCAACAACATTTTTTATCTTTCTCAGTCTTATGCCGGGAAATATATTATGCTGGGCACAAAAACTGCACCTGTTTACACATCCTCTGGATGCAGTAACTGAAAGCATATTTTCATTATAAGAACCAAAACTAAAACAATCCTTATAGATAGAAATATCAAAGAGATGCCAGGCCGGATAAGGAAGCGAGTCAAGGTCTTCAATAAGTTCTCTATCCGGATTATTTACAATCTTTCCAGCTTCCTGATAACTTATACCCTTGATTCCCTTTAAGGGAAGTGAACTCTTAAGAGCCCTGCAGGCCTCAAGCATAGAAATTTCCCCCTCCCCGCGTACAACTATATCAGCTCCTGTATCTCGGAGTGATACATCGGGAAGGGCCGTGGGATGGACATTCCCCAGTATTATTTTTCCAGTAAAGCCATAAGTGCGGGCCAATGAAATTATTTTATTTACATTTTCCATGGCAACGGTAAAACAAGAAAATGCAATGACATCCGGCTTTATTCTCAGCATATCCAATACCAGCGACGCATTACTGGAGCCGGCGGCACTCTGATCTCTTGCAAATACCTCAAAACCATCGTTTTCCAAAACGGCAGCTATATATGCCAAGCCTATAGGTGGAACCAGAGGACGAGAACCGGCATAAAAACGGTTCTGAGTAAGTGTCCAGCTGGGGTTAATGAGTAGGATTTTCATAGGCCCAACCGGATTTTCCCGTAACGGATTCTTATTTTAAAATATAGACTGATAAAAAATTTAATGAAGGAATTTCTCATTTCACATAAGCGGAGACGGAAACCCTTTTTTTCAATCAGGCCCCTTCCCTCTTCGGCAAGCATTACTATACTAACCTTAATATTGGGCGCCATGCCCAGAGGAATTCTATTGTACAAAGTGGTTCGATAAAGATGTTGGAAGATAGGTATCATATCCTCTGGTTTTGGAGAAGGAAGATTTTCATACTGGGTTCCAATTAAGGGTCGAAATATGCAAACAGTGCTAACCACTCCCATTTTGGCAAAATAATCTATGGCTTCAATCGTCTTTTCGGCAGGTTCAAGTCCGGCAATGATTTCTCCAGATACTCGGCCCCTCATAAATATTTTCGAACAAGCTTCTATGGTATCTAAATACTGTTTCCGACCAATGGTCCGCGATTTCCCAGGACAGACCTCCTTAAGTCTTTCCTCGTCAAAGAGTTCAATACAAAAGGATAGATGGTCCACTCCCTTCTTCTTAAGTCGCTCATAAATAGAATAGTCAGCAGAAGGCGCTGCCTGAAGACCCACCATAAGTGGAGTATTTTTCTTTATAAGTTCTATGTAATGTTCAAGTATTTCGAGTTCTTTACCTCCCAAGTAACCCGCATTAAAATGAACAAAAGTTATTTTTTCCTCCTGCATTGCAGCAAGTGTAGTTTCTAAAAGATCAGCATCTGTTTTATCAATATCCTCTGTAGATCCCAGATTTAATCCTACACTGCAGAAACGGCAGTTAGAGGGAGGATCTGTCTTCCAAAATTCACATATGTCAGTAGGATAAATCCCCAGATAAGTTCCCTGCATCACCCCGATTCTTGACATGAGTTTTCCGGAAGAGGTTTTTTTAGAATAAAATTTTGGATTAGGCGGAAGGACTATTTCGCTCAGTTCTTCTTCGTCACGAAAAACATAATATTTTTCTTCTTTTTTTACTAAGGAAAAAGGAGAATCCGCTGCAAATGATTCATAAACTGGTATATTTATGCTCAATCCTCCGGGCAGAATTCCCTCAATCCCACTTGCAAGCCCTCCTCTAGTCCTCAAAATTGGGCGAGCGTCGGCATCTAAATCTACTGATGAATCAAGCTGAATACCCCTACAAAGAAGATGAATTTTTAGTTGAGCCGAGTTCATAAGAAACCTCCAGAAACAAGAGCCGAAAGAGCAAAGCCAAGCTGACCTGCAATTAAAATTAAATACATATGCTTCCAAGAAACATGGTTGGCCTCCAAGGTAAGTTCTTCAGGCCGGCTGGACAAGAGTTTAAAGGTGTAATATCCCCAAAGAGAAAGAAGGGTCAAGGGAAGAGTAGATTTAGGGATTTGCCCTAAAAAAACTCCCACAGGTACAAGAAGAAAAGGTATATAAAAGAAAGGTCCAATAATCCTTACTGCTTTTTCCGTGCCGTAAACTATAGGAAGAGTTCTCATCCCATACTTAGAATCCCCTTCTATATCACTAAAATCTTTTGTTGAAGCCGCACCCAGAACGTAGAGGGCAAAGATTGTACCGACACACCAGGGTGTCAGAATATTCGGTGCACTATTCACGGACCATCCAGCAACAATAAGAAGAAGACCCCGGGCAAGAGCAATTGAAATATTGCTTAAAAAAGCCCGTTTTTTCAGCTGAACCAGTGGCAGAGAATAAGCTACCGTTATCAGGGCTGCAATAAGGATGAGCGTGAAAAAAACCCAATTAACACAATAAGCCGCAAATAGTGAAAACAAATAAATTAAAACTGTAAAAACAGTGGCAGATTTTACACTTAGTTTTCCTGAAGGAAGCGGGCGGTCAGGTTTGTTTATTTTGTCAATATCAAGATCGCATATCTGATTTAAGGAATTTGAAGCTGCATTCAATAATACAGCAGCAAGAAGAGCAGGTATTATTTTAATAGATAAAATCCTTCCTGCCGGCATCAGAGCACCCGACAAGATTCCGACAGCCGGAGCTATCAGGGTAACGGGACGGGCAAGAACTATGTATAAAGCTAAAGATTTCATCTATATATCCGGAAGACTATTTTCTATAAAGGCTGAAAACTCTTTGAGGGCTTGAGCTCGATTGCCGAGAGGCTCAAGACAAGTAACTGAAAGAGCAATCTTTTCTCTAAATAAATCGCGGGCCAATTCAGGTGAAAATATTTCTGCTATGTTGGGCTCGCCTGAGCGAACTTCGCCTTTAATAAATTCATCTAAATCATCTAAAATTTGAAAGGCAATACCTAGGTTTTCTCCATAGCTCTCAAATATATTAATTTCGGAATCTGGGCAACCTCCAGCAATCGCACCAGTTTTGACCGAGGCGGAAATAAGCCCCCCAGTCTTCCCCCTGTATATTTCTTTTAATTCCTCTATAGTTGGATTTTCTTCCGAAAGGCTGAGCTCGGTCATCTGGCCTCCGGCCACGCCTGAGACTCCAAGACAGTCGGTAAGCTCTCTGATAATTCGTATGCTTGTAGGAGCAGGAAGATTTCCTGAGCGGGCCAAGAGTCCGAAAGCTTCATTAAAAAGAGCATCTCCAGTAATAACTGCAAGCCCTTCCCCATATTTCATATAAAGAGGAGGTTTGCCCCGGCGAAGAGTTTCATTATCCATCGAAGGCAAATCATCATGTATAATTGAAAATGAATGAATCATCTCTATGGCGGCTGCAAGATCAATTGCCTTATTCATATCATCGGAATAAACTCCGGCAGCAAGAAGAGTAAGGATGGGTCGAATTCTCTTTCCCCCAGGAAATACTGCATACCTCATTTCCTCCGAAAGTACACCTTCACTGGGTAGGATTTCGTTGAGCCTGCTATCTATTTTTCTAATAAGTTCTTCGTAAGCCATTATTGTTATTCCTTAGGATATAGATTATAATTTAAAGTATAAGTTCAAGGGGTTTTTATGTCAAATACTGCTGATAGACTTTCCAGAAGCTAACTCCGCCGCCAGATCCCTACATTTTAGAACCCTTTCAGAGTAAGTCTTTATCAATCTAAAAGTATCCCTAAGTATTTCTTTTTTTTCATTCAGGGACCTGCTACTCCGCCAGTAGCTAACTATACCTTTTTTCTTTAGTGAAATTTCTTCTGGTGAAAGAATATCCATAGTATGAAGAATATAGAGCATTCCCCCCTTTTTAGTGGCATCACGGAGCAAGGTGCGATGAACACTTCTGGATAGATAAAAGGCCCCAGTATGCCATAGAGGTATACGCAAAACTCCCGCACGAGGAAAAGGTATAATTGTAGGTGGTCCTGATCCCCTTCTCTTTAAGTAAGATGAGTCCCAAGAAAAATATGGAAATTTCTGACGGTCGATAAATAATAAATAGGATAGAAAAAATCTCATGCAAAAGGGAATAACCGAAGCATCATACTGATAGCCCTCCTCTCTTAGTATCCTATACATCTTTGGAGTTGCCGACCAGCCGGGGGCAGTAAAACCTAAGGGAGCAATACCGGAAACTTCAGCAATTTTTTCATGGGAAGTTTTTATCTCCTCTCTCATTTCAGAATAGGAAAGCCTGCCAAAGGGCTCTATGTGGTGCATAGAATGATTAGCCACTTCATGCCCCTCTTGGATTATTCTTTTTACACTTTTTATGGCCGTCTTATTCTTCATATGACCACCCAGGACAAAAAAAGTTAAAGTCACCGAATTTAAATCTGCCAATTTTAAAAGTCTATCTACTGCCGGGCCATAGGCTAGCTCAACTTCCTTATGCGAAAAACCTGCATCCATATGAACACCTATTGCTGAAGACTTGCTCATTTTCTAAATAAAAATCCTTCCATCAGCATTGCGTCTATACCGGTATTTAAAAAACATTCCAGAGCATCTTGGGGAGTTTCAACTATTGGTTCGCCCATTAGATTAAAAGATGTATTAATAAGGACTGGGTGACCTGAGAGCTTCTCATACTCTCTTAGGATCCCATAGAGAAAATTATCACTTTCCTTCTTAAGGGACTGAACTATTGCCGTGCCATCCACATGTATTGCTGAAGGGATATCACGAATTGCCCTCTCCTTGGCCCGGGCCACTTTCATCATATAGGGATTTTCAGGATTGCCCCAGAAAAACTGTGAATATTCTTCATAGGGCACTACTGAGGCAAAGGGCCGGAAACTCTCCCGGTGCTTAACCTTAGCGTTTAGAATGTTTTTCATATTTTTATCAGCTGCCGTGGCAAGAATGCTTCTGTGCCCAAGTGCTCTGGGCCCTGATTCCGACCGACCCCTAAAAAGAGCAACAATTTTTCCAGAATTCAGCAAAAAAGCTAAATCTTTTTCTGGAGATACAGGTCGCTTATACTTTATCCCATATGAGTCGGCAGCCCTAACTATACTTTTTTCGCCATAGGCTGACCCCAGAAAGGGAGTTTCCAATGGTTGGGGCCGCCTATCTGTCATCTTCACACTATTTATGAGAGCTGCCCCTATGGCACTTCCATCATCTCCAGAGGAAGGAATAGCAAAAAGCTGGATATCTTTAAGGGACTCCTCTATTTTTCCGTTTGCTAGCGAGTTAAGGGCCACTCCACCCCCTATAGCAAGATTGTTTGAGCCAGAAAGACGTCTTGTTTCTTCCGCTAAAAATATTAATGATTCTTCCAGAAGACCCTGAACTCCAGCTGCGACTTTCTTATGCCTTTCCTCAATCGGATTTCCTGGCTTTCTTGGGGGACCAAAGACTCTTTCAAATTTATCTGAAAAGTAAGGCCGGTCATTGCTGGGGTGGGCCGCATTACGCTGAAATATAAAATAGTCAGGATTAAGCCTAATACCTTTTTTTGAAAAAGACACTAGATTTTTCATCTCTGGAAGATTTTCGGCAACAGAATAACCGGCGAGTCCCATAACCTTTCCCTCATCTCCGGCAGGAGAAAAACCCAAATATCTGGTAACTGCCTGATAGAGATAACCCAAAGAATGTGGATAAAAACTTCCACCTAAATATTTTATTTTTTCACCTTCTCCCTTATAGATACTCACAGTGGCGGACTCTCCGCTCCCGTCCACTATAAGAACCCCAGCAGAAGAAAAAGGCGATAGGTAATAGGCACTAGCCGCATGGGTATCATGATGTTTATAGTAGTTAAAAGAGACTTTCCTTGCGGAAAAACTCGAACGAAAATGATTCTTTATTCCAAGCATATCCCTAAAACTTCCTGAATGCGTTTTAAGAAACCCAAGTGAGTGAGGCATTTCTTTGGCAATCTCAAAAAGACGCCTGTGGATACCACTCCAGGGTCGAAATGAAAAAGAAGCTCCTGCCAGCTCATCCGCACTTATATCGGCAAAATCTAGACAAAAATTTATTGATTTATAAGGAAACTCGCCAGTATGTTTTTTTCGGCTAAAGCGCTCCTCTGCAGAAAAAGCTAAAAGTTTATTATCTTTTACTAGGGCGGCCGACGAATCATAGAGGGAAGAATTTATGCCTAGAAAAAATTTCTCCTTCAAGATTTCCCCAGATTTTTCTTTAGATTTAATCTAATAGACCTCTCACTCAATAGTTTTATAATAAGAATAAAATAAGCTACTAAGGCTGGTATCAGTCTGAGTTTGGAGGGACCTTTTTTTTTATCATAGCGGAGATTTAAGGGGATTTCTCTAACTATATTCCCTTCTGCAAGAAGTCTTATAAGAAGCTCCCCAAGAGCTGGAAAACCTTTGGAGCTAATAGGCAAAACTCCCCATTTGTCATAATAATCTTTAATGACAGAAAGTTTTATGGCTCGATATCCCGAAGTATAATCCCTAACCTCCTTGGCAGGGAAAAAAGTCCCAAGTGCACCACCTCCTAATTTAGATATCAGATGACGAAATCTGCTGAGTCCACTCACAGAAGAATCAGCGACATACCTTGAGGCAATCACTATATCAGATCTCTCAAGTTCTTTTATCATTTGAGGAATCTGAGAAGGCGGATGAGAATTGTCTGCATCCATTGTAATAAGGATGTCACTGGGTTTGTATAGAGCAAGTGCGTAAGTAATACCGGTCCTTATGGCAACACCAAGGCCACGATTGGAAGCGTGCCTCAAGAGTTTTACGGGGTATTTAGAGGCAAATTCTGCGACAACTTCCAGTGTTTGATCACTTGAGCCATCATCGACAAGTAATATTCTATATTCTGATTTTAATGCCCTGTCTATGTCTGGTATAAGCTCAGTCAGATTGAGAGCTTCGTTAAAAGCAGGCAAAACTACAATAATCAAATCAGTTTCCCCTTCTGAAAGTTTTACAAATAGAATCTGAAAACAAAACCAATCCGGATTTAGCCATTGAAAAAACATGGCGAAAACCTTTAGCCCTGCGAAGTATCCTTAAAGCCCGCCGAAATGAAAAATAAAATTTAAAATTCGCTTTTTTTATGTAGGTTTCTATCTTTTCATCGGAGAGGCTTTCTTTAGTCAGACTGAGTCTCTGCTCTGGTATCCTCCCAGAGACAATCTCTCTCCAGTAATCACAGCCACTAGCCTTAACATAGTCAGAATACAAACTGGTATTTAGTATGGGAGTGAGTTTAGAAAACTGGGCAAAATCCAGACGAGATTTTCGGGCAAATTCAATACTTCTTTCAATATTTTCTTCATCTTCGTAAGGGGCTCCAAAGATAAAAAAACCAAAAGGAGATATTCCTGCCTCCGCGGTCATATCAATCACTTTTTTGGTAGTCTCTTCACTTATCTGGGGCCTATTAAAATACTTCTGTACTTCATAAGAAAGTGATTCTATTCCATACATGAGCATCCGGCATCCGGCAGCGGCCATTTCCTCCAAAAGTTCCCTATCCACTAATTCTAATCTTGTCCGCGCAATCCAGGAAATCTTTAAGTTTTCGGACCGAATTTTTCGACATAAGTCCAGGACTCTTTCACGATCAAAAGTAAAGACAGTATCGTAAAAATCAATATCTCTTATGGAATTTTCATGATAGATTTCTTTCAACTCAGCCATAACACTATCTATGGTTCTTTCTTCAATGGAAGAAGAAAGTGAGCAGTATATACAGCTAAAGTTACAGCCTTTATAAGTTAAAAACGGAGTGAAATTCTTGCCAAAAGAAAATGGAGAATAATAACGTTCCACTGGCAGAAGATCTCTTGCAGGAAAGGGAAGTTGTTCCAGTTCGTTTTCTTCCTCTGCGATACTGATAATTTTTTCACCTGATGGTTTAAGGTAGCAGAGACCAGGAATCCCTTCAAAATTTTCTGAACCGGAATCAAACCTGCGGAGAAACTCTGGAAGAGATTTGATAACCGGGCCAGCAAAGGCATAATCTATTTCGCTATGATCTATTATCTCTTGAGGACAATCCGATACCAGAACTCCCCCCACTATCGTTGGTAGCCCTAGTGCAGATTTAAATTCCCTGATATAGTGGAGAACAGGGATAAAAGACGGGGTCGCAATATTAAATCCAATTATATCGGCACCAAAATCTTTCACCATTTCAAGAGTCTTTTCCATATCAAGTTTCAGGATATTGGCGTCTATTATAGAAACTTCATGCCCGGAATTTCTTGCCAAAGATGCCACATATGCCAGACTGAGCGGTGGATAACCCGACATATTGGTCTCATAGCCAGGGATAGAAAACTCGGTAGAGTACGTAAGAAGAGGGTTTATCAGTGCTAATCTGGCCAAATTATTCCTCTTCTTCCTTAACTTTATAGATTCGCCAACTTATCTCGCAGGCCTCTATTTCTTTCACCAACTCTGTAGTTTCATATAAATTGCTGAACAAGTGAAATTTCTCCTCCCTGATATCCTCTCTAACCGCATACATATACATCAAGCGATTGGCCAGAATCATACTTTCTTTTACCCTTTCAGTAAAACTAGTGTAATCTGGAATTAAATCTTCAATACTAGCTGACTTTAATTTAAAGATAAGATAGTTCGGTGAACAATATTTCAAGACAGAATGAGTTGAATGCGGCATCTGGGAATAATCCAGATAGTCATAGATGGGGGAGACCGCACTGAAGCGGTACCTCACTTCAAAGGGTTTAGGTCCCTGACAAACCAGGGAAACCCCTATTATTTCCTGATTATTTGCCTCTGAGCAATCTTGATTTATGAAATCTATAACTTCTTTTAATCCTGATGGGTCGCCCTTGGCATATCCGACAGTATATGAAGAAGGATTTATAAGCCCATACTTTTGAAATTTGAAATAGTCCTGATACTCCATTTCATCTATATTTTTACAGTCCTCACCCGAAGAAAAAGTAAGATAGGTATACTG
>LSQX01249567.1_pt1 | contig 11161 bp, 5 predicted proteins | sample 654561 | NCBI WGS metagenome assembly LSQX01 (sample SAMN04489861, study PRJNA283612) | anaerobic digester metagenome | isolation source: 4 biogas reactors fed with cattle manure at either 37C or 55C with and... | place: Denmark: Kongens Lyngby | collected 2014 | reverse complement strand
AATCAAAAGTATGTCAAATTGAAAACACTAGTAACCTGAATCCAACCGAAACTTCAGAAAATGGCGATGGTTCAGATGAAAGCGGTCTTCAGTTTACATCTGTTGACATCAATACACAAAAGCCTTGCGTTGTCATTTTGAACAAATTCAGCCCCACCATAAAAGTTGGAGAATCCTTATTAAAAATCGTTACTAACGATCCTATCGAAGGAATCCGAATCTATGCAATAATAGATGGTAACTTTTCCCAAAGCGATCTTCAACCAGCAGAAAATCAAAGATGGATTGGTGAAGTCAAGGATCAAATTGGATCCTATTATGTGTTATCTGCACCAGAAGATATCGGCGGGCATATTGAGATACTAATTATTAATCCACCAACAAACGGGTCAGAGAATCCGTAATAGAAAAAGTATTAGGGCACATTATGAGCAAATATTACGAAAATTATAGAGAATCTTATGACGAACTCGAGAAGTTCTTGAAGATAAAAGTAGCACAAGCAGAAGTCCGGAGTGATAAAGCTGATGCGCGGAAGTGGCAGAGACAGCTTGACGAATTTACATCCTGGAAAAACAATGGCGATGGTGGCTTGGGCCCAATAACAGCTGATGTTTGGATTCAGGCTGGGCTTGAGCTGCCTGGAGAAGGAGAGCTTGTTCCGCCTGAAGAGTCAGAGGAAGAAAGCCAATTTGATATCTTGGTAAGCAAGATTGAGACTTTGCTTAAAGACTCTAATCCTGACCAACAATTATTGTCCAGATTTGCTGAACTGACCAATTTGCTGGATGATCACGGTGATGAAGACGGCTGGGAACAAAAGCAACGGAAATATTCCAGAATCAAAGGGCAAGTATTAGCAAAGCAATTAATTAAAGCTCGGTCCTTATTAGAGATGGCTGGGGAAACTGAGAATTTAAATGAAAAGCAACAATTGCTAAGTGAGCTTGAGCGTTGGAACCCAGAAGATCGAGAAGTTAGTAAGCAAATGGCTGAGTTGCAGAAAGAGCTAACTGAGGGAACCACTCAGGAAGATGTTCGTATACATTTAACGAATTTATCTTCAAAAAAGCGGGAAGATTTACCTGGTTTTGGTATTTCTCTCCGGAATTTGGAAAGTGCATTAGGGAGCCATCCAGAATATTTTAATCAAGACGATGAACAAACCATTAAAAAAGCTCGTGAGTATTTTGATGCTGAGATTAGCAAGGGCGGGATGCGAACTTCGATGCAATCTACAGAAGACCTGTTGCTTACCTATATTGTCTATAGAGAGTATCAAGCAGAGATTAACCAACAAGTTAATCACCAAGGCCAATGGACAGATAGGGCAGCAGCAGAAGCAGATGTATATACGAAATATAAAAGTGCGTCTGCTCGACGCCTGCAAAAATTAGTAGCCAATGCTCAAAATTTATCTTTTGCTGGTGAAAAACCAAGCCCGACAGCGGCAATAAACTATCTTGATGGTCCAATCAATCACTTAATAGAAAGAGAAATTGCTGGCAAGATAGAGACAATTTATGAATTACCTTTGACTGAAGAAGATCGCGGAAAATTGATTGATTTCCGAGATAAGTTGATTCAAGTATATAAGCCCAAAGAAGACGCTGCTTTAGCTGAATTGAAGGCAGCGGAAAATGCTGATGGTATTTATGCTAGGGTTACACATCTAATTAAATCCTATCAAACCTTTAAACTACCAGAAATAAAGACGCAAATTGTTAGTAATGCCCAATATGCAAGTGAAACTCGTGTCTCCTTGATTAAGTTAGAGTTTGAGCAACTATCCGATTACCTGGAACGTTTAAAAAACACGCAACTTGATTTTTCAAGCGATGCTATAGAAAAAATCAATGAAAAGCTGAAAGCGTTTGATGCTCTTGTTAGTGAGGAATGGTTTGGGGTTCCTAATTACGATGAAAATGTCACTAGAGAGCCTTTGGCGGAATTGGAATTGCCGCCGAAACCAACCGAAATTAGAACATTTGCTGTTGGAGGGGACCAGAGGAACGACTATGGAAGAAAACTTGAGAATGTTAAAGCCGACTTAGACACAATTAAAAGCACCACAGGAAAAATCGATCAATTCTTAAATGACGTTAAACCACCGAATGTTAGGGCCGCTATCAACGAATTTAATGCAATAAAAGAAAACCAAAACTACGTGAGTTATCGAAGTTTCAAAGATCTTGAAAAATTAATTGCTAAGCATCAAGGTTTAGTTGAACATCGGGATCGGATGCAACAGCTTTTAGAAACGAATCATTACTCAGAATTAGTAGATTATTTCTATGCAAACGTGGTTGAAACCAAAGCGTTTACAGACGCTTCAATAGAAGAAAGAGCTATCCTCAACGAGTTGTTTAATAAGGCCGAATCGGAAGAACACAACAATTTGATGATCTTAAACTTTAATAGAGGAAACTTTAAGGCTGCCCAAGATGAGATGATTTGGTTGCAAAATCGTGGCATGATATCTGAAGGCAATCAAGAAACAGCAGAGAAGCTTAAGATTATTATTGATGAGTCAAATGAGTTGGAGCGATTATATATCAATGCTTTTAACGCTTTGGATATCAATCAAGATAGCATTATTCCTTCAATCTTTTCGCTATTTCCTTCTTTTCTCACGAAGTTTCGAAATAGGAAGTTGGAACCATCTGTTCAAAGGGAATTACAGGAAGTTCTGGATGAATCTGAAACAGAAATCGACTCAATAAAATTGCAGACGCATTTGGAAAAAATGCTTTCCAAGAAAAACTTTGACCTTGCTTTTAATTTTATACATACGATTCTATATCTTGCTAAGGAAGAAGTTAAATCGGCACCTGATCAGCTTGGATCGGTAGCTAATTCAACAATTGAATATGATGCTCGACGATTTGCTCCAATACTAAAGAGCTTGTTAAAAAACAGAATCCTCAAGGATTTGAAGACTAATTCAGGATATGATATTTTTAAAGTTGTTATAGAAGCCTATACGAAAATACCGATTCAAGGTGATGTGGCTTTTGTGGAAGAAATTGAAACAATTGTTATAGAAAAAGCATATGGACAACAACAAAAAAATTCTCAATCTGGGATTGGACAAGAAGGTTTACAGAAAAACCTTGAGCTTTGGTCCATGCTATCAGAGGCTTTTCCCAAATCGTCTCAATTATTAAATGAAAAGAAGAATACTCAAAAAAAATATTTCGAATACGAATTGAATCGTTATCTAAGAAATCACCGATGGAACGAAGCTAATGACTTGATTTCTGAAATTCGTAAAAACGTAAAAAATTTGGAATTGTTATCTCTCCAATTTAAATTTTACACTGACATCGAGAATCGGGAATATTTCTCCACAGATAAAGCAAGAGAAATTCATAACACTATAACAGAATCCTTTTCCGAAGCAAGAGAAATTGAGACACAAGAATCAGAACTAATAATTGCAGAAAAATTTGAACTTGCAGAACAAGACTTGTTGAGAACAATTCAATTACTCAACGTGGCTGAATATCAAGATAACCCGGTTATTATAGATCGCTGTAAGAGATTTGGGGACATTATTGAAAGAGAAAGAACCAGAGAGCTTTATATTCTAAAGAATCAACAAGATTATCCAGGAATGATCAAATCAATATCAGAAATATTTATGATAGATCAAACTATCGGTAAAGATGTTGATCCTAATATTCAAGCCCTAATATATGACCTATCTTTTAAGTCACAAGTTCCAGAAATTACATTAGACCTTGCAAGAGAAGGCCGTAACTTACTGGAAGACACTAATTTAACCATTCAGGCAAGTCTTTCGGAACACGAAAACCTAATCCCCAGGATTTCTGGTTTACGTAATATTTTAATCGATGGCTATAAAGTTCAGGCTAATGGGAAGAATATCTATGAGCAAGTAATTGGTAGTTTCAAATCGGGTTATCCAACATTGATTGAATTTCAAGCCCTTAACAATAAGCTAATTAGTTCCAGAGAAACGTTGCGTAAGGCGGAAGAATTAAAGAGCCAATTAAAGAATCCGGAGCGTTGGGGTAATGTTATTAAGGATGAAATTAGTGGGAATATAAATTCATGGGCTGACTTAAAAAGACATTTTAGTGGTTTTGATGGTGTCGAAGATTATATTGATATTAGAAATTTGATTGATGGTTTCGAATCATGGAAAGAAATGGTTGAAACTGTCAACAGGCTTTATGGGGAGTTCCAGGATTATAACGATCAAGATGGCACGCAAAAGTGTGGTGAATTAATTGGGGGAATTGGAACAGCAATCCAGAACGCACCAATAATTTATGATCAAGAATTTACAAAATCTTTGAAATCAGTTGTAAATGATTGTCTTAAGATTCGAGAATTTGGAACAACAAATATTTATACTGGCACAGCTGAAATTGCAAAATATAATACTGAGAAAGCTCAACAAATCCAAAAATTAGCAGATTTATTGCAGAAACAAGAAACGAAAGAGAGAGAGGCAAACGAGCTCATCAAGGATCTAATCGCTAAAAAACACCAATGGGATTTGCTTTATGAATCCAAAGAAAAAGTTGCTCAAGATTACTTGCAAATGTTTAATGAGTTTTTCCAATCAGGATATAACGAAGTAGTTGGAACGAATGACATACTCGATTTAGATTTTACTTTTGTTACCTCTCCTATTCAAGAAGAAGAAACGGAAAATGATTCTGAGCATTCAATATTCAAATCTATTAAAGAATTTTTCATTCGACCCAGACGTGATACTCCAAGGCAGCAAGGCGAAAATAAATTGATGAGGGACTTGAAAAAAGATTACAGGTCAATAACTTTAGAAGATCAATCAAAAAAAATGAGCGAGCTTATAAAAATTTATGGGGACATTCAGGAAAAAATTTCGGAAGCTGAAAAAGCTGTAATAAGTCAAAAAGCTGAGGATATTTTTAAAGTTATTAAGGACAACGAAAAAGCTGCTTTGGAGCAGGTTAAGAGAATTGAACCAATAATCCAATATGCGAAAGAAATAGTTGAGGAAAAACAGAAAACCTTGAAAGGCATAGAAGAAATTGACAGGATGTGGACACATAATCAAACTATTAACATTGCTCAGTACCTGATTTCTATTAACCCTTACCTGATTTTTGATGAATATCTATTAAATCAAAAAAATCTTGTTATTAGAAGACTTACTCAAGAGAGACAATAAGGAAAGATAATGGGTTTCGCAATTGTTTCAGATATTCATGCTAATTTTCCTGCGTTTCAAGCTGTGCTTGAAGACATAGAGGTGCAAAAGAAATATCATAAGATTGACAGGATATTTTGCTTGGGCGATATCATTGGATACGGTTGTCAACCTGTTGAGGTCTTAAGTTTACTGTCGGAACATGTCCGAATTGGAGATATTGTTATAGGGAATCATGAAGACTTGTATTGGGGAAGAATTGACGAGAACTTTGATCCAAAAGGTAAATTGATGATAGCCTATAACAAGCACCTGATCGAAAAAAATGAAATTGCGACAAAATATTTGCATGAAATCGAAGAAAAAGCGAGTCATCGCAGTGTGGTTTACTATAAAAGATCGCGTCTATTTTTAACGCATATTGGGCCAAATAAAGATTACCTAACTTATCCTTACCCCTGGGATGACACGGTCTTGTTACCAAACATGATTGATCAATTTCAAAATGAACTTCCTCAACCGAAGGGATTAAGAAAATTGTTTAAATCCAATTTTGATTTTTTTCTATATGGGCATACCCATTTTCCAACTATAGCTTTTCGGAGCGAGGCAGGTAAAGTGAAATCGGTTAAAATTTCCGGAGAATTTGCTCTCTCAGATATCCCGGGAGATAAAAAGCAGCTTCTGATTAATCCAGGTTCTGTCGGATATTCTCGTGACGGTAATCCGAGTGCAAGTTATATGATAGTTGATGAGGAAGCAGGTTCCCTCATACCTCGTAGAGTAGCTTATAAATTTGATAGTAATAGTTATATATTAGCGAAAAGGTGGTTGCTTGAGAATAAAAACGAGCTTGGTGAAATCAAGAATTTAGGTGACAACAAAATCAGAGAACTTGTGGATAATGTTCATGCTAATGCGAAGAATGCAAGTTTTGCTGTTCAAATCGCTCGCTTGCCTGATGATGATTGGCGTAGATATTATAGATATTAAGAGGAATTGAATTATGAAAGAAAAGACACTTAATGTCGGATTCAGCGTTGGGATTACCGCTTCTATCATTATGTTACTTCTCCATATTGTCGTGGACTTAATCTATGAGGGACGAGCAATTTCGGATTATTTCTTGTGGGGCATTCAGGTAATCTTTTACTTTTTCATCGGGATGACTGCTGCAAATAAGGATTATCATAATAACATCGATATGGATGAACCTTTGAACGGTATGCTTAATGCCGCTAGAGGTTCGGGGATGGTATTAAGTGCGATAATTTGGGTTTATATTTTCCTCAGGGCAATGATTGTTGGTGCTTTTCAAGTTTTTGGTGGTCTTGGCATCGGAATGACAATGGCATTTTTGGTGCTTGATTTTTCAATGGCAATCGGATTATCGACATTTGGTGGTTCGCTTGTTAAAAAACAACACGATTTTGATATTTATGAATAGGAGATAAAATGGAAAAAAAATCTTGGGAAGGCATTGTTTCTTTTTTGTGTGGATATTGGTGGGTTTTGTTAATTGTAATTGTTATTATTATAGGCTTGGTGGTTTTTTTGAGGATGTAGTAACCCAAGAGTGGACAAGGCAAACGATAAATTTGCAGTCTAACAATTGCCAAACCAATATTATAAAATTGAAAAAAAGATTATCAGATTAATGCTGACTTTTTTAGGCTATGTATTGTATGCTTAAGGTTGTCTTATCAGATATGGAAAAGGACCAAAAAGGGCTGATGAAATTAATCATAATGATATTATGTTAGGGTTATTGGTAGAAAACTGATTAGCTAAGCTTAGATTTATCAAGAACCCCGTTGGTTCACAAAGGGGTTCTTGATTCATATTTTATTGAGTTTGTTAATTTTTGATGAATTTGTTCTTTCAATATGACATTGAATCATTTAAAAAGTCAATTCTATTATTGAAAAAACTTAACCAACTCAATTATAAATTTCCATATTCTCTAATGACTTACCACTCAAAATTTTCTAAAGATAGAAGTTTGATTCTTTCTCGGAGGAAAATTTTTGCTAAATCTTTCAAGTCATTATAAACTTCACTTCTTCTACCTCTTATATGACCAGGAAAAATTAAACCTTTATCATGATCAAGTGGAGACTGAAGCTGACGGTTAATCAATGAGATAATATTCCCTATGTTCTCTTCATCAAGTTGAGTTTTATAGTTACCGATGATTAATTCTTTAGAAGAAGTTTCATTCTTGCGAATTAGTTTTCTTAGTTGATTCCAATCGACCTTGTTGGGGTTATTTGGGCGGCAATCATTTCCAACTAACCAATAGCGTATGGCCTCATAGACTGTGCACTTATCAGAATCCTCCATTTGCTTTTCATTTTGATCATAAAGGATAATCTTGTCTGAACCATCACTCAAGTCAAGGATCCATTGAGTGTGATTAAACTCATCTTCATCTATAAATTTCAAGATGCCTTGAGCATATGCCAAGAAGAATAGTTCTGTCCGATCTGATTTATCCAAAAGGGTAACTATCTCGGGATCAAAAGATAGAAACTCGTCTTGGGGGAGATTTTGTCGTTTAATTGCCAGTTTATGTGCTTGCTTTTCAGCATTGAAGATGTAACTTGTTCGTAGAGCATAGGCTACATCAATGCGTGCCATTGTTTCCTTGACAATTTTTTCTAATTCATAATGCAAAGCAAAATGCTTGCTCTTCATGTGATAATGGAATTGCAGGAAGGTAAATTTGTATTCATCTTCAGATTTTGAAGACCCAAGTACGCTATTTGGATTCACCATTTCATATGGTCCAGCAGCCTGTGCATAAAAATTGCTCTCCAAATTAGTAAAGAAATTAGGATTAGCACTTGCATCCAATTGCATGAACATGCAATTAAACATATTTCCAATTCCAGCATTCTCTGGTACAGCATAGAGAGGCTTGGAAAGAATTTTCAATTGTTGTGCCAAAGCAGAAGTATCTGGGAAATTCTGACTCAAAAGTTGAACGATGGGCGTCCCTTGTTGTAATTGGGCGGCGTAATGTGGCATTATTGATTTAGAAAATATGTTGTAATTTTCTGTGATTGCTCCGCTTGTCTCAATGTTATTCAGCCGTAGAGAATTCCCTTGTTCATCTTTTAATGCCAGATCAAAGTTCAACTCACCACCTCCAGCATCTTTCTTAACCGTCCAAACAAACATGTTCAAGGCATCCCTGACATCTTGAGTAACCATATATGGCATCTCCTGATGGTTTACTCCTTGAAACACCTCAACCCGGTTGTTGTTTTGATAATGAACATTAGCAGCCTGGGTATCCAGCATTTGCTGAACACCCCTCAACTCTCTGTTTTGTGCAAAATTCGGATTGCCCATATTGATTTCAGCTTGCAAATCATTTGCACCGGTTCGAACGACCGACCAGCCATAATTAAATAAACCTTTGTAGCGCTTCTCCGGTTCACAATATTGCTTCCCGACCGCTAAAATTCGAACCCATTGTTCCAGTTTGGCTTTAGAGGCTGCTGTATACGTTTGAATCGCTCTGACTGCATCAGCCAGACTGTTCAAGACAAATTCTGATAAATAATACTCAAAAAGCTTATCCGTCCATCGCAAGTAGTTACGTTCTGCATCTCTGGCATGTGGATGAACGTTGTTGTCAAAGAAAGCAAAGAAGCATTCTTTTCCAGCCAACTGGTCATAGTTCCTTCTGGCTTTATCTCTTGTTCCGGTTCGCATCCCGCGAGTATTCTGATTTGCTATTTGAGCTTTGACATTCTCCAAAAAAGCTAAGTATTGGTTGAACTTATAATCTAAATTTTTATATACTCCAATCACATAGCCGAGTTTGCCGCCCTTGGCAATTTCAGCTTCTGCTGCCGACTGACCATTCAATTGCTTAGCTGTCCAGTGCTCTAAAAGTGTTTTGTAGTTTTCTGACAAATCTTTAGCCGCTCTGTGCAAGAGCTGAACTTTTGAACCGTCGGTAATTCGTTTTTGGATTTGTTGGGCAGGATTCCTGGGGTCAATTTCGTATCCCCATTGTCCAAACCATTCTTCGTCTTTAGCTTCAACCTGCGTCAGGATTTGTTGTTGAATGTCTTTCGGCGTTGTGTTGCGATCGCCAGAAGGTGGCACCACCTGCCAGATTCTTTCTGCCCCTAATTGATTAAGTTCTTTAGCTAAATCAGGATCCAAGATATCCTTAGTGATTGCCTGAAAAACATCCCCTCCTCGATCAACAAGCTTACGAGCTTGTTCTATCGCATACTTGTTAATTTTATCGCCTTTCGTACTGACCGTTTCAATCTGTCGCAGAAGAGCATTGTTTTTATAACCACCATGGTCAGCCGCTTTTAAAAATGTACTGGCACCATGCCCAGTAGTGGAAGGCTTGGTTTCTTGATTGCGATCCTGACGCACTGAAACCGCTTCACCTGAGGGCCCATAATTTGGCTCAATCAATTTTTCTAATACCGCCAAACTAAATTCGTTAAAGGATTGTTGATTGGCAAAATGATGAGGTGTTTTGAAAGTGAAAGCGCCGACTGAGCTGTGGTAGACACCGAATGGGATTGCACTGATTGCTGCGGCGACACCGCTCATGTTTTGGGCAATCGATTCTCCAATCCGGTCATCGATAAGTGATGAAATTGTTTGAGCTACCACAGGGAAAGTGCCTTTGTCTGGATCCTGATGAGCCACAGAGCCAACTGGATCGATCAAATAGGTATTATCGAAAATGCGCACATCACACTTTGCTTCCAAAGGAGGGTTCTGGTTTGGCAGATAACTGATTTTAAGCGTTTCTGGAATCCTTCCGGGGTAAAGCATGAAACGATCCAATTCTTTCCAGGCTGCATATGCATTTATTCTATTATAAGTTCTTTTACCATTCATTTCAAATGCTGTTGGCATAACCAGAAAAGCGCTTAAATCAAAATTCCTGAAATTCAAATTTCTTGCTGCCGTTCTCAATAGCCAGGCGATATCCAGGAAAATACCAGAGCCAGTTCCGCCTGCTAAAGAAGTTGCGATAATCACGGATAAAGGTGCTTGCCTATTAGCCAGGATTTGTTCCCCTATTCGTAAACCATTATAGAGGCGCTGATAAATTTCAGAGACTTTGTTAAACAAAGATAAACGGCCCAACTGTCGGTAAGAACCAGGATGACGGTTTTGCTCGTAAGAAAAAAACAAGTCCAATAAAATGGATTTGTCGAGCCAGTTGTACTCTTGAGGCATTGGATTTGCATTCAATAGTTCAGTGATTTTATCTTTAGGCGGATAACCAATGGTAAAAAATTCATTGATTGGGTCAAGCCGGATGTTACCAACCTGGGCATCAGTTAACTGCTCCATCCGCCAGTCACCTTTCCAAAAGGACCCATTACCTTCTAATTTAAGGTTAGGCGACTGTGTGTCAATGCCTAAAAGCTGAACTTCATCAGGCATAACACCGTTATTGATTTCTAATAAATCTTTTTTCAGGTAGGTTAATACCCTTTGCCCGGTTCCACCTAAACCGATTACAAATGTTGGACGTGCCAAGGCGCTCCTTCTTTCCTTATATAAATAGTTATTTAGGTAATTGGTTTATCAACCAGAACAATATGAAAATTAATGAAATAGGTGTTAAAGTCAATAAGACCTAGATGTCTATTTTAAACTTCAGTTTCTTGAACAAGGTTGTCATTATTAAATCGCATCTCAGATACTAATGAAATGTTTTTATCGAAAACATATGTTATCCTCCTATTCTTTGTCCCATCAAATCTAATGCACATTACGAACTATTTAAAGTTGTTTCATTCTAGACAAATTCCGCCATATTTTGTCGTTCTAAATGTCATCTATAGCTTACTAATTATACCATTATTACAAAAAACTTATATAATCAACAATTAATTGACGTTTCGTAAAAAACTTTATATGCTAATCATAAATTCAAAATCCTGGCTATCAATTATCAACCTGTGAGACTCTTTACTTAAATGATCGAAATAGAAT
>LSQX01095003.1_pt1 | contig 11162 bp, 9 predicted proteins | sample 654561 | NCBI WGS metagenome assembly LSQX01 (sample SAMN04489861, study PRJNA283612) | anaerobic digester metagenome | isolation source: 4 biogas reactors fed with cattle manure at either 37C or 55C with and... | place: Denmark: Kongens Lyngby | collected 2014 | reverse complement strand
TGGGTGCAAATGCACTGCATACAAGGCACAAACATAAAGCGAATGCTAAAATTTTTGAAATGCGTTTCATAATTTTTCCCCCCATTTATTTAGTTTTTGATTTGCATATTCATGCAAAAAGTACCAATTATGTATATTATAGTGTATGAATATATTTAATGCAAGTGAAATATTTAATTCATGATAAGATTTATTCGAGAGATGTAACAAACAAGGTGGATGCCGACCTTGCGTGTGTTGGTTTTTTTAGTTGTATAGAAAAAGATGACGACTAATGGTCGCCGCTAAATTACTTAATCACTAAACTTGCTTTTGCTACTTTTAGCAAAGAGTAGTGGGGTTAAGGGGAAACCCCTTTTGTGTCTCCGTACCTAATCCGCCAGCGGATTTCACATTTTTTCATAAAAAATAATACACCCTGCACACCGCCGTAGGCGATTTCATCCGTTTGAAGAACGGATTTCACTATCCATTATTTTTTCAATCGCTTGTGCAAACTGGTCGCTGCATGAGGTATTTTTATAGTCGCATGTTACACCTCGCAACAGCTTTACAACCTCTGTGGGTGATTTACCCTCGCACAATATGGATATTGCCTTTAAGCTGCCGTCGCATCCATCTGTAAAATGTAGGTTGTGAATTTTGTCGTTTACAATATCAAATTCAATCTTTGATGAGCAAACTCCATATGGTATATACGAATAATGCATTATGCCCTCCAGAATATTTGATAACAAGGGTACACCTGCCTTAGTCAGTCAAAATAGACTAAGCGGGCGAACACACAGGTTCGCCCCTACGTTGAGGTGTGCTTAAAAGTTAGTGCCTTGAGACAACGCTCAAAAATCGTTCTTATCGTGCCTTAACGCACCAAACGCTCCTATTGTATTCGAGCCATATCCGCCGTAGGCGTGTACCCTGCGAAGCAATATTTTTTCTCCTATCCGCCGTAACGGATTTCACATTTTTTCGCAGGAAAAAATATTTCACCCATTTTCGCAGAAATGGATTTTACCCTGCATGAAGGATTTCACCTTGCGAATCAAGATTTCTTAATATTTTCTACCCAAAACCTTCTCTGCAACCGCCTTCGAAACCTCGGCATAATGGTTGAACTGCATTGAGAATGTTCCCCTGCCTTGTGTGCGTGTGCGTAAATCCGTTGCATAGCCAAACATCTCGCTTAATGGGCAAAGCGCATGAATAACGTTCAAGCCGTCAGGGTGCCTGTCCATTTCGCCCAACTGTCCACGCCTTGCGGTTACGTTCCCCATAACATCGCCGATATAATCCTCGGGGGTCAGAATCTCAACCTTCATAAATGGTTCTAACAATACTGAATCGCCCTTTGCGAGCGCTTCTTTTAGTGCCAAAGAGCCTGCAATCTTGAATGCCATTTCAGAGGAGTCAACCTCATGAGTGCTACCGTCAACCAGCGTAGCCTTTAGGTCCACAACCTCATATCCGCCTAAATGTCCAGAGCGCATAGCCTCCAAAATGCCGTTGCTGATAGGCTGTATGTATTCTTTCGGAACAACACCGCCCACAATTTTGTCAACAAATTCATAGCCAGTTCCCGGTTCTTTAGGCTCGAACTCGATTATGCAATGCCCGTATTGCCCATGACCGCCTGTTTGACGAACATACCTGCCCTCGGCTCGTACCTTCTTGGTTATCGCTTCACGATATGCAACCTGCGGCTTGCCAACCTTGCATTCAACCTTGTATTCTCTAATCAAACGGTCTACTATTACGTCAAGATGCAATTCGCCCATACCCGCTATGATTGTTTGACCAGTTTCTTGATCGGTATAGGTTTTGAACGTAGGGTCCTCTTCCGCTAATTTAACAAGCGCCAAAGCCATTTTTTCTTGTCCTGCCTTGGTTTTAGGCTCGATTGCTATTTGAATAACTGGCTCGGGAAACTCCATTGATTCCAACAACAAAGGGTGTTTTTCATCTGTAAGCGTTTCACCCGTTGTGGTGTCTTTCAATCCCAAAACAGCACAAATATCGCCTGCGTAGGCTTCTTCAATCTCTGTGCGTGAATCTGCGTGCATCAACACGATTTTGCTTATGCGTTCACGAATACCTTTGACTGTGTTGTAAACATAAGTGCCAGTTTTTATAGTGCCGCTGTAAACCCTTATGAATGTCAGTTTGCCATATTGGTCTGTCGCAATTTTGAATGCCAATGCCGCTAACTGCGCATCTTTATCCGACTCTAAAATTATTTTGTTCTCGCCCGACAAATCCGTAGCTTCTGTTGGGGGAATCTCTAATGGCGATGGCAAATAATCCACAATCGCATCAAGCAAGGGTTGAACGCCCTTGTTCCTGTACGATGTTCCGCAGCATACAGGCACTAAGGAATTAGCAACAGTAGCCAAACGAATACTCTTCCTTAGCTCATCATTGCCAATCTCTTCACCCTCTAAATACTTCATCATAATTTCTTCATCTGTATCGGCGGCGGCTTCAATTAGATGTATTCTCGACTCCTGCGCTAATTGCAATAATTCGGCAGGAATCTCTTCCATTCTTACATCCTCGCCCTTGTCGTCATAATAGACTTCGGCTTTCATATCCACCAAATCGATTATTCCACGAAAATCCGCTTCCGAACCTATGGGAATCTGAATCGGAACGGCATTTGCGCCCAGTCTGTCCTTTATCATAGCTACGACTCGGAAAAAGTCTGCGCCTGTGATGTCCATCTTGTTCACGTATGCAATTCTTGGAACCTGATAATGCGTTGCCTGCCTCCAAACCGTTTCGCTTTGAGGCTCAACGCCGCCCTTTGCACAGAAAACAGCAACAGCACCGTCAAGCACTCTTAAAGAGCGCTCAACCTCCATTGTGAAATCCACGTGCCCGGGTGTATCGATAATATTTATTTTATTCTCTCGCCAAAAGGTGGTTGTAGCAGCGGAGGAAATAGTTATTCCTCTCTCCTGCTCTTGAACCATAAAATCCATTGCGGCAGCACCCTCATGTACCTCACCTATACGATGTATTTTTCCTGTGTAGAACAAAATACGCTCGGTTGTAGTCGTTTTTCCAGCGTCGATATGCGCCATTATTCCGATATTTCTTGTCTTTTCAAGCGATGTCTGTCGCATAAATTCTCCTTTCAACAAAAGTATATCCCTTTTGTATTTATTTTAGCATTTTACTAATATTATGGGAGGTCAAAGCCTAAAAGACTCGACCTCCCTTTTAGATAAATAATTAGATTACCAGCGATAGTGTGCGAAAGCCTTGTTAGCTTCTGCCATCTTGTGGGTATCTTCTTTCTTTTTGAAAGCGTTACCCGATTGGTTTGCTGCATCTAAAATCTCGCCGGCAAGGCGTTCTTCCATTGTACGCTCATTGCGTTTGCGAGCATAGCTTACGAGCCAGCGCAAGCCTAATGTCTGCCTGCGAACATCTCTAATCTCCATGGGCACCTGATATGTAGAACCGCCAACCCTGCGTGCCTTAACCTCTAAAACGGGCATAATGTTGTTTAGTGCCTGTTCAAAAACCTCTAAAGGCTCACGACCGGTTTTTGTGCGAACTATATCAAAAGCGCCATAGCAAACCATCTGAGCTGTGCCACGCTTTCCGTCAAGCATAACTTGATTTATTAACTTCGTAACGACTTTTGTACCGTAAATTGGGTCAACAAGTACATCACGCTTTGGAACTGGACCTTTTCTTGGCATAATACCCCTCCTTATTTCTTAGGACGCTTAGCACCGTAAAGCGAGCGTGATTGCATTCTCTTTGCAACGCCAGCCGTATCGAGTGCGCCACGTATAATGTGATAACGAACACCGGGCAAATCCTTTACTCTGCCGCCTCTGATTAAAACAACAGAGTGCTCTTGTAAGTTGTGCCCGATACCGGGAATATATGCGGTACCTTCCAAACCGTCTGTTAAACGGATTCTTGCTATTTTACGTAAAGCCGAGTTAGGCTTTTTAGGTGTCATGGTTCCAACCCGTGTACAAACCCCTCTTTTTTGAGGCGAATTGGTTTTGGTAACCTTCTTTTGTAACGAGTTCCAACCTTTATTTAAAGCCGGAGCTTTGGATTTGAAAGTAACCTTTTTTCGTCCCTGACGAACTAACTGATTGATTGTTGGCATATAGTTCCCTCCTTTCAAAGAATTTATTCACACAATACCAGGCGTTTTAAATCCTCTCTTTTTAAAGGTCTTCCCAATTGAAGACTTAAACGAATATATCTAAAACGGCCTTTTTTATGTACCGCAACGATATTCTACTTAAGTAGAAATAACTTGTCAACCATTTTTTACTAAATAATAGGAATTTAAACTAACTCGTTTAATTTATAATCAAACAAAGAAAATTCCGCCTCATTATCTAAACTTTTTAAGCAGCAGGCCAGTTGATACTCTCTCTGTAGAGTATATTCTTTAAAGATATAATTAGAGGTGTTTTCTTGATCAAAGACCTTAATAACCCGACCTTGAACATCAATTGAAAAACTATTCAAAGCCTTCCTTAAACCTAAACCTAACAGCTTTAAATAACTCTCTTTTAAGGTCCAAAGACGATAAAACATCAGTTTAGGATTAGAACTTGTCTTTATAATTTCCTTTTCCTTATCGGTAAAAAAGCGCTTAGCAAGACCTTCTCTTAAAGGAGCAATATATTCAATATCACAAGCGACTTCACTTAAAGAAATGACTAAAACAACCAAATCCTTAGAATGGGAAATACCAATATGATATTGAGAATATTTTTTTAAATAAGGCTTACCACTATCTTGATAATCAATAGCAGGACTAGGATTGCGCACCCCTAAATCTCTAAGGGCTTTTAATAAGAGTAATCTTTCGGCTAAAAACACCCTCTTCTCTTTAAAACCTACACCCTTAAATTCTTGATTAATAACTAAAGAAGCTTTTTTAAACAAAGCTTCATCTTTTAAGGGTCTAATATCTGTTAAATAAATTTTAACCGTCACTTTTCTATCCTTTCATTTGCTATGTCGCATCCTTAATATCCAAAAGCTTTAAACCTCGATAAGAGCAGTGGTATTTAAATACCTTCCCCTCTAAAATCCTATTGATAAACAAAGGAATATTCTTAGCTATCCCTTGATTATTAGGATTTAGAATCCATGAGGTTTTTTTCCAATCTAAAATCCCTTCACGATACTTAAGTGGGGTTTTTAAATACTCCTTACTAAAGCCATGATAACAGGCAATTAAACCTCTGTCATTAGGATCATCTTCATTAGACCAACTAAAAGAACCACAAAAACTTAGAGTTTCAAGCTCTAAGCCTGTTTCTTCTTTGGTTTCTCTTAGCGCACAGTCTAAGGAAGATTCATTCTTTTTTACTTTGCCACCAAGACCATTCCAGCAACCAAACCAGGAACCCTTTTCACGATTGATTAAAAGAAACTCGTCTTGATAACGAATAAAAACTAAGGTATGGGTATAGTTCATAATAACGATAAAGAAGGGAGGGGAGTTCCCCTCCCTATTAATACTTTATAAGGATTTAAAAACTAACGTAATTCGACAGAGGCGATGTAGGCAGCAGCCTCTCCAGCCTTAATTGTTATTGTCCCAGCTTCGGTAGCCGTAACATTGTAAATTAAGGTATAAGCATAAACTGTGTATTTTCCACTCTTTTGGCCAGTGTCAACACGATTAGCTTGGATAGTAGTGGCATCATCAACTGTTGTCAAAGTGGTTTCACCAAATTTAACAACTGGCTGCTTATCATTCGCTGCATAATCAAAGGTACTATATGTTGTTAAAACTACTTGTTCGGGTTTTTCATTTGCAATAGTTATGGTACCTAACGCCTTCTTTAATTGAATATATTCTAAGGTTCCAAAGTTTTTAAATGTATAAGAAACATCTTTTGATAGGTTAACTTCGTGACCGTAGATGCTATAATCAACCGCTTCTTTAGAATAGTCAGTGACACCAACAAATGAATTAGCAGTTAATTTTAGAAGCGCTACTTCAGTTTGAGCATACGCTGCACCTTTATCAACAACAGCCTGGATTTGTAAGGTAACACCAGATTTACTTAAACCACGAACATAGGCATAAACATCAACTTCGGTTGCTGTGCCTTTCTTGGGATCAAGATCGTTGGTTTTGATGGTGTCATTGTAGTAAAGGGTAGCAACCCGAGTAGAAGTTGCGTCATTAGCAGTGGCATAAAGATTAATATATTTATTCCCCTTACTATCTTCGGTCTCGACCAAATAACCAGTAGCCTTTACTAATTTACCAGTGTACTCAGTTATTTGAGTCGCTAAATCAGTTTCACAAGCAGTCTTGATGGTTCCAATATTGTCTTTATCAATGGTTTTTTGGACCTTGCCAGTATAATTATGGCCAGTTGAGACAACCTTAACTGCCGTTGTCTTAGATTGTGGGAAGTCCTGGTGTTCCGCATACTTGGTGGTAACGATGACTTCATCACCTAAGTTAACTTTGAATTTCTCATAACTGAAGACGGCTCCAGTTCCATCATCAATAACAAATGACCCAACTGCCGTGTCACTACCACCCGCTGCCACAACATAACCATGTAAATATTGGACATTCTTATCATCTTTATTGGTTAAGAAATTGGCAACAGTTGTATAGGTCAAAGCTGTTTCAAGCGTGATGTCTTTGGTTTTTTGAGCTTCACCTAATTTACTTGTCGCTCTAATTACGATTTGATCGTAAGAAGAATCAACCTTGATTTTTAGTTTGCCATCAGCAATGGAAACAAGTGTCGCATCAGTAGGTTCAACTACTGCCCAAGTAATCTCTGGTGTATTAAAGACATCACCAGTTGTTGGGAGCGTGATTTCAACATCTTCTGTGTAGGCAGCGGCAAACTTACCGGCAACCTCACCTAAAGAACCCGCCACTTTGAAAGCATCATCATTGGTAAAGCTTTTGACGATGGCTGGGAACTTGGTTGAGCCGTAAACTTGAATATTGTGGCTATAAACGGTGGCGATACCTTCAAGATCAAAGGCTTGTTGGCTTTCTACCAAAGCTAGGAAGTTAGCCTTAAACTCTTTTCTTTGAGCATCGCTTAGGAAGTAATAACTATCATAGATGTTATATTCTGTTGTTCCTTCCCCAACTTTGAAATAATAGTTAGAGCCATCAACTCTTGTTGCCTTACAGCCCTTAAGCTCAACATAATTATTTTGATATTCGGCTGTGAAGTTTTTAGCGCTAGTCCAAGTCGCCCAATCAGTAGAGCCATCTTTGACTTTTACTTCTTGAGTGTCGCCAGTATAAACGTGAACGGTGCAGTTTTTGCCGAATTCTTGTTGGCCAGAATAATCACTGCGTTTACCAGTAACGACTACTACATCGCCAACTTTCGCTGTGTTTTTCGCAGGAAGATACGCGTAATAGCCATTACCAGCAGCATCTTGGAAATAGAAACTACCTTTACTAGGACCACTTCCTAAGATATCTAACACCACACCTTTGATATTCATGGTGTTTGTCCCTGTTGCACCTTCCTCATCCCATTCTGCCCTAGTATTTAAGACAAATTTGGGAGTTCTGTAAGCGAAGAAGCCTTTATCGGCGCCGACAATATCAGCTAAGGTCATGCTTACGCCTTCATAGGTAAAAGTTGGGGTGAGTTTAAAGGTTGTATCTTCAGTAACCTTTTCATCATAATAGCCAACGTAAATGGTATCGTAATCTGCATCCTCAGTTACGACATATTTAACTGCGTCTTGAGTCACACCACCTGTGATTTCTAAGTTCCAGGTTATCTGGACATCATGTCCATCATAATTGGTGTGCGTAACGACATCGAATGAATCGGTTTTGTCTATAACATCATGTTGGTAATACATTGACCAAACATAGCTACCAGCACCAGAAACGATGTTTTGGTATTCCTGTGTTCTATCAACACTAGTAGTACTGTCAGGACTGCTAGAACTGCTACTTGTCTTACCGCAGCCAACCAGTGAACCAACCGCTAGTACTAAACCGAGTAGTAATGTGCCTAATTTAGTTACTTTTTTCATGTTTTAATTCCTTTCTTTAATTCTTTTAATTAATTTTTAACAGTGATATCACTCCGCTTGTAAACGTGGACTTGATAATCACCTTTATAATCGTCAACAGTTCCAATAACATCAATAATCTTATTCTCGTAAGCCTCGGCAGTCACAAGGGTTTTTCCATCCTCTTCATAGAGAATTGAAGTACGAATTTTGATTTCATTTTCTTCACTATCTTCACAGGTAAAGGTCATGGCCCCAACTGAAGAAGTGCTAGGATCTGTTGTCGTATAAATACTTTTAACTGCTAAACCTTCAACTTTGACATAAGTGTCACTTATGCTTGCATCATTTGCTTTAAAATAGGGAACATCGATGAGCCAGGGCTCGACTTCGTTATCTTCTGAAACCAAGCGCAAACATTTATCATGTTTAGGCGTCATGGCAAAATAAGTTAAACCCGAAGCCTGGTAGCCAAAATTTTCACTATAGGTAATGGTGGCTGCAAAGCTCAAACGATTACCAATGGCTAGTAAAAAATTACCTGAAAAGTTATAGCCACTATAGACTTGAATACCGTAGTATTTCTCATCTTCTAAGTCCCAGTCCACAACGGTATAGGTGTTTTCACCGCCGTTAAGAACGATGACACCTTCAAAACGAACATTGGTATCCACATATTCATCAATATGTGTTCTGAGCTGTTTTAAGGTCACTTCCCTATAATCGCCATAATCAAAGCCTGGATCTTTAACCTCGCCATAATAACGAAGTTTAAGACTAATCGCCTGATTGTGCGCCTGAGCGAAAATGTCAGCATATTTAGTTGAGGAATAATTTTTAGTCGCCGCATAACCTTCTTGAAGAAGTTCAAGATTTAGCAAGCGATAATCCGAACTGTCATCACTCTTATACCAAACCCAGAGTAAGATTCGTCTATCGGTAGTTGAATCGCGATTCCACTTATTATCATCAGATTCAATATAGATAGATTTGGCGTTTTCTAATTTAGATTTATTAAACAGGGCCGCCGCTTTACCCCAGGGTTGAATCGTTCCCGTAGACTCTGGTGTATCAATGGCTAGATAACGCGCCTTAACCACTCCATCTTCATTAATATCTGCATGGAAGTGGGTCGTATCACCATCAATACAGGTCTTTAAAGTAACTTCTTTCTTCAAAGAACTGGTGTCATTGAGATCGAGTTTCAATTGCCCAGCATAATCTACAGGATCAGCTAGACTTGACGTAGTTACTGGTGTTGTCGTTGAGGTAGAAGAAGAACTACCACAGCTCAAAAGAGTTGCAGCAAGTAAAATAATTAATAGATATTTTGCAAACTTCTTCATAAAAACACCTCTCTACCCGATAGCATAGTTACAGTTATCTACGGCATCTTTAAAGGCCTGATCTATTCCTTTTACGCCGCTGAGCACGGCTGCTAACATGGCCCCAACCTCATCACGCGCTACCGCTGAGCCGACAAAGGCTGGTGAAGAATAATAATAACTTTCTTGGGCGATGCATTGCTTGGCTGAGAGCGCAGCAATGTTATCACTGCCATCAGCCCGATTTAAAAAGTCTTGATAAACTTCATTAGCGAAGACGGATTTGAGAACGGGAACATAGCCAGAGGTCATGGAAAACTCCGCCTGGAACTCTACACTGGTAAGTAAATACCTAGTGAAGAGCCAAGAAGCCAGAACTTCTTGAGGGTTCTTACTTTTTAAGATACAGACCGAAGGTCCTTGTGAGATGACCCGCTTGCGAGTAGCACTAACTTGCGGAATGGCGGTGATGCCTGTTTCAAAAGGACGGACGCCATTGATCTTCTCAGGAACCTGATTGGTCGCGCCTGCTGAAGAGCCAATAGACATATAAGACTTAACTTCCCCTCTAGAGGTAAATAAACTAGAAGTATATTGGCCGTATAGCGATTTAGTGGTAACTAAACCAGCTTCATACCAGCCCTTAATTTTAGTTAAGAAATCACGATTCGCCTGATTATCAAAGAGAAAATAAGGCGCTTCATCACTGGTATAGGGTGAATCCAATTGTTCACACATGGTAATAAACCAGTTGGAATCGGAATCATAACCAAGAGGAATGGATTTAGGGTCAATTACCTTAATCGCTTGACAAACACTTTCCATCTCCTCCCAAGTAGTAGGGACATTGAGTTCGTGTTCCGTAAAGAAAGTCTTATTGTAATAAAGAACTTCAGTAGATTTAGAGAAGGGCAAACAGTACATCTTATCATCACCGAATTGTTTACCTTCATTGTAGTAAGCCTCAATAAAGTCCGCTTTTTGAGCGGCAGTTAGGCCTAGGCCATATTTAGTATCATCCATCAGCGTATCTAACTTAATAACCGATTTGGCTTTGTTATAAGTCGCGACATGATCGGGATAACAATAGACAAGGTTCGCCTGCTCGCCAATGGAGAGTTCGGTTTTGATTTGGTCACGCACATCATCATACCCGCCAATAGCCAAAGAATTTATCGTAATGTTCGGATAAAGTTCTTCAAAGGCCTCAATGTAGACATTTAAAACATTTTGCAAAGGCTGTCCCATGGTATGGTAAAAACGTATGGTAACTTTAGAGTTATCATAACCACCTTCCGGAATGACAAAATCCGGCAAGTTTTCGCTCTTCTTACAACCCGACAGGGTCGGAATGAGAAGAAGCACCATCAACGAACAAATAAACCAACGTATTTTTTTCATTTTAATCTCTTTCTTAATTTAGCCAGTAACCTGATATTCACATTCTGTAATAGCATCAGCAAAGACTGTGTCAATATTTTTCTTGTCACTGACGTCGGCTAACATAGCATCAATAATTCCACCAACTTGATCTCTAGCTTCACTGGAGCCGACAAAGGCTGGTGAAGTAAAGTAGTTGGCTGCTTGTTCCATACAAACATAGGCTGATAATGACGAAATGTTATCGCCACCATTACGGGCCGCTAATTTTTCCGCAAAAGTTTCATTTTGCTTAACTGATTTTAAAACAGGTACATAACCAGAAGCCAATGAGAATTCCGCTTGGAACTCAACACTGGTGGTTAAATATTTGAGGAATAACCAAGATGCCATAACCTTTTGAGGATCACTATTCCTAAAGATACAGACCGAAGGTCCTTGTGA
>LSQX01035985.1_pt1 | contig 11162 bp, 13 predicted proteins | sample 654561 | NCBI WGS metagenome assembly LSQX01 (sample SAMN04489861, study PRJNA283612) | anaerobic digester metagenome | isolation source: 4 biogas reactors fed with cattle manure at either 37C or 55C with and... | place: Denmark: Kongens Lyngby | collected 2014 | reverse complement strand
CAAGGACGCCAGTTGATTAAATAATTGACTTATAAAGTCATATATAATAAAATATACATTGTAAACGTATAAGTAATCAAAAAAAGTATCACAATTAATTAAATTTCGAAGATTAATTGCTTTTTTATTCAAAAGGGAGGAAGTATGGAATTATTTGATGAATTAAAATGGCGAGGGATGTTAAAAGATATTAGTAATATTGAATTAGCTAAACAATTGTTAAATAAAAAAGGGGCTACTTTTTATTGTGGCTTTGATCCAACTGCATCTTCTCTTACAATAGGTCATTTAGTTCAAGTTATTAGGATGAGATTATTACAAGAATATGGCCATAAACCTATTGTATTAGTAGGAGGTGCTACTGGTTTAATAGGTGATCCTAGGCAAACTAGCGAAAGAAAACTATTAAAAATTGAAGAATCATTAGAAAATGCAGAGGGATTAAAAAAGCAATTAAGCAAATATATTTCTTTTACTGGTGATAATAAAGCTCTTATGGTTAATAATTATGATTGGATTTCTAAAATTAATATTATTGAGTTTTTAAGAGATTATGGTAAAAATTTTAATATTAGTTATATGCTTGCTAAAGAAACAGTAGCGTCTAGGTTACAAAGTGGAATCTCATATACAGAATTTTCTTATATGATATTACAGGCTATTGATTGGTTATATTTATATCAAACTTATAATTGCCAAATTCAATTTGGTGGTTCTGATCAATGGGGAAATATTACAGCTGGGTTAGATTTAATTCGAAAAGTTAATGGTGATAATAGCAATGCTTTGGGATTAAGCTCACCTTTATTAATGAAATCAGATGGCCAGAAGTTTGGAAAAAGCGAATCAGGAGCTTTATGGTTAGACAAAGATTTAACATCTCCTTATACTTTATATCAGTATTTATTAAACACTACAGATACTGATGTTATTACATATTTAAAAACATTAACATTATTAGCTAAAAAAACTGTAGAAGATCTAGAACTTAGTTTAGCTAAAGAACCAGAAAAAAGACTAGCACAAAAAACATTAGCATTTGAAGTAGTTAGATTTGTTCATGGCAAAGAGGAAGCCCTAAAAGTTCAAGAAACAAGTAAAGAGCTTTTTAGCTCTTTGGGTTTTTCTAAAAACATGCCTATAGTTGAATTAGATGAAAAATTATTAAATGATTGTACAATAATAGATCTATTAACTTTATCAAATATAACTTCATCAAAATCAGAGGGAAGAAGACTGGTTGAACAAGGAGGAATAAGTTTAAACCAAGAAAGAGTAGTTGATCCTAATTTGGTTATTAAAGATTCTGAGGTAATTATCCAAAAAGGTAAAAAAGTATTTGTTAAAATAGTATTCAAATAAATTAATTTTAATTAATTTATTTGCCGATTTAGTTAAGTGGTATAATAGGTCCTTGGTAAGGATCAGTGAACAGTTCAATTCTGTTAATCGGCACCATATAAAATAACTCGAGTATTTCAAAATGCTCGAGTTTTAAATTAAATTTAAAATATTAAATTAATCAGTTAAAGCTTTATGTAATTCGTTTGGATAATCAGTAATAAATTGAAGTTGATCTAAAATAAGTGCATTTTCAGGAGTACTAAATAATTGATCTGCCATTTGAATATCACTTCTAGTTATAGTAGCAATCATTAATTCTTTCATTCTATTTAACTCTTGAATAATAATATTCATATTTACCATTTTAATGTCAAATACATAAAAATCTATATCAACATAAGTTAAATTAAACATTGTTACAACTAACCCCACTTTACGGTTTTTGATAATTTCTTGTAATAAAAATAGTGATCTTTGAACAGGAGTGCATATATAAATATTTTCATTTGGAAATAAATCCAAAACACTTTTAAATATAGTCATATATTCTCTTGCGTTAATTATTATTTCTTCAAGGTTTTCTTGTGTGACGTCAAATAAATAAATAGGTAAAACATTTAAAACAATTTTTTTGTTGTAACTTGCTAAAATATTTAAAATCTCTTCTAAAGAAATAACATCGTATTGTTCCATCTGCTGTATTTCTGCAAAGGTATAGTTGACGCCTACTGTATCTTCGTAAAAAGTTGGATTAAGAACCACCGGAATGTTATCTTTTGTAATTGTACCAGATAAAAAAACTCCAGTTATAATATCATTAGTTAGTGCTTCTTCTAAAAAATCATGCATACTAGTTTTTTCATCTTTTAGATATATTATTTCCACAATATCACCTTATAAAATATATGTTTATGAAAAACAATTATACCTTTAATAAAAATCATAGTATTACAAATTATTTTTAGGAAATAATATAAAAGGTGATATAGTGTTAAAGTTTTGTATTTATTTAAGTTTAATAAGCTTATTATTAATAATAAGTAATCATTATTTTTTAGATGATAATAGTCTTTATTTTTTTTCTGATAATCACTCTCATCATCGTTTTATATTATACCTAGATAAATATAATATTACGCATAAAGATTTAAGCATAATAGAGGATTATGGAGTTGATATTTTAAATATTTATCCTCGTAATAAATTAAAAATACAAACAGAAAGTATTATGGAACAACTTTATGTTTTTAATTATTATAATGCTTTATATTTAGAAAAAAAGTATATATCTATTTTGAAAAAATATAGTTTGCATGATGATATTGATCATATAAATATATTTGGAATTAATATAGATAAAATAGTGGTTTTTTCTAATTTCGATAACATTTATAATTTAATTAACAAATATCCTAAAATTACTTATGAAGATTAAAATATAGTTGTTTAATTAATTAATTTAAAGTATAATATCAAGTAGGTGATAATGATGGAAAGATTACAAAAGATAATATCAGCCGCAGGTATTACTTCTAGAAGAAAAGCCGAAGAATTAATTCAAAAAGGACAAGTAAAAGTAAATGGTAAAGTAGTAACCGAATTAGGATATAAAGTAACTGATAAAGCAGTTGTAGAAGTTAACGGAATAAAATTAAATATAGAAGAAAAAGTTTATTATTTATTAAATAAACCAAGAGGAGTTGTAACTACAACTTCAGATGAGAAAAAACGTCAAACGGTTATAGATTTATTACCTAAGGATAAAAGAATATATCCAGTAGGAAGATTAGATTATGACACAACAGGTGCTTTAATTTTAACAAATGATGGAGAATTTGCTAATTATTTAATGCATCCTAGCAACGAAATAGAAAAAGTCTATATTGCTAAAATAAATGGTATTTTAAATGGGGAGGATATATATAAATTAACAAATGGAATAATGTTAGATAACGTTAAAACAAGTCGCTGTAGAGTGAAACTTCTAAAAAAAGACCGTGCTAAACGTCAAAGTATTGTAGAAATAACTATTCATGAAGGTAAAAACCATCAAATTAAAAAAATGTTTGAAGCCATAGGTTTTGAAGTATTAAAACTAAAAAGAGAAAGAATTGCATTTTTAAATATTAGAAATTTAAAATCTGGTGAATTCAGAATTTTGAATCCTAAAGAAATATCCAAATTATATGTATTAAGTAAACATAAATAAACGATTATTTTATAAAGTAATTGTTTTATTTTGTCATAATATGTTATAATTACACTAAGATAGGAGTTGTGATAAATTAGGTTGGTTATTTTAAGAAAAAAAGAAAATAAAAAATATTATTAGTTAAAATTAATAATATAAAGGAGATAAAAAATGAATGATTATTATTATACAGACATATCTACATCTAATATAGAAAGAACTTTGGCAGCTATTTCAGGATTATTTGGATTTATTTTATTAGCTATTTCTATATTATATTTAATTTGTCAAATTAAAATTTTTGTTAAAGCCGGTAGAAAATGGTGGGAGGCTTTAATTCCCATTTATAATTTTGTGATATTAATACAGATTGTAAACCTACCTTCATGGAATATTTTATTATTCTTTATTCCAATTGCTAATATATATATTATTATTAAAATATATATTGAATTAGCTCACAAATTTGGAAAGACAACTGGTTTTGGGATAGCTATGATATTCTTTCCATATATTTGTTTCCCAATATTAGCTTTTGGGAAAGCCTCTTATGTAGGTGAAGTTAATAATTCAATTAATAATAATTTTACTAATCAAAATATAGATTTTAATAATCCTATTCAACCTACAATTACCCCAGTTTACCAAGAAACACCCCAACCATCATATCAACAGCCAATGAATCAAGGATTTCAAGAAACACCCCAACCATCACATCAACAGCCAATGAATCAAGGATTTCAAGAAACACCCCAACCATCATATCAACAACCAATAAATCAAGGATTTCAAGAAACACCCCAACCACCATTTCAACAACCAATGAATCAAGGATTTCAAGAAACACCCCAAACCGACCCTAATGTTAAATTCTGTGGAAATTGTGGTATTCAAGTTGGAACAACTGTAAGTAATTGTCCAAATTGTGGTAGTAACTGTTAATAAGTTAAAAAACAAAAAAGTTCAATGTTTGCTATTTTAAGTAGACATTGAACTTTTTATTTGTTTATTTGAATAGCTTCTGTTGGACAACTTTCCATAGCTTCAATAGCAGCATCTTTATTTTTATCATCAAGTTCCTTAGTTTTTGTTTGAGCATATCCCTCATCTCCAATAATAAAAATGTCTGGTGCTATAGCTTGACAAAGACCACAGCCAATACAAGCATCAATTTCAATTTTAACTTCCATTTTCACTCCTTATTAAAATTATAAAATAAAATTATCTTTATTGCAATTGTATTTACAACATTTACAATTATTACTTTAATATTTCTATTAAAAATGCGACTTATATGATAGAATTAAATAAGAAGGTGATATTATGGGAAGTCGAGTAGATAGACAAAATCGCGAAGTGGCAAAATCTAGGATTCAAAATAAAGCCAGTCGCACTGAAAAAAACTGTGAGTTGTATGAAAATTTATATTCTAATAGTAATTATACAGGAATTGCCAATATTACTAACAAAGCCATAGTAGAATTTGAAACACTTGATAAAAAATTAAAATCGAGAGAAAACTATCACCAAATTAAAGAATATCAAAATTTAATTCAAACCCCGAATAATACTGAAAAAGAAGATTTATCAATCTTTTTTATGGAAGATAATAAAAAATCATATGATATTAATGATATAATTTCTGATGCTAAACAAAATAGAATTAACTCTGATGAAATAGAACAAAGACGACGTTTAACTAATACTCAATATGATATATTATCTGATTTAAAATTAGAAAGAAATGAAAATAAAGAAATAAAAGAAGAAGAATTACAAGAATTAATAAACACGATTACTTCTAAATCATTAAAAGAAGATATCTCCTCAGCTAAAAACAAAGAATTATTAGTAGAATTATTACCTACATCAACAAACGCTATAACTGTATCTGCTAGTAAAGATTGCTTAGATGATACTAATCAAACAGATGAACAAAATATAACTGATGATAATATTGATCTTGACCGTAATTTTTTTTCTCAATCTTTAGAAATATCTAAAAAGGAATTAGAAAATAATACTGAATTTAAGGAATTAGAAAAAGGGAGCAACATTTTATTTATAATCCTCATAACTTTAATTATTATTGTTATAGCTATTACGATAGCTATTATAGTTCTTAATAACATTTAGACCTTATGGTCTTTTTTTTATTAAAAAAGATATATTTTAGTATGAGAATGAAATTAAAAAAGCAAAGAAAAAAAAACTTAATATTACTAATAATTTTACCTTTTGTTATAATAGGGATTATTAGTTTTATTTTATATAATAAAATAACACCATTGCTTTTAAATTATGCTGAAATAGAAAGTAAAGAAATTGCATATTTAATAATTGATGAATCTATTGATACTGAAATTATAGATAAAATAGATCCACAGAATTTATTTACTGTTACTAAAACTAATAATGGTGATATTCAAAGTGTTGATTTTAATACTCGAATGGTTAATGAAATACTAGAATTAATTGGTAAAAAAATTTTCTTTAACTTAAAAAAAGCAGAAGAAGGAGATTTAAGTATTATTAATAAAGAAAATAATAATCAATCTTCTTTTGAGGTTCCTTTGGGTAAAATTTTTAGTAATCCACTATTTAGTAATATAGGTCCTAAAATCCCTTTTAAATTTAAATTAGCTGGTGCTGTTAGTACTAATATAAGCACTGTTATAAAGAATTATGGTATTAATAATGTAGTTATAGAAGTATATATAGATATTGAGGCAAATATAAGAATGCTTTTACCTATAACTAGTCACAAATGTTTAATTAATAATCGTTTTTTAGTAGCTATGAAAGTAATTCCAGGTAGTATTCCTAAATATTATAATTCTGGTCTAAATAGTGCTTCTAATCTTTTAACTATCCAATAGAATAATTTAAAAAAATATGATATACTAAAAATAGGTGAAGTAAATGAAGAAAAAAAGATTTAAACTCAAATTATCTAGAATTTTTTCATTACTAATTGTTATTATGTTAATAGGCCTTTTAATTACAAATAAAAATTTATTAAAAAATGAAGATATTAAAGCTTATGTTGCTTCTAATCAATCAACAGTTAGTATTTATGATAAAGAATTAAATGAAGTGGATCAAATAATTAGAGGAAGTAAAATTCAATATTTAAAATCTTCAAAAGCTATAAAAAACAAAACTGATGTTTTTTATCGTATTAAAGGATCTAATAATTATATTAACAAAAAGAATATTGTGTTTAATAAACAAGATATTGTTCAAGAGGAAAAGGTTTATGTTAGAACACCTTATAATCTATTAAGCAAAGTAAAAGATGGAAAAATATTAACTTTAGTTACTCAAGGCGATGAGTTAATAGTTACTGGATATGATGAAATAGATAAAAATGGTGTAGTTAATATGTATAAAGTAACTAAAGATGATATAACAGGTTATATTTATAGTAAATATACGAAGTTAACTAAAGAAGAGGCTGTATCAACAGAAGAAATAAAAGATATTTTAGCTATTCATAGCAAAAGAGAAGTTACTAATGGCGGTAATGCAGCAAATTTAGATTATTATCCAGTTGATAAAGTTAAATTTGAAGATAACGTTATGCCTGAAGTTGTCCAAGCTCTATATTTAAATGGGGGAACTTTTACTATTAAAAATGTTGATAAATATATTGAATTTGCTAAAACAACCAATATAAATGCTTTTGTTGTAGATATCAAAGATAATGCTATTCCGGCTTATGCTTCTAATATATATAAAAAACAAAGTCCAACTAGTTATGAAGAAGCTAGAAATAGTTTTCAAGAATATCAAGCAGCAATTAAAAAAATTAAGGATAATGGATTTTATGTTATTGGTCGTATTACAGTATTTAAAGATAAATATTATGCAGAAGATAATCCTTCTTCAGCTATAGCAGATACTAGAACAGGAAAGCCTTTCTATTATGCTGATACTTACTGGCCAAGTGTTTATAATCGTGATGTTTGGAAGTTTAACGTTGATTTAGCTAAAGAAGCTGTTCAAGAAATGGGCTTTAATGAAATTCAATTTGATTATGTTCGTTTTCCTGACCGCACTAAAAGTTATGAAACTCAAGGTATTATAGATTTGAAAAATACTTATAATGAAGATAAAGCTCAAGCTGTTCAACGTTTTTTAAGATATGCTGTTGATGAATTACATAAATTAAATGTTTATGTTTCAGCAGATGTTTTTGGAGAAAGCGCCCATCTTTATGTAACTGCATATGGTCAATATTGGGCTGCTATTTCTAATGTTGTAGATGTGATTAGTGCTATGCCTTATCCAGATCATTTTAATGCATATGATTATGGTTTAACTCAAATTGCTTGGACTGTTCCATATAATCTATTGTATCTTTGGAGTAAAGGATATGCTAGTGTTCGTCAAAGTGAAATAAAAACACCTGCTATTGCTAGAACTTGGATTCAATGTTATAACACAATTAGAGAACCTTATATTGTCTACGATGCTTCTAAAGTATCAGAACAAATTAAAGGATTATATGAAGGTGGTTTAACTGGAGGTTATATGACTTGGTTATCTTCTTCTGAATTAAGTAAATATCAAAGTCAAAAAGCAGCTTATAGTAAGGAATATTAATATGAAAATAATAACAATAAATGATGTTGAATATGAAATAACAAAAGACGAAAATAATAGTTTAAATATAGAGGGATTAAAAAATAAGTGTACTGACTATTTTGTTAAATTTGATTATATTTTAGGAGATTATGCCTATAATAATTTAAGATTAAAAGGTTTTTTTAATGAATCGAATCCTAATTGTAAAACAATTAATAATATTAAATACATAGAAGATTATATTAAAAATTATTGTGCTTATGGAGCTAATTATTTTGTTTTAAAAAAAATAAAAAAAGAAGTTAAATCTACTCTATAATGAGTAGATTTTTATGATATAATAAAGAAAATTATTAAGGAGTTACTAATATGAGTTTTATAAAAGATCAAGAACAAAAAATTAAAAAAATAATATCTAATTTAGGTTATGAAATTGCAGAAATTTCTTTAAATGTTTCTAGTAAAAAAGAATTGGGTGATTATCAATATAATGGAGCGATGGGAATAGCTAAAAAATATCGTCAAAATCCATTAGAAGTAGCTAAAAATATTAAATCTTATTTAGATAAAGATCCTGATTTTATAAATGTTAATATAGCAGGCCCTGGCTTTATTAACTTATCTTTTAGTAAAGAATCCCTAATTAATTATATGAATATACTTACAAAGGATTTGACTATTAATATTAATTTAGAAAAACCTAAAAATATTTTATTTGATTATGGTGGAGCTAATGCTGCTAAAGCTTTACATGTTGGTCATTTAAGAAGTGCTAATATTGGTGAGGCTTTAAAAAGATTGGCTAAAACATTAGGTCATAATGTCATATCAGATGTACATTTAGGTGACTTAGGACGTCAAATAGCAATGGTTATTTATGAAACGAAAATAAGACAACCAAATTTAATTTATTTCAATGATAATTACCAAGGTCCTTATCCAAAAGAAAGTCCTTTAACCGAAAAAGACTTAGAAGAATATTATCCTATAGCTAGTGAAAAAGCCAAAAATAATGCTGATATTTTAGAAGAAGTAAGATTAATTGATGCTGCTTTACAAAAAGGTCATCCCGGTTATAATGCTTTGTGGGATCATATTATTAATGTTTCTACTATTCAAATAAAAAAAATATATGATAAATTTAATACCTCTTTTGATTTATGGGAAGGGGAAAAAGATAGTTTAAATTATATAGAAGAAACTTTAACTAAAATTAAGGAATCTGGTTTAGCTTATTTAGATCAAGGCGCTATGATTATTGATGTACAAGAAGATTCAGATAAAAATAAAATACCACCATTTATTTTATTAAAAAGTGATGGTACCACTTTATATAGCACTAGGGAACTAGCAACTCTATATTCTAGAATTAAAAGATTTACCCTAGATGAAATATGGTATTTAACTGATAGTCGTCAAGAATTACATTTTAAACAAACCTTTAGAGTTGCCTATAAAACTAATTTAGTGCCCAAAAATATTCATTTAAAATTTTTAGGATTTGGTACAATGAACAGTACAGATGGAACTCCCTTTAAAACTAGGGATGGTTCAGTAATGAAATTGAACGATTTATTTGAATTAGTTAATAAAGAAACTTATCATAGGTTAGGAAATAATATTAGTGATTCTGAAAAAGACTCTATTAGTGAAAAAGTAGCTATTGCAGCTATTAAATATGCAGATCTTTTACCAAGCGTTAGTAAAGACTATATTTTTGATCCTATTAAATTTAGTGATATGGAAGGAAAGACGGGACCTTATTTACTTTATTCAACAATTCGTATTAAGTCATTATTAACCAAAGGAGAATATCATCTTTTAAAAGATTCTAAAATAAGGGATATATTTAATGAAGAAGACAAAGAAATAATACTAGAGATTCTAAATATGCCTACTATTTTAAGTAATGCTTATTATGCTAAAAGTTTAAATGAAATATGTGATTATTTATATCGTTTAAATAATACTTATAATAATTTTTATGCTAGTCATAAAATATTAACAGAAGAAGATGAATATAAACGTAATAGCTGGTTAACATTATCTAATTTAGTATATAATATAAATATATTATTGTTAGATATTCTAGCTATTGAGATTCCTAATAAAATATAAATATTATTAGTAAAATAATTGACTTATAAAATCTAATATGTTACAATTTATACGTTTGCAGCCTCTAGCTCAAACCGCATTGAAGTGGTAAAACTCTTAAAGAGACCATTAGAGCGAGTCTTAAGTATAAAAAAGGAGGAATAATATGAATGCTATTATTAAAACTGGGGGAAAACAATATCTTGTTAATGAAGGATCTATTATTTATGTTGAAAAAATAGATACAGAACCAGGAAAAAAGATTGTTTTTGATGAAGTATTAATGTTAGATGGAAAAATAGGAAACCCATTAATAACTAATGCTAAAGTTGAAGGTGAAGTACTAAAACACGGAAAACAAAGAAAAATACGTATTTTTAAATATACTCAAAAATCAAGAGCCAGTCGTAGAAATCAAGGTCATAGACAACCTTATACAAAAGTAGAAATAAAAAAGATAGGTTAATTGCAATGATTAAGATCGAAATCTTAAAAAACAACTATGTTAAACAAGTTATTATAAAAGGTCATGCTAATTACCAAGATTATGGTAAAGATATAGTTTGTAGTGCTGTAAGTTCTATAGTTATCACATCTGTTAATGGTATTATAGCTATTAATGAAAAAACAATTAATTATGAAGAAGCAAAAGATAAAATAACAATTAATATTGCTTTAAATGATGAAATTACTAATAAACTAATGTTAAATATGATTAACTTATTAAAGGAATTACAAATTCAATATCCTAAAAATATTTATATAAAGGAGGAAAACCTATGAAAAAATTAAATTTGAATATTCAATTATTTGCGCATAAAAAAGGTCAGGGTTCTAGTGGTAATGGACGAGATTCAATAGGTCGTCGATTAGGTGCTAAAGCAAGTGATGGACAATTTGTAACAGCAGGATCGATTATTTATCGTCAAAGAGGAACAAA
>LSQX01240049.1_pt2 | contig 11166 bp, 10 predicted proteins | sample 654561 | NCBI WGS metagenome assembly LSQX01 (sample SAMN04489861, study PRJNA283612) | anaerobic digester metagenome | isolation source: 4 biogas reactors fed with cattle manure at either 37C or 55C with and... | place: Denmark: Kongens Lyngby | collected 2014 | reverse complement strand
GCGGCCTTTTCTTGAAATGGATCTGCTTGGGCTGCTGTGTTAGAATCAGGTTAAGAGTTGATTGGGGGGTGTATCCATGAAGCAGTGGTATGAAACTCTGTTTGAGAATTACGCAGAGGGATATGACAAAGAGCCCTTTACCCAAGGAACCAAAGGCGAATGCGACTTCATCGAACGGGAATTGAACTTCGATAAGTCGCTAAAGATCATCGACGTGGGCTGCGGTACGGGCCGGCATGCCATTGAGCTCAGCAAGAGAGGTTATTCTGTCACAGGCATCGATCTCTCCGAGGCTCAGCTGAGAAGGGCCAGGGAAAAGGCGGAGAAGGAGAATCTGAAGGTAGAGTTCTTGCGGCATGATGCACGGTGCCTGCCCTTTGAAGCCCAGTTTGACGCGGCCATCATGCTTTGTGAAGGCGCCTTTCCCTTGATGGAAACCGATGAGATGAATTTCGAGATCTTGAGAAATGTCACCAAGGCCCTAAAACCGCGGGCCAAGTTCATCTTCACCACTTTGAGTGGCCTTTACCAGTTGTTCCAGTTCATGGACAGGTACCGCCAGTCGAGTGGGGAACAGCAGGCGGCGGCTGCAGGCACCCATTTCGATCCGCTCACCATGAGGGAAAGCTCTATTCTGACCTTTATCGATGATGACGGCAACAAGAAGGAAGTCCAGGTTAACGAACGCTACTACCTACCCTCTGAGATCATCTGGTTCTTGAAGACCCTGGGGTACAGGAAAATCGATATCTTCGGGGCCACGTTGGGGGCTTTCTCGAGAGAGGAACCCCTCACACCCGAACACTTTGAAATGCTAGTGGTGGCTGAAAAATAGAAGGGCAGGAAGCCTTAAGGAAAGAAAGGAACATCGCTATTGACCATGAAGGAGAAACAGAGAGCCGCCAAATGGAGTCTGCTGCTGATCGTGGCCGCAGTAGCCGCAGGAGGGGTTGGAATTATGCTTAGGGATGGGGGCACGGTTTTGGCTCAGGATTTTGGCATAGGTACAAACGGCAACGTGGCACTCCTCAATGAGCTCAACGCCAACTGGACTCTGCCGGAGGATTATTCGCTGGAGCTCCTGGAAGTGGACGGGATAGCCATGGAATGGGTGCAGGAAAAGGGTGTCGAGCAGGAACGAGTGATCCTGCAACTGCACGGCGGCGCCTATACCCGATCTTTGGCGGATAATGGTGCAACTTACCGGAGAGCAGCGGTCCAGTATGCCAGATTGAGCGGAGCGGCGGTGCTGACAGTGGATTACCGTGTCGCCCCGGAGTACCCCTATCCGGCGGCGCTGGAGGATGCACTTCTCGCCTACGGATGGCTTCTGGGCCAAGGGTATGCTCCGGACAGAATCATCATTGCCGGCGATTCTGCTGGTGGAGGCCTTACCCTGGCTCTGGGACTCTACCTCAGGGATAACGGACTTCCCCTTCCGGCAGGGCTGATCACCATGTCTGCCTGGACCGACTTGAACTATCGGCGCTGGACTCCAGCCTATGTGGGCGATCATCCAGCGGATCATCCCTACATTTCACCCATTTACGGGGAGTATACAGGATTTCCACCCATGCTCATGCAGGCGGGGGGAGATGAAATCCTGCTCAAGGATACGTTGGCGGTTGCAAGGAAGGCTGAAGAGGCGGGGGCTGCTGTTCAACAAACTACCTATCCCGGTATGTTCCATGTGTTTCAGATGCTCTTTCCCAAGCTCCCGGAAGCCAACTCGGCCTGGGATGAGGTTGAGGCTTTTATCCAGGAGGTCTTTGCGGGACTAGCGCAAGCAAAGTGATGCTGCTCAGTTTCTAGATTAGGGAAGGCGGGGATATCAGTGGAAGTTGAAATACGCAGGCTGACACCGGAGTTGGCAGAGGATTATGTTCGATTCTTTGACGCCACGCCCCACGATGACAATGTGGACGAGCATAAATGCTACTGCGTCTGCTGGTGCAGTGACGATGCGGAGGGAAAAGACTTCTCCACCCGGGATAGGCGCAGGGAGTACGCCCGGAAGTACGTCGAGGATGGCAGCCTACAAGGCTACCTTGCCTACCAGGGAGAACGGGTAGTCGGTTGGTGCAACGCCAACACCAAAGCGGATTGCCTCAAGTGCGAGAGCTGGCGGCGGTTTATGGGCCATGTGCCCCTGGGGGACCTGGAGCGGGGCCTGAAGGTGAAATCGGTGTTCTGCTTTGTCGTCGCTCCGGAGATGAAGCGCAAGGGCATTGCCACGCTGCTTTTGGACCGCGTCTGCCGGGATGCGGCACAGGATGGTTTTGATGTGGTGGAAGCTTATCCAGGGAAATCATGGGATTTTGCAGGCTACTATGGGATGTACGAAAGAAGCGGGTTCTCTGTGTTCCTGGAGACCGACAATGGGTATATCATGAGGAAGCAGCTTAAGTAGGCCGTGCCCATAGGTGTCTAAATAGGCACACCCTGTTTCCTCAGGGGGAAACAGGGTGTCTGCATCTGCCGGTTGGTATCAGCGCTCCGGGGCTTTGGTCCCGTTCAGATCATCGGGAAGGTATCTGCCGGTTTTCTTCCTCTGCCGGACGCATTGGGTGAGCAGGTACTCAATTTGGCCATTAACGGATCTAAAGTCTTCAGCAGCCCAGGCTGCGATCTCCTCATAGAGCTTCTGAGAGAGACGCAGCGGCAGCTGCTTTTTCTTATCGCTCATTCTAATACAGGCTGCCGCTGTTCACCACGGGGGATACATCCCTATTGCCGCAGAGGACAACCAGCAGGTTCGATACCATGGCAGCCTTTCGCTCCTCATCCAATTCTACGACATCGTTTTCGCTCAGCTTTTCCAAAGCCATTTCCACAATACTTACCGCACCATCTACGATCATCTTCCTGGCATCTACAATGGCGGTAGCTTGCTGCCTCTGCAGCATGACTGCGGCAATTTCCGGAGCGTATGCCAAGTAGGTGATGCGGGTATCAAGAATCTCCAAACCGGCGTTTTCTACCCTTTCCTGAAGCAGTTTGCGGATGCGTTCGGCAACAATAGTGCTCGATCCGCGCAGGCTGCCCTCATCCGGTTGCCCATCACCGGTGGTATCAATGCCGGGGGCCACATCGTAGGGGTAGATGCGCACGATATCTCTCACCGCGCTGTCACACTGCAGGGAGAGATACTCTTTGTAATTGTCCACGTCAAAGACGGCCTTGGCTGTATCCACGACCCGCCAGATCACAGCCACTCCGATTTCCACTGGATTCCCCAAAGCATCATTCACCTTTTGCTTGGCGTTGTTCAAGGTCAAGACTTTGAGCGAGATCTTCTTGCTGAAGCGGCTGTCTACTGCGACTTGACCGCTGCCCGATAGGGTCACGTTGAGTTTGCTGCCATCACCCTCAACATCTCCACTTTGGCCCAGGCGAGTTTTGGCCGCGGGATTCACCGCAACGGAAAAGGGATGGACAAAGTAGAAACCCGGTTCCTTGAGCGTGCCGGTGTACTGCCCGAACAGTGTCAAAACTAAGGCCTCTTGGGGTCTGATAATCTTCAGTCCTAGGAAGGGAATGAAACCGATCAGTATCCAGAAGATGCCGACCCCCAGGGACACTCCTCCCCAGGCCGAGACTCCACGATCGAGAAGGACGCCGCCGACAACAACCAGGGCGATGGCTGCCAAATAGAGCAAGATGAACAGAATCAACATGGGCAAGCCAGCTCTAGCTTTTAGTGTTTTCTCCTGCATAACTGTCCCCTTTCATAGCAAGTTGATATATTTATGATATCATTTGGATATGGAGGTAGCAAGAATTTTTTGCCAATAGTGCACATTCTTTCTGAATTCCCTGTTCCCGCTCCTTACCGGGGACTGACCAGATGGTCAAGGGTAAAAAGCGACGGCGAGGGTAAGCTTACGGTAAAAACAGCAGGGAGTGAACGGGAGATGAAACAGCGCAGCGTGGCTCAAACGCTTGCCGATTTGCTCGGCACCTGGGGTGTCCAGTTCGTTTTTGGTACAGCGGGCGACACGATTTTGCACTTCCTGGCCTGCTTAGGAGAACACCCCATTGGGTTCATCCAGCTGAGGAATGAGGAAAGTGCGGCCTATGCCGCCTCAGCCTACTCCAAGCTCACGGGCGGTCTAGGGGTAGTAGTCGCCGATGGAGGCCCTGGAACTGGGCGGCTGATCAATGGGCTTGCCGACGCCAGGAGTGATGGGGTCCCTGTTGTGGCCGTCACAGGCCAGGTGGAGTCCACCTATTTAGGCACCGGTTACAAACAGTATATCAACCAGCAGCAGCTGCTCAGCGCGGTCACCATCCGGTCGGAAAACCTGGGCAGCCCAGCCAGTCTGACCACCATCGCCTCCGACTTGCTGCGCACAGCAGTGGCCCATGGGGGCCCCGTGCACCTCAGTGTTCCCAAGGATTTTTGGCTGCAGCCCACGAAATCTGCGCCTGCGAAGCCAGAACCCTTCTTGATGCAGCAAGCACAATCTCCCGACGCAGTGGTGGCTGAAGGGGCGGGATGGCTAAAAGGCGTGGAAAGACCCATGATCCTCGCGGGCCGGGGCGCATGGAATGCGGTGGAGCAGGTATTGGCCCTGGCCGAGAGATTAGGCGCAGGCGTGGCCTATACCTTGCCGATGGTGGGCATCATGCCCGAGCATCCTCTGGTCATAAGGGGATTGGGTAAGGGAGGCTCGGAAGCCGCCGTTGAGCTTTTGCGTGAGTGTGACGGCCTAATCAAAGTGGGAGCCACTTACTGGCCAACTGTGCTCACCTCCGACGACAAAAAGGTTCTATCCATTGACGCCTACCCAGCTAATATCAGTAAGGGCATTCCCGCAGACTTTGGTTTAGTTGGCGATGCCCAGACTCTGTTAACTGCGCTGCTCGGCCAACTGAATGGAGCAAATGCCGATGGGCAATGGGCACACCGGGTTAAGCGGCACGCCGCTGAATGGCGTCAGCGCTTGGAGGCGGAGTTGGCACAGGCGCCTCCGGGGCATCCAGGACGAGCCATGCGCCTCTTGTCCGAATACGCGGACACCAATGCCGTGTTTTGTCTGGATGTGGGAGACCACGTGCTCTGGTTCAGCCGCTTTTTCCAGGGGAAGGGTCAGCGGGTGCTGGTGTCTGGGCGCTGGCGGGGCATGGGCTTTTCCCTGGGAGCCAGCATCGCGGCCCAGCTTGCCCAGGGGGATGCCCAGGTCTTCAGCATTGTGGGCGATGGCGGCTTTTCCATGCTCATGGGAGAGTTTGTGTCTGCCGTGGAACTGAACCTGCCCATTGTCTTCGTACTCATGAACAACCGCTCCTACGCCATGGAAGCTAGTGCCATGGCGGCAGGGGGACTTAAGCCCATTGGAGTGGAACTCAGGGATATCCGCTTTGATCAGGTGGCCCAGGCCTGCGGCGGCGCTGGCTACCGAACTACACCGGCAGAATTGCAGGTCGTCCTCCAGGAGGCGATGCAAGCAGGCAAGCCTGCCTTGATCGACCTGCAGGTGGACCCCATAGCGCTGCCCACCGCCAGGCTCTAATCGGCAGACAGGTACTTGGAGGTGAAATCGAATATGCTTGGTGGGTGCGAGCCCGGCAGGCAATGGACAGGCCTATGGGGAATTACATACTATAAACCATGATCGTTGAGCCGGAGGAGGGGTGTGTCTTGCGCAGCGATGAAGAGCTGCAGGAGAAAACGGTTGTGGAGCTGAAGCCCCACAACGCGCCCATCACGCTTGTGGATTATGATCCAGCATGGCCCTCCTTGTTTGCCCGGGAAGAGCAGAGGATCCGTTCTGCTTTGGGCCCTAGGGCGCTGCAGATCGAGCATGTGGGATCCACTTCGGTGCCTGGCCTGTGCGCCAAACCGGTGATTGACATTGTGTTGGTTGTGGAGAATTCCGCCGACGAACCCTCCTATGCTGCTGACTTGGGGGCGGCAGGCTACACACTGCGCATCAGGGAACCGGACTGGTACCAGCACCGCCTTTTCAAAGGGCCTGATACAGATATCAATCTGCATGTGTTCAGCGCTGGTGCTTCCGAGGCGGAGCGGATGCTGCGTTTCCGGGATTGGCTGCGGGAACATCCCGATGATCGGAAGAAGTATGCAGCGGCTAAGCGCCATCTAGCTCAGAAAACCTGGCGCCATGTCCAGCACTACGCCGATGCCAAAACCGAAGTGATCCGGGAGATCTTGGCCCGGGCGGAAGTGATGACGGAGTGAAGTACATCTTTGAGGTTGAGAAAAAGGACTACAGTGATTTCGCCAGCGGCCGGGTTCTGTACAGTGCCCCCAACACCACGGGTTTTCCGGTGCGCTTAGCCAGCGAGATCATTCAGCGCGCCTTTCACATTCTGGCCCGGGAAGGGAAGCACGGGCCCTTTAGGATCTATGATCCCTGCTGCGGCGGCGGGTTTTTGCTCTCCACCATCGGCTTTTTGTTTCCGGAGAAGATTTCGGAGCTCATTGGCAGTGATCTAGATCCCCAGGCGTTGGAGATCGCCGCGAAGAACCTCGCCCTGCTGTCCCCGGAGGGACTCGGGAGAAGGCAGCAGGAGCTCGCAGAATACGCCACGGCCTATGGCAAGGATTCACATCGGGAAGCATTGGCGAGTCTGGAGCGCCTGCGTAAACTGCTAGGAAACCACACCGTAGAGACCACCTGTCTGCAGCGGGACATTACCGACCTGAGCCCCTCTCCCATCCATGATGTTGATATCATCGTCACCGATATTCCCTACGGGCAGCTGGCTAGTTGGGGAGGAGCTAGCGGCACGCCAGTGGAAAGCTTGTTTGAGAATTGCCATCGGGCATTGAGCAAGGATGCAGCGGTGCTGGTTGTCGTAGCAGACAAAAAACCAAAATTGCGGCATCAATCCTTTAGGCGTGTTGAACACTTCAGACTGGGCAAACGTCAGATCGCGTTTTTCCAGCCGCTTGGGCGGCAGGTGGGAGGCGGTAAGGATGCTTGCCATCCTGAGTATTGACTTTGACTATTTTATTGACGCTTCAGCAGAACAGCGGGATCGATACTTCCTGCGGGGGGGAGAGGAAATACCCCGGAGAAGGCTTGGCTCCCTGTGGGCGGAGAGGTATGCCGCCTATCCCCAGCTCCGGGGAATAGGTGTGGTGGAACAGTTTGGCCTGGTCAAGCAGTTTTTAGGGGCCCTGAACGTAGAGCGTTCCAAGGTGTTCTTGTCAGAGACCCACCGGGCGATTAAGTGCGTGATTGATGCCATACCTGTGGAAGTACCGCTCAGGATCGTGAACATAGATTTCCACCATGACTATTATCATTACTACAGCGGAGGGGACGTTTGCAATTGCGGCAATTGGCTGCGCCGGGTGATGGAGGAACGGCCCGGCACGCAGGTGAAGTGGATCAGGAGGGAGGATTCCCAGATTGCCACGCTGGAAGGGGATTTTCCCTTTGAGCATACCACCGACTTGGGCTGCGTTTTCCAGGAACGCTTCGCTTGTGTTTTCATGTGCAGTAGCCCCGAGTGGAGCCCGCCCCATCTCAGCGGCTTTTATGAAGAGCTCGCTTGTGCACTCCTGAAAAAGAGCCCCCAGGCTCTCGCGAGCCCGGGGGCACGTACAGCTGGCGGCTAGAAAGTCAGCCCCCGCAGTTTGCTGGCGGTGACGAGGCGGTCTAAAGCCAGCATATAAGCGCCTAGGCGCAGGGAAGCGCCGGCCTTTTCCGCCATATTCCACACATCGTGGAATGCCTTGATCATGATGTTTTCCAGTTTCTCGTTGATCTCATCTTCATCCCACTTCACAGACTGCAGGTTCTGCAGCCATTCGAAGTAGGAGACCACAACTCCCCCGGCGTTGGTCAGAATGTCCGGCACGACTGTGACGCCTTTTTCCTCTAAAATGGCATCAGCACCAGAAGTGGTGGGTCCGTTGGCACCCTCCAGCACTATTTTGGCTTTGATCTGGGGAGCGTTCTGTTCGTGGATGGCCTTCTCCAAAGCTGCAGGTACGAGGATGTCCACCTCCAGCTGGAGCAGTTCTTCGTTGGATATCCTTTCCAGGCCGGGAGCATCATAATCTTTGAGCAGCCTGCCCCGCTCTGCCCGGAGGAAACTCACGATCTCTTCCACATCGAGTCCATTCTCGTTGTAGACGGTGCCTGATACATCGCCTATGGCCACCACTTTGCAGCCCTCCCGGTGCAAGAGCAGCGCCGCCGTTCCGCCCACGCTGCCCGCCCCCTGCACAGCAACGGTGGAACCTGGCAGTTTCAGGCCCAGCTTCTTGGCAATCTCCCTGGCGATGATCAAAACACCGCGGCCCGTTGCCTCTCTGCGGCCCAGAGAACCTCCCAGGGGAATGGGTTTCCCCGTGACTACACCTAGAGTGAGCTGGCCGTTGAGGACGCTGTAAGTGTCCATGAACCAGGCCATAACCTCATGGTTGGTGTTCACATCGGGGGCGGGGATATCGATGTGTGGCCCAACGATGGGGTAGAGCAGTGTAGTGTATTTCCTCGTCAGCCTTTCCAGCTCTCCCTTGGACAGCTTGGATGCATCCACCGTGATGCCGCCTTTACCCCCGCCATAGGGAATATCCACTACCGCACACTTGAAGGTCATAGCCGCGGCCAGGGCTTTCACCTCGTCCATGTCCACACTTTGGTGATACCGGATGCCGCCTTTATACGGGCCCCTGACCCCCGAATGCTGCACCCTGTAACCCTCAAATACTTTGATCGATCCGTCGTCCATCCTAACCGGCACGGAAACCTTAAGTTCCCGTTCAGGGTATTTCAGCTGGATGTAGTCCCGCTCTTCCAGACCCAGCAGGGAAGCTGCTCGATCCACGGTTTTCATGATTTCGTCGTGGGGATTGTAGTCTTTGCTCATCCCAACCATCACTCCTCCCTCGGGAAATTGGAACGGCGCCCGGTGCGCCACCGTTCAAGGATTTGCTCATTAGTTTAAAGGTTCGCCGTTCCAATGTCAACGCCCAAGCAAGAACGGCGGCCATGTACCCCCTGCAGTCGTGAACACGGCAGGAGAAACGAGGGTTTTGTTTAATTTGAGGATCGGATCGCACCTGCGGGGAAGAGATGGGGATGAGAACAGCGCACTGGTAGAAAGGAAAGATGCAATGAGACAGTTCTTATCGCTTCTATACATCGCATATCTCTTTTTCGTCATCTTCATGATCTTTTTCAGCCGCAAGAAGCCCACGCAGCGTTTCAGCTGGATTTTAGTACTCGTCTTCCTTCCGGTGGTTGGCCTGATCGTCTACAGTCTCATGGGCAGCGAAATATACTGGGATTACAAGCGCAGGAAGATTCGCCAGCGCCACAGGCCCCTCTTTTTGGAGCTTGATGCCATCGCCCGCAAATGGCATAACCGCTCCGGGGCTGAACTTTCACCTACTCAGCAGTTTCATTTTAAGCGGTGCGGCAGCATCCTTACGGACGACAACGCCGTGGAAGTGTTCACGAATGGCAGGCCCAAGTTTGCCATGCTTTTTGAGGATCTGCGGGCCGCCCGGGATCACATTCATGTCCAGTATTTCACCATTCACAACGACGCCATCGGCCAGGAGCTGATTGCTATCCTCAAAGAAAAGGCCAGCCAAGGAGTGGAAGTCAAACTCCTCTACGACAGCTTTGGGTGCGGGTTTACCTTCGTAAGGCCGCTCTTTCGCGAGTTGAAGGAGGCCGGGGGGAAGGTTCAGGGGATCAGGCCTTGGGCTCGGGCCCTGAATTACCGCAATCACCGCAAACTGGTGATCATTGACGGCCGGGTTGGCTATCTGGGAGGCATGAATGTGGGCGTGCATTACGCCGAGGGGGTTGGGGGCATGGAGTGGAGGGATACCCATGTGCGCCTCACCGGGGGAGTGGTCCGCGACCTCCAGCAGATCTTTATTTCCGATTGGGTTGCATCGGCCAGGAAGGGGCGCCTTGGCTTTCGCCAAAGACTCCCGCACTACTTTCCCGAAGTGGAGTCTAACGGCCATTTGCCGGCTCAAATCATTGCCAACGGTCTGTACAATAAGTTCATCGGCCAGGATGTCATCAACCTCAGCTACTTCAACTTGATCAGCGGGGCCAAGGAAAGGCTGTGGATCCAAACCCCCTATTTCGCCCCATCTGAGCCAGTGCTGCAGAGCTTGAAGACACTTGCCCTGCGCGGCGTTGATGTGCGCATCATGACCTCCTCCTACTACACCTTTGGGGGGCTGTTTCACCATAACATCAAGAACTATTTCTTCCGCCAGCTCATCGATTCCGGCGTCAGGGTGTTCAAGTACAAGGGAATCATGCATGCCAAGACCATGTTGGTCGATGATGAGCAGCTCTGCATAGGTACGGTGAACCTCAATGTGCGCAGCCTGGAGCGGGATGATGAGCTCTTTATCTACTTCGAGTCGCCTGAGCAGAACGCGCACTACAGCCAGATCTTCCAAGCGGATCTGGAGCACAGTATCGAGCTGGACTATGCCCGCTTCAGGAAAGAGACAGTGCTGTCCCGGGCGCTGGAATCGGTGGTAAGTCTCTTTTCTCCTCTGTCCTGAGCTTTGGAGAGTTTTGCCTGGGCTTTGCGAATTTTGCATGATTTTTATGAGATTCCCAGATGATCTGTAATTAACGTGAGGTGGAACAAGGGATCGCAGGTAAGATGTCGAAATGATCTTTTAACACGACTAGGTTGGGGGTAGCTGGTCGAGATGCTGGATGACATAGATCTGGGGAGAAGACAGCGGATTCTCATCGTGGAAGATGTCAAGCTCAATGCTCAAATACTGGTGAACGCCCTGAAGGATACCTACGATTTGCGGGTGGCTCACAATGGTGTGGAAGCGTTGGCTATGGTCAGGGAGGAAATGCCGGACCTGATTCTCCTGGACATCATCATGCCCGAGATGGACGGGTATGAGGTCTGCGCGCGCCTGCAGAGCGATCCCAACACCCGCGACATTCCCATCTTGTTCTTGACCGCGCTGGAAGGAGATCAAAACGAGGCTTACGGCATTGAACTGGGAGCCATGGACTACATCCGTAAGCCCTTCAACGTGCCCATCGTCAAAGCCAAGATCCGCAACCATCTGGAGCTGAAGCGGTACAAAGACATCTTGAAAAGGGACAGCAGGATCGATGGTTTAACCAGGATTCCTAACAGACGTCGCTTTGACGAGGCCTATGTGGAAGAGCGGGA
>LSQX01125096.1_pt1 | contig 11166 bp, 4 predicted proteins | sample 654561 | NCBI WGS metagenome assembly LSQX01 (sample SAMN04489861, study PRJNA283612) | anaerobic digester metagenome | isolation source: 4 biogas reactors fed with cattle manure at either 37C or 55C with and... | place: Denmark: Kongens Lyngby | collected 2014 | reverse complement strand
GTCGACCTGTATCGAGGTAGACGGAGGTACACTGAGATTGGAAAATACAATATTTGCCAATAACAGACGGCCGTATCTGAGTGTGGAGGATTCCTCATTTCTCGTGGATGGCTGCTTCTTTCCCAATGTAGACGTGGGCTCGACTTTTGAGCCGGTCCACGGAGATAGAGGGATTAAGAGAGGCGGCCGTGGAATCTTCCGCAATTGTTTTTTTGGGAAACCTTTTGGCTACAATGATACGGTGGATTACACGGGTGGGGACCGCGGCGCTTCCGAGCCGCTTGTTCAATTCATCAACAATGTCTTTATCGGCTCCGAAGACGATATTTTGGATTTGGATGGCGCCGATGCCTGGGTTGAAGGCAACATCTTTTTGCATGCGCATCAGGGGCCCTCGACGGGCAACAGCTCATCTGCGGTTTCCGGCGGCGTCAGGGGAAATTATGGCACCTCTGAAATTACCGTCATCGGTAATATCTTCTATGATTGTGACAGTGCCATCACGGCGAAGATAGGTAATTACTATACGGCGATCGGCAACACGATCGTGCGTTCCACCAAAGAAGGCGGCGGCGATTCGGAATCCGGCGTAATTAACCTGGCAGATCCTAACGCCGAATACGGCAAGGGATGTTATTTGGAAGGGAACATTATCGTTGATATCGAACAACTGGTCCGCGATTATGATCCCGCGTATAGTCTGGTCACTTTTACGAACAATATCCTCTCCATGGCCTGGACAGGCCCCGGCGGAAATAACAAGTTGATTGATCCGGTTTTCAAGCATGTCCCGGTTCTCGAGGAAACATTTTTCGAAAACTTCGATCAAGCACAAGTCATGTGGGATTGGCTGAGCCTGAGTCCTATTTCTCCTGCGATTAATACGGGCATCTACGGTGCGGATATGGGAGCGGTTGTCGAACGCGGAATTTATTTATCGCCCGCACCCAATAAAATCACGAATGTGAGGAGTGCGACATTCCATGTCGGACCCCTCATTATTGAAGAATCTCTGAACCTTCCCGATTTCCCCCTGGGTTCTGGCTTTACGCATTATCGCTGGAGATTGGATGGCGGAGAATGGAGTCAGGAGTATTCGAGCCATACACCCATCGAGTTAAATGATCTGCAAGATGGACCCCATTACGTGGAAGTCATTGGAAAAAGCGATGTCGGCTTTTACCAGAACGACCCCGAATTGTGGGGACCCTTATGCATCACCCGTTCTGCAACATGGACCGTCGATTCTCAGTTCGATCCGCTCTCAGAGGTCTCAGTACGTATCAACGAGATTTCGACCGATGACGGGAGCACCGGTGCCTCCGGAAGAAAAATTCACAGCAAGGTCGAGCTTTATAATTTCGGGACGGCACCGGCGGATATTTCCGGCATGGGCTTGACCACCTCGCTTGATATTCCTCACTGGTACACCTTCCCCGAAAACACGGTGTTGGGAGCCGGTGAATTCCTGGTTCTGGAGGGTGGTTTTTCCAGGGTTGGAGAATATGAGAGCCTGGGTTTTGAACTCAAAAAGCATGGAGGAAATTTCTACCTTCACGGGCGTGCAGATCATGGTGGAAAACTGATCGATAGCATCTCCTACGGGATCCAGACGGCAGATTATTCTTTAGGCAGAATTAATGAATCGGCCTGGACCCTTTGCGTACCATCCTTCGGTGCGGTCAACGAGCAGGTTCCGCTCAGTTCAGCCGCCGGATTATGCATCAACGAGTGGATGTGCGATGGGAATTTTATCATGCCCGAGAGCTTCATCGAGCTCTATAATAGGACCTCTCAGCCCATCAATTTTGGAGGATGTTATCTATCCAATTCCGCTGGCTCACCCATGCACTATCGCATCCCGGAGCTGAGTTTCGTCGCGGCAGGCAGCCGAATACTCTTTTATGCAGATGAGAAAACGCAACTGGGAGTAGATCATCTCCCCTTCAAATTGAACGCGGAGATGGGAATCATTTTACTTTTCGATTCCGATTTGGGTGTCATTGATCGGGTGCAGTACGGAAGCCAATTCACCAATATTTCTGAGGGACGCACTCCGGATGGAAATAACAGGATCGTCTCTTTCAGCCAGCCTACACCCGGCTATCCAAATATGGAATCCGCAGATTATGAGAGTAATGTTGTCGTCTCAGACTCCTTCCCGTTGTTAGCCCTGGGAGATCAGTGGCGATATTATCAGGAAGGCAGCCTCGACGGAATCGCCTGGATGAGCCCTCAGTATGATGACTCAGAGTGGATGAGCGGGCCCGGACTCCTGGGCGTGGAAGGTTCCTCCCTACCCTCACCCGGTTTGCAGACACCGATGACACTCGGCAGATCGACCTACTATTTCAGAACCTCCGTCACGATGGAGAAGAGTCTGACCGATGCCCTATTGGACATCACGACCGTGCTGGATGATGGTGCCGTTATTTATCTGAACGGAGCCCCCATTTACACGAATAGAATGCCTCCGGGCGTTCCTCTATATGGTACATTCGCAGGCACAGGCGCCGGCAACGCCGACGAGGAGAGTGTCACTCTGAAGGGCATCTCTCTCAATGAGGGAGAAAACGTGATTGCTGCAGAAGTTCATCAGGTCAACAGTGACAGCACCGATTTCGTTTGGGGTATGGCGCTGACCGCCTCTCAACTGACCACCAACATTGTCGCCTCCGGCGCGAGTGTGGCTCGGCTCAATGAAGTGATGTCCCTCGGAGGCACAGAGGATTATGTGGAGTTTTATAATCCCTCGGATTATCCGATCGATTTATCGAACGTCGGTTTCACCGATGACCCGGTGACTCCCTATAAATGGATGTTCCCAACCAATACACTCCTGAATTCAAAATCATTTTTGAAACTACCCTGCGGCAGCCTGCCTTCTCCGACAGAAACTCGAATCACAATTCCTCTCTCCTCTGAGGGAAAAGGATTGTACCTCTTCAACACAGTGGAGCGCGGCGGCGGATTGATCGATGCGGTTCAATATGGTTTGCAGACCGCAAATTATTCGATCGGCAGAGCTCCCGATGGAATGGGGCAATGGGCATTGAATGTCCCATCCCCGGGACAATCCAATCACAAAGCGGCATTGGGCGATCCATCGCTCTTACGCATCAATGAATGGATGGCTTCTCCGACGAAGGGAGATGACTGGATCGAAATTTTCAATTCCGGTTTATCACCCGTTGCACTGGGCGGACTTTATCTCTCGGATAATCTCCTTAATCCATTCGAGTCGCCCATTGCGCCGCTCTCATTTATCGGAACCGGGGAATCGGCTTTTGCCCTTTTCTACGCGACCGGAGAAATTACGGCCGGGAAAAATCATGCAGGGTTTGCCCTGAAAAAAACGGGTGAATCCGTCGGCCTCTTTTCCCCGATCGGCGTGTTGCTCGATAACGTTGTTTTTGGCCCGCAGATTCAGGGTGTCTCCGAGGGCCGTTTACCCGATGGCGATGCTGAAATCGTCGCCTTCCCGACGACCGCTTCCCCGAATAGCAGCAATTATCTGCCCCCAGTGGATGTCGTCACGATTACGGGTTACGAAATGAGTGCGGATGCTTTCGTCATCCAATTGAACGATCTTGCAGGTACCTATAAAGTGCAGGCGACCACCTCGCTGGCCGATCCCATTATCTGGGAAGATATCGAGGCTCTGAAAGTGGGCAATCAACTGATCATCATGCGCGCCGACTATCCTCAATTCCTCGAACCGCAAGAGAGTCTGTACTTCAGAATTTATCGATAACGCCTTCCCCGTCCAGCCCCCTCACTTCAACTGGGTAGTACCACTACCCAGTTGAATTCCGCATTGCCTCAAAATGTGTGCACTCAAAAGGGGAATATGTAGGGAGTCTCAATCCTCTTGCTCGTAGTAATAGGAATAATCAATCCCTTTCATGAACACTTCTCTGTCATCGATTCTCTGAGTCAAAGCGTTTTGAATTACATTTTTCAGTTGAGAATTATCGTTCACGCTCTTGATCATGGATTCCAGATACGTTTTCTTATCAATCTTACTCCAGTCAACGCAGCATCTAAAATTCTTCTTCAACATCAGGTCAAGCCAGACACGCATCGCCCTGCCGTTACCTTCCATGAAAGGATGAGCGACGTTCATTTCCGTATACTTATCGATAATTGCGGAGATGGAGTCTTCCGGCATTTTTTCTATCGTCGAAAGCGTTTTATCCAGAAATCTGGAGTTCGCGAATTGAAAACCGCCTTTACTCATATTTTGAGTGCGGATTTGCCCTGCAAAGTCATAGAGTCCGCCAAATAAATATGCGTGAATTTGCTGTAGGCCCTTTGTTGTGCCGACTTCCAGACTCTTCAGGAACGTACTCCCAAATAAGGCATACGCTTTTGATTTACTTTTGCCGTCAATCGTTTCATCGCTGTAGATAAACCACTCAATGAAACGATTTGCCTTATTGCTCGGGAATTTTTTTGCCAGGGCAATGACTCCGTCCGCATCCAGTACATCCGAAAGACGTTTTTTCCCGTCCGGAGCCGTCAGCTTCAACTGGGTAGTGGCACTACCCAGTTCGTTTCCGCTTCGTCTCAGCTTAGCCTTGAGATATTTCCAGTAATTACGATTCTTCTCATAATTATCCTCGTCCCGCAGTACACCCACCACATCCAAAACCGAAAAAAACCAACGGGAACCTGCTTCGTTCCAAACGGCACGAACTTCTCGATCATTGAAAAAACGAACGGAGACCTTGTTACTCATTCCTTATCTACTTTTTAGCCTTCATGTCGGCTGTGAAAAACCTGATTCCATCCTCATCCGCAATGGCTTAATCGTAAAATAATTCCGGACAAATATCAATGAAAAAGTAATGCGCGCATTGCCTCAAAATGAACACACCGAAAAAAAGAAGAATCACGGATGAACACAGATGGACACAGATTCGAGAAGTGATTTCTGTAGCGATGCGGGGGAGCCGCAGAAGTGTTTGCAGTTTTGACCTAAGTTATGCGGGCCTTATATCACACGGACGATCCCCCCAACCCGAAATATCTGTGTCTTACTGCAAATAGTATTTTCTCTTCCATTGCCTTGATGGCTTAACCTGAACAGCGTTGAGATAATTATTGAGGTACTCCATGTTCCGTCCATTTCTCTCAACTAAATTTTTTTTCCGATTCCGACTGTCAATAATCTGGAAACACTCTGCATAGAATCGCTTAGCTTCTGCCGAGTAGTTGTCCCTATATCCTGCCTCAATTTCAAAAAATTTTTTTGTACAATAAACGACAAGGTCAGAAAGCTGAACCATCGGATTTTTTCTAGAATCTACCGGGTAACTGAATTCAACTATCCTTTTGATTCGATGAGCAATAGTGTCTTCAAACCGTCTAAATCTTGTAATAGCTTCTATCTCTGTATTAAACTGTTCTTTTTCATCAATTATCAACATACCTCGTGCACTACGACCAAGTTTATCTTTGATGAACGAGTTGATGTAAGTAAGAAGGTAATCGTAAGCTACCAAATATGGGACTCTAATGTTATATGTCATTTCGGTCTCGCAAGGTTCCTCCGCCATTCTTTTTTTTTCAATGGCAAAGATGTGTACATCATGGCTTCTGGTTTCCAATAGATTCAATATACCTTTGGCTAAATTGTTTCGTCGTTCCCGTTCATGGTTACGGAATGGGCCCATGCCATCGGGGGAGAGTAACTCCTCGGTATGAAGTTCAAAGTTTATTGGGATGTTCCCGTCAAAATACTCTGAAAGAATTTTTTCAAAATCTTTTTGGGTTATATTCCAGCCTTCGTCACGTACGCTTACACCACCCAAAACAAAAATGGGTTGTTCTCTATTATCAAGGTCCGGGCCGGTACAACCAGCTTCATCAAGGTAATAAAAATGCATTTTTACTTTTCTCCTTTTCGTGTTATTTATTGTCTATGCTACATAAGCAGCTTAGTATTTTCTTCCAGGTCGATGCTGGATATCTTGTTGTTTACGACAATAAAAACAGTATAGCAGAACTTCTTCTTTAAGCCTAATAAGCCACAGGCAAGGTTTACACTGTCTTTCTTGACATTCTAACATTCCGCTTTCGTAGTATACGGTCGGGTTGGGGGCTTTTCTTAAAATATTGTTGAATCCCCCTGCCTCCGAATCGAGGATAATAGAAAAGCAAAACTTATGCAATATTTTTCTTAAAAGATCGACCGTGTTTAAGAATAGAAGAGAAATAACACGAATATTACGGGGAAAAATTAGTTGATAAAAACTTCAAATATGCAAGGAACATGAAACACGGCAGGCAAGAAACCACGAATAGACACGAATGAACACGAATCAGGCAAGGACAGAAAAACATCCGTGTTTATCCGTGTCCATCTGTGGTTCTCTGTTCCTTCCCCATTCGTGTCTCTTTGTGTTCATTCGTGGTTCAGAAATGGGCCGTTGAGCGGTTATGTTAAATCTTGGATTTGGGCTCTGATTCTGCCTATACTCGGGCTTGTATGAGTAGTTATGGTCAGGATTTCAAGAAGCTTACCGCTTTAGCATTCGCTACCTTGGCGGGCTTTGGCGCCAGTTCGGCTCTTGCCGTTACGGTCGCCCCCGTAGATTTAGCACAAACACGCGTCTGGGCTTCGGCCAAACTGGAAGGCAAGCCTCTCTCCATGCCCAAAACCGAAGGCCTTGTGGTTTACGCCAATAACGACCCCGTCCAAAAAAGGGAACGTAACGGCAAACCGATGAATATCTCCGGGACTCAGTACAACCGGGGTCTCTACTGCCATGCCCAGAGCCACGTACTGGTGCGGTTGCCCGCCGCCGGAAAAAAATTCAAAGCCGAAATCGGAGTCGACAGCAATTCCGACACCTCCGGAGGCCGGGGCTCGGTTAAATTCATCGTCCGCGCGGGAGATAAAGAGCTCTATCGCTCCGATGAGATGAACGAAGGCCAGGGGCCGATCTCGTTATCTCTGGATTTGGACGGAAAAGATGAGCTCGTGTTGCTGGTGGATTCCTGCGGAGAAATCTCCTGTGATCAGGCAGATTGGGCCAATGCCCGGGTGGAATTGGAGAATGGTGCTTCGGTGTGGCTCGATGAGCTGCCCTTTATCGCTCCGGCCGAAGAAGCTCTCTCCACGGAGCCTTTCTTCTCTTTCAATTATGACGGGAAACCCTCGGCAGAGCTCCTGAAAGAGTGGAATCTCACCCGTTCACAAAAGAGCCTCGATCTAAACCGCCTGCAGCATGAACTGGTTTGGACGGATCCCAAAACCGGTTTGCAGGTCCGCTGCCAGGCCATTGAATACAAGGATTACCCGACCCTTGAATGGACCGTCTATTTCAAAAATACAGGCGAAGCGAAAACTCCGATTCTCTCCAATATCCGGGGTGTAGACGTCACCCTTCCCGGAAAAGATGCCCAGTTCCCTGTGCTCCATCATCATACGGGTTCGCCTTCCAGAAATGATGATTGCAGACCCTACACGACTACGCTCGGGCAGGATGTGGTCAAACACCTCAATTCGGATGGCGGACGCGGGACCGATGGAGAGTTCCCTTATTTCAACCTGGAATTTCCCGGCAATGGCGGCGCCATCGTCGTTGTCGGTTGGCCGGGACAGTGGGCCGCTGATTTCTCTTCGGTCGTGTGCCCCAACGGAACCAAAGGGCTAAAAGTCGCGGCCGGTCAGGAGCTGACGCATCTATATCTCAACCCGGGCGAAGAAATCAGAACTCCCTTGATCGTCGTGCAATTCTGGAGCGGAACCTATTACGATTCCCAGAACGTCTGGAGAAGCTGGATGCTCTCCCATAACGTTCCCCATCCGTATGGAGAATTGCCGCCTCTGCATTGGGCCGCTTGCAGCTCCCATCAATATGCGGAGATGATCAAAGCCGATACGGCCAGCCAGATTAATTATATCAACCGTTATTTGGAGGAAGGCATCAAGCTCGACTACTGGTGGATGGACGCCGGATGGTACGTCAATGAATGGGGCTGGCCCAACACGGGAACCTGGGAAGTGGACGTGAAGCGTTTCCCCAAAGGCTTGCGGGAGATTACCGATCACGGCCGCACAAAAGGGGTGAAATCCATTGTCTGGTTTGAACCCGAACGCGTGACCCCCAAAACCTGGCTCTACGAGAATCATCAGGATTGGATGCTGAAAGACGGACAGAGTAATCAGGACCTGCTCAACCTGGGTCACCCGGAGGCTTGGGATTGGTTGGTGAATCATATCGATGGCCTCATTGTCAGCGAAGGCATTGACCTCTATCGCCAGGATTACAATATCGCGCCTCTGCAATACTGGAGGAAAACCGATTCTCCCGACCGCCAGGGAATCACCGAAAATAAATATGTCGTGGGTTATCTGGCCTACTGGGATGAATTGCTCAAGCGCCACCCCAATATGCTGATTGATTCCTGTGCCAGCGGCGGCAGACGCAACGACCTTGAGACGATGCGCCGGGCTGTTCCCTTGTTGCGCAGCGACTATATCTTCGAACCGGTCGGCAACCAGGGCCATACCTACGGGATCGCCTCCTGGATTCCTCTCTTCGGAACAGGCGTGCGCGATGACGATCCCTACCGGAGCCGCTCCACGATTTGCCCCTTCATCAATTCATGCTTTGAAATGCGGCCCAAAGAGGCCGATTACACCGCCAAACGGGGAGTCTTGAAAGATTGGACCACGATGAAGCCGTTCTATCTGGGTGACTACTACCCTCTGACCCCCTATTCGCTGGAAGAAACACAGTGGGTCGCCTGGCAATTCGATCGCCCGGATATGAACGCGGGAGTGGTTCAGGCTTTTCGCCATACCGAGAGCGTTTACGAATCCGTGAGGCTCAAGCTGCATGGATTGGAACCGGAGGCCGAGTATCTGATCCAGAGCGTAGACGATTCCTCCAAATCCGTAGCGACCGGCAGCGAATTAATGGACAAGGGCCTGCGGGTCCAGTCTCAGCATGCGCCCGAGGCTTTGATCATCACTTATAAAAAAATAAGCGAATAACAATCTCGAGCAAAAGATGCGCCCCGGAAAGAGGATGAAGTTTTCTTCACACTCGACCTTTCCCGGGCGCATTCTTATAATAGGGGAGCTGTTATGAAATCATTTTTTAAAAGCGGATGTTCTTGCAAAGGGTTGGTTCTGGCCCTGGGGCTCTTTTGCGTCTCGGCCTCGGCTGTGGAATTCAGAGGCGATGTAGAGGTGCTTGATACTCAATACCCGCTCTCTTCGGGCTCGGTTCAGTTATCCGGCTACCTGGAGCAAAACATCCAGAATTCTATCGAACACTGGAATAAGGGCGTGGTCCCCTACCCCAAGTTCGTAGAGTTTTTCCGCACCGGTCGGCCTCAGTTCGCCTTGGGTGAAATGTGGGGCAAAGCGGTCCGCTCCGGCTGCATGTTCTACCGCTACACACGGGACCCGGAACTCAAAAAAATCATGGCCGAGACGGTCCGGGATTTGCTTTCAGCCGAGCGGGCCAACGGCAGCATCAGTTGTATGCCCGTGGAGATGCAGCCCGATAGCGGCGGCGGCGATCTCTGGGAGCGTAAATACGTCCTCCTGGGACTGGAAGAATATTACGAGCAGGTGGAGGCTGACCCGGAAGTGCTGGCTTGTATGGTCCGCCAGGCAGATTGCCTCATTTCCCAAATCGGCGAGCCGCCCAAAACGCCGATCACCGAATTGGGATGGAGCCCCAACCATATCGAATCCTCCACACTCCTGGAGCCCATCATGCGCCTTTACAAGCTGACGGGCTACCCGCGCTATCTGGAATTTGCCCGCTACATCGTGGAAGTGGGCGGCGGCAGCAAAGGCTATAACCTCTTCCAGCAAGCCCTGGACAACGTACCCCCTCACAAGATGGGAGGCCCCTATCCCAAGGCCTATGAAATGATGTCCCTTTTTGAAGGACTGGTGGAATACTACCGGGTCACGGGCAATCCGCGCTGGAAAGAAGCGGCCCAAAATCTCTACCGCAATATCCGGGTTCAGGAAATTACCCTAATCGGCAATGCAGGCGGCGACCAACCCTACCATCCCAACGTCTACGGAGAAGCCTGGGATCATACGGCTTTTGAACAAACCAATCCCGATATTACCCGCATGATGGAAACCTGCGTGGGGGTTACCTGGCTCAAGTTTTGCAGCCAGCTCCTGCGGCTGGAAGGTGATTCTACCCCGGCCGATGACATCGAGAAATATATCTATAACGGCCTGCTCGGAGCCATGAAACCGACGGGCGACGGCTTCAGCTACGTCAACCTGCTCAACGGGGAAAAGGTGACTAATCAGGGTTGGGGCTGGAAGTTTGACGATCTCACCGTCACCTGCTGCAATCTCAATGGCCCCATGGGGCTGGCCTATATCCCCTACATCGCCGTGATGAATTCGGCGCCGGGCCCTGTGGTCAATCTCTACAATGCGGGCAAATTCAACCTCCAAACTCCCTCCGGTCGCCCGCTGAAACTGGATTTCGTCACCGAGTATCCCCTTTCGGAAAAGGTCCTCATTCATGTAAAGCCCGAGCAGAGCGAAAATTTCACCCTCAGTCTCCGAATCCCCACCTGGAGTGCGAAAACACAGGTGAGTGTCAACGGCAGGAAATACCGTCCCGCCGCAGGAGAATATTTCAAGTTGAACCGCAAGTGGAAACCCACCGACAAAGTGGAAATCACTTTCGACATGAAATGCTCTCTGATCGACGCTCCCCGGGGCAGCAACCCCAAAGGCAACGACTTCCAGGCGCTGACCTGGGGACCTCTGGTCCTGGCCCGGGATGAAAATACCGACCCGAGATACAATCAGCCCGTCACAGTTCTGGCCGACCCGGCCGGCATTGTGAAAGCCGTCCGCACCACGCCTACCCTCCCGGCGACTCATATTGAATTCATTATCCCCACAGCCCAGGGCCCCATCCGTATGATCGACTACTCCTCGGTCAATGGCTGGCAGGGCAAAAAAGTCTGCACCTGGCTCCCCATGGCGAAATAAAAGACTGAACCACGGATGAACACGAGATGGACACAAATGATTACCTCTCTGAGCTGATTCGTACCTCTTCGTCTCTATTCGTGCCCGGCAGGCACACGCCGATGTGAATCGTATTCTTTCGCATCCGCAGGATGCGCATGATTGAGGTATGCGGAGCATACCCA
>LSQX01386830.1_pt1 | contig 11167 bp, 4 predicted proteins | sample 654561 | NCBI WGS metagenome assembly LSQX01 (sample SAMN04489861, study PRJNA283612) | anaerobic digester metagenome | isolation source: 4 biogas reactors fed with cattle manure at either 37C or 55C with and... | place: Denmark: Kongens Lyngby | collected 2014 | reverse complement strand
ATCGACAGGCCGCCGCTGGCCACCACCAGCGCCGTGGCACGCACCACACCCTGGCTGGTGCGCAGCATGAAGCCGTCGCCTTCGTGTTCGACCTGCCCCACCGTGCAATTGGTGCGAATTTCGACACCGGCCGCCGCGCACTCATCCAGCAGCATCTGCACGATCTGGCGCGAAGACTCATCGCAGAACAGCTGGCCCAGTTCCTTCTCGTGCCAGGCGATGCGGTGGCGTTCGACCATGTCGAGAAAGTGCCAGGGCGTGAAACGCGCCAACGCGGATTTGCAGAAATGCCGGTTCGCCGAGAGGAAATTGGCCGGCGTGGTGCCGGTATTGGTGAAATTGCAGCGGCCGCCGCCGGACATCAGGATCTTCTTGCCGCAGCGGTTGGCATGTTCAATCACCAGCACGCGCCGGCCGCGCTGGCCGGCGGTCAGCGCGCACATCAGACCGGCCGCACCGCCGCCGATCACCAGCGCATCGAAGGACTCGCTCACGCCTGTAGCCCCGCACCGCCGCGCGGGATGTCCACGCCCTGCTCGATTCGATGCTGAAAGATCATCCGGTTATCTGCTCCAAACCATTGGTCATCACCGATCCGCCGATTGCCTCCGCCAACGCCTTGCGGGGCTGTGGCGTGGCGGGCAAAGTCGGGGGCCATCCCGCCATTTTGCCCGTCCGCGCTGATCGATGTCCCGCATCCTGGTCCTGCAACACGTCGCCGCCGAGCCGCTCGGCACGCTGGATCCGCTGATCCGCGCGCGCGGCCACCGCATCCGCTACGTGAATTTCGAGCGCCAGCCCGAGGCCACGCCGTGCATGGACCGCTACCACGGTCTGATCGTGCTCGGCGGGTCGATGAACGTCGAGGAACACCACCAGCGCCCGCACCTGCTGACCGAAATGCATCTGATCGAACAGGCCCTGGCGCAGGACAAGCCGGTGCTCGGCATCTGCCTGGGTTCGCAACTGCTGGCGCATGTGCTGGGCGCGCCGGTGCGGCGCCACCGCCAGTCGGAAATCGGCTGGTACGACCTGGACACCACGCCGGCCGGGCGCAACGACCCGGTGCTGCAACCGCTGGGTGAACGTGCGCCGGTGTTCCAGTGGCACAGCTACACCTTCGACATTCCCAGCAGCGCCGAGCATCTGGCAATGACCCACAGTTGCGAAAACCAGGCCTTCCGTTACGGCAGCAACGCATACGGCTTCCAGTTCCATCTGGAAGTGGATCAGGCGCTGGTGCGGCGCTGGCTGTCACTGCCGGCCTACCGCGAAGAACTGCTCGCCGCCGATCTCGGCCATGGGCCGGACGAGGTGGAACGGCTGACGCTGGAACGCGCCGGCCGCATGCGCGATGTGGCTGAACCTGTGTTCGGCAATTTCCTCAACCTGATCGGCCAGCCGCAGCGCCGGATCGCGCTGCGTTCGCACCTGTAGCGCGAAGGTCGATACTGCGCGGGCGCTCGGCTCCCGCTGCAAGCCGTCACCTGCCGGATGAGTCCGGCCAGTTCTGAATCATCGCAGCCGATGCATTGCACTCCGGCCGCAACCGCTCGATTCCGACCCGGCACCGGAATTCCGGCGCCGGGTCGCGGACATTAAGGCTGTTCGGCTTCGAAACCATCCGAAAACAGCACATCGGCCGACAGCCGGCGGTAGACCACGACCGCGCCGTTGTCGCCGCTGGAGGTCACGTACAGATAGCGGTCATCGCCACTGGCGGCCATCGCGCCCGGCACCGAGAGATGGTGAAGGCCGTTGTCGCCATTGAAGATGGTGCGGTGCACGCTGAGCTTGCCGGCCTGCGGGCCGCTGCCGGTATCGCGCCGGAACACGGTCAGGCTGCTGGTCTGATCGGGATGCTCGCTGTCGCTGGCGGTGACGAAGACTTCCTTGCCATTGGGCGCCACTTCCACTTCGCGTGCACCGAGCAGGCCGTGCAGGCTGCTTTCCCGGTCATGCCGCAGCACTTCGCGCAGGCTGAGCTTGCCGTCGGCGGCGCGATCCAGCAGTGCCACGCCGTTTTCCCCTTCCACCGCGACATAGACCTGCCGACCATCAGGCGAAAGCGCGATGCCGAAGGCCCCGGCAAGGCCGGATGGCGTGGTGCCGACACCGTTTTCCAGCACCGAATTGACGCTGAGCTTGCCCGGATCGCCCGTGCTGCTGGCTTGCCGGTTGAACACCACCAGTGCATTGGCACCACGCGCGGTGACATAGACCTGGGCACCATCCGGGGCCACCGCAATGCCGCTGGGCTGGATCAGCTTGGACAGGCCCGGCGCATTGCTGGCCAGCACCGCGCTGTAGTTCAGCATGCCGGTCACCGCATCACGCTGGAACGTCGCCACGGAATTGGAGGTCCGCCCCAGTGCGTACAACTGTGCCCCGTCCGGGCTCAATGCCAACCGCACCACGTCGTCCAGCCCCTGCACCTGCGCGCTGCCCTGCGGCTGCTGGTGCACCAGGCTTTGCCCGAAGCTCAATGCACCGGTGTCGACATCGCGTTCCAGCATCGTGACTGCATCGCTGCCGTAGGCGGCGACGTAGATGAAGCGGCCATCGCTGCTGATCGCAAGATCACGCGGCGACTGCAAACGAGCGTCGGCAAAGCCCGCCGAGCTGGTCTTGTACTCCGTCAGGAAACCCAGCGCGCCGGTGCCCGGATCACGGCTGAAATGCACCACCGCGTTGCTGGCGCTGCCGGCCGCATAGGCATGCAGGCCATCGGGCGACAACACCACCGCCTGCGGGCTGGCCAGACCGGTGACGCCATCCTCGCCATCGACTGCGGCATCGGTTTCCTGCAGCGCCGGGTCATGCGCCGGATCGACGATCGTGCCGTAGGCATAGGTCTGCGGCAGCCCCAGACTGACCGGGTTGCTGAAGAACAGGCGGAAGGTTTCGTCCGGCTCGACGATGCCGTCGGCCAGGATCTCCACATCCAGATAGCTGCTGGTCTCGCCGGCCGGAATGGTCACCGTTCCGCCGGCCGCCACGTAGTCCTGACCGGCCTGCGCGGTGCCGTTCTGTGTGGTCCAGGTGAAGGACACCGGGTTCTGGTGCGAACGCGACAGCGTTGCCAGGAAACGCGCGGTGTTGGTGCCATTCGGCGGCTCGGCCACGCGCACATTGCCTACCCGCAGGGTCGGCACATTGTCGTCATCCAGAATCGTGACCGTGGCGGTGGACCTTTCGAACACGCCGAAGTCATCCGCAGTGGACAGCAACACCACGGTGAACGATTCGTCCGGCTCCACCACGGTGTCGCCGCAGACCTGCACTGCGATGCTGGCGGTCAAGGCCCCTGCCGGAATCACCAGCGCACCATTGGTTCGCTGGATGAAATCCACGCCCGGACCGCAGGCGGCACCGCCCACGGCGGTGTCGTTGCGGGTTTCCCAGAACACCGTGACCGGGCGCGCCGGCGAGGCGATCACGTTCATGCTGACGTCCAGGACCGCCAGGGTCTGGCCCTCATCGCCCTCGTAAACCTGGGCGTCTTCGATCCGGATCGCAGGCCCGGTACCGGCATTCTGCGGGTCCAGGTCCACCTTGGTGGTGGCCCCGACCGCGCCCACGCCACCGGGGACTTCGTAGGCGAACTGGCCATCGACAAACAACCGCACCGGATCGCCAGGCCGCGCCCTTCCCTCACGGCGCGGGTCGACCTGGTCCATCGGAATGCCCAGCGCGTACTGCCCGCCCAGATGGCTGCGGCTGCCCACGACATAACGTTGCAGCAGTTCACCATCCGGGTAGGTGCGGGCTTCGACCACGGTGCCGTTGGCGGCCGGCTGGCCGAACAGCGTGACCGCACCGTAATAGATGTGGTCCGGCGCCTCGACCGTGGCATGGACCGGCAGCGCCGCGAACACCAGCAGCACGGCGAAACGATGCATGAAAGCGGAAATGATGCGGTTCATGATCAATTCCCCGAGTACGAGTAGGTCTTGAAGAAGATGCGGATGTCATCCACGCCGTTGCCGTCACGCTCGCTGCCACTGCCCAGCTTCTTGCCGTGGATGAAGGTATCCAGTCCTTCGTTCGGATCGTTGAGGAAGGTCCCGCCGGGAATGATCAGCAACCAGCGGCGGTTCCAGACCGAGCGACCAACCAGGCGGCTGTCGGCAGTGACCTGCGATTCGTCAAAAGGCTCGACGTAGTGGTGCGCACGCATCTGCGGATAGCGCCGCAGTTCCACGCGTGAACCATCCAATGTGTCGGAGGGCAGCCAGTCAAAGCGCGCGATGTCCTGCGCTCCCACCGGGAACGGAATCGGGATGCGCTGATCCAGTACCTGCCACTCGCGCACCGTGAAATCCAGCGGATCGGGTGCACGCAGCACGTCGGCACCGGCGGGGATCAGGTACACGTTCGGATCGTCGGCCAATGGCAACCCGGCATAGTTGCCGAACCATGCACCGACCGAGCGGATACGGGTGGCAAAGCGGCTGGAGTCGTAGGAGCTGTCCTGCGGCCCCAGGTCCCAACCGAAGTAGTTCAGCCCGAAGGTGACGTTGGTACTGAACTCCAGTACCAGGCCCGGCTGCGGTCCGGCCGATTCCGGTGCGAACGGGCGCGCCATGCGGCGGAACTCGGGTACCTGCCACAGATCCGGAACCCGCGCCGCTTCCAGCGTCCGGCGCCACTGCCCATCGCCTTCCTCACCTTGCGGAATACGGAACAGTTCGCGCCGCAGCGAGAAGCGGTTGGTTTCCACCTGCGGGTTGTTGAAACCCATCTGGCCCTTGAGCACATCGAAGTTGAGTTTCAACTGCGCCATGGTGTCGGCCAGACCGGGTGAACCGGCCATCGGCACACCATCCAGCACCTGCCCCAGACTGCGCTCCTTCACGACCTTGGTCAGGAAGGTCTGGCCAGCCTTGGCATCGGAACCCAGCAGATTGGTCTCGTAGTCATAAGCCGAGGCCGCCAGATAGACGTAACGGGCCGCCAGATCGAACGAGGCGCGGTACTTCTGCAGCGCATCGTTGCGGAAAATGCGGAACGCCATGTCCTTGTAGCGATGTTCCTGCGTAGCCGCCGCACCGGTACGGCGGAAGGTCAGCAGCTGGTCGTAGACTCGCAAACCCTCGGCCAACGTGGCCAGGTATTCACCCTGCAACTGCTTGATCGCCTCGGTCCGGGCGAACAGCTCCGAGCGCAGCAAAGGCTCCTGGCGCAGCATCGCATCGATCTCGCCAGCCACGTCGTACAGATCGAGATTCGCGTCGTTGAGCATGGAGCGGATGCCAGCCAGCTCTGACACATCCTCCTTGGCCGCATCAATCGCGTTGCCGGCGATTTCCAGCCCGTCTGCAACCGTGTCCGCAGCCAGCTTGCCGACATTTCCGGCGGCCTGGATGGTGCAACGGCCGGCAGAGAACAGGTCGCCGCCTCCGGCCAGACCGACGATCATGCTCTTGGGAATGCATTCGGACGTCGTTTGGAACGAGAAGTCCATGAACTCACCCACACGCCGTGCGGCAATCGCCGAATTGCTCATCACCTGCGAGGCGATGGTCAGGTCACGCAGCTCCTTGCGTTGACCGATCGCGATCTTGAGGTTGTCCTGGTGGGTGTTGAATACGGTGCGAACCGCATTGATCTGATCCTCCAGATCCAGGCGCAGCTTGTCGTACTCCAGCATCGCCTGCTTGAGCTCGATCCGCGCCATGAACATCTGATGCAGCACCTGCTGGATCCGGCCCGGTGCGCGGCGCGTGCCGGACCAGGAATCGGGCTTGGTGAACCAGAAGCCGAAATCCGGGGACTCGATGGTGACGTACTCCACCTCAAGCAGCTCGTCCTCGGACTTGTCACCGAGCGGGCAACCCTCGGCCATCGGGAATTGGTCGCAGTCCGCCTTGGCACAGCCCGGCATACTCGGATTGTTGGCGCACAAGCCGCCGGAGATGAACGTGTTGGGTTCTGCATTGAAGAAGCCCATGCCGTTCTCGCCCGCCCCCAGATAACCGGTGAAGGAGTTGATCCGGGCCACGGTCATATTGTTCGGATCATCGAAATCCAGCGCGGTGCCAGCCAGTTCCGGCACATCCAGATACATGTAGTGATACAGATCCGGACCGTTGTAACCAGTCGGATAGGTGCCACCAGGACCAATGTCGTCGATATAGGGATAGCCGAAGATCTCGATCAGCTGGTTGGCGAACGACACCTCCTGCTGTGCCGACACCTGGGCCTGCGCATCCGCACCGTTCTGGATGCGGCGCAACTGGTTGTTGAGCTGGTTGGCGTGCTCCCACAGCGCCAGTGCGTTGTTGAGCGCTTTCATCGCTCGCTCCCAGACCTGTTCGAACTGGGTCTTGTTGTGCAGCGTCAGCTGCGCAGGATCGATATCGAACGGCACCACGCCGCGTGCCAGACCCAATGGATTCAGACCGGCATCGGCCTTGTCCACCTGCTGCTGGATGGTGCGATAGTGGGTCGCGATCTGATCCAGCTCGGACACATTGCGCCGCTCGATACGCTGGATGCCGACGTGGTTGGGGTTGTCATCCACTTCAGGCAACACGGCATTGACCGTGACCCAGTCGAAATACGTCGCCATGCCGGCACGCCGGCCCCATTCGGACAGGCCCCAGGCACGCTGTGGATTACTATCGTCATAGCCCTGCCACTGACCATTCGGGTCTTCGGTATAGGCCTTGCGATAGGTCAGATCGACGATTTCGGCACCGGCACGGGCCTTGGCCGCAGCGGTCTCGGCAAACTGGCGCTCATCGAGGAAGTCCACGTTGATCGGCACACCGGCCACCAGCACCGCCTCGGACTGCGGGTTCCACGAGAAGAACGGATGCCGCAGCAGGTTGTAGTAGGTCTTGGTGGCGGTCAGGTAATGACCCCAGGCATCGCCGTGACCCTGCGGGAACATGATGCGCGCATCGAACTCGTCGATGACGCCACTCTGGTTCTGGTCGGAGATGTTGTAGGAAAGCGCGTAGGCCACCTCACCGTCGCCGGTGGTGAAGTTCCAGAACAGCCGGTTGTAGACCGGTGATGCCGCCACCGGGCCATGCGCATCATCGCGCCCGCGCAGCAGCACCAGTTCCTCGTCGAGCGGGGATTCAAGCTGGTTCTGGAAGTTGAAGATGCTCGGGTTGAGGTTGATCGTGCTCTCGCCGCTGTCGATGCCGATGGTTGGATCCTGCGCATCGGCATAGGCCTCATTGCCCAGCAAGGTATAGAAATCCACCAGACGCGATGCGACCAGCAGCACCGCAGCATTGGCCGGGCCATAATCGATCGGCGGAGTGGAATCGGCCGACAGCTGCAGCGCGCGGCGCATTACCGTGGTGTAGGCCTCGATCAGCCCCATGCTGTTGAGGTTGTCGGCATCGTTGTTCATCGCCACCGGGCCGGAATAGCGCTCACCCAGCTGGATCAGCATGCTGGCGTAGTTGTTGGTGGCGGACTCGCCGAAGTTCTGCACCCGCGCCTCGAACGGATTCAGGCGGCCCAGCACACGCTTGACCCAGCCTTCCGCCAGCTGCGCGCGCGGTTCGACCGGGGTGGAACCGGGTTGACCTGCCCACAGACTCCACTGACTGGCGTTGTTGCAGGCAGACAGGCCGCGGTAACGCGCCAGGTACCAGTTGTCGGAAAGGGTCTGGATATTGGCGCCCTCGATGCTGATCTCCACCGCACCGTTCGGGTTGGACAGCGGGAACTGCACCCAGCCATGCATCTGCCCGGTTTCCGGACTGGGCAGCGGCGTCGGCGGCGTGCCGTTGGCATCCGGGCGGAAATACCACTCGAACTGCAAGGCATCCGGGTTGCCGCCGAAGTCGCCACCATGACGCAGCACCAGCTGCTCATCGAAGATATTGGGCGGCGCGATCACATTGATCTGACCCTGGTAGGGCGCGTAGATCGGCGGATTCGTGGCGTTGGATTCCAGACAACCCACCTGGATCACCTCCAGCGACACCGGCAACGCCCCCAGCGACGGATCATTGTTGAACGCCAGGGTCATGTAGCCCGAGCCGCTGGCCGCGCCTGCGGTCAGCGCGGCACCGCCACCCACAATGGAAAGCGGTTGCAGCATGCCGTTGCCAGCCGGGTCCTGATAGGCAATCAGCAACTCGTCCGGCGACAGGTCTTCATCCAGATCATCACAGATACGCTCCCGGTCCTCGCCCAGGCGCGCGCTGCGGCAAATGGCTGCGATGTTGCTGGGATTGCGTGACAGACGGTAAAGCGCTTCGATCGCCTGATCCCAGCTGCAGCCGGCGGTATCCAGGCAATTGCCTTCGAAACCGGACTCCTCGGTGCCGTCACCACCATCCAGCTTCTTCAGGATCGCGCGCTCGCGCTTGCTCATGACATTGAGCAGCAGCTTCGGATCTCCGGCACCGGTTTCATCGAATACACCGTGGAATACCAGACGCTGGTTCATGCCGTCGTAGTACATGCGCTCGCCCAGCGAAGCCGGCATTTTCAGCACGCCATCACTGGAGCCGACGATGTCGAAGAAACCATCGGTACGCATCTCACGCGCCACGGTGCCGGGGAAAGTCGCCAGCCGCACCCAACGCGGGTTCAGCGGATCGATCAATTGCGCCAGGGTGTCGGCCGGGCCGGCGTTTTCCACGGTGTCGCGATTGTCGTCATAGACGATTTCCACCGCCGCCTGGTTGTAGATGTTCGGCAGACCGCGCTTGGGTGTCAGCAGGGTTTCGCCAGCGATCAGCAGCGGCGGGGATTCCGGCCAGGAAATGTTGTATTCCACCGGAATCGGGTCGTACTGCGAAGCGGCACCGCCCTGATTTTCCGGCAAGCGCGCCAGCCACGGCGTGCACTGGCCGGGCTCGTAATCGTTGGCATCGTTATAGTCGTTGTCCTGGTAGAAGCCCGGCTGCATCGGGTAGTAGTAATGCACGGTCCCGGTGCCGGCAGACTTGGCCCAGAGCTGGTTCTTGTGATCCTGGAAGAACGGTGCCGGAGCCGGCTCACCCAGCGCCTGGCCTGCGACGAAGGATTCCGCACAACCGGGCAACAACCGCACCGGATACGGAGGCGACACTGTGGTCCCGGCAGTGCCGGTGAAACGGAAGCGGGTATAGCCGGCGCCGGTGGCCTGCACCCGGTAAATCTTGAAGTTCCAGTCCTGTACGCTGTTGTTGTAGTACTTGAGCAGCACGTAGGGATCAGATGGCGCGGATGGATCATTCACGTCACCGAAATCCGAGCGCAGCGCGAATACCGCATCGGCGCCGCTGCCGGTGCTCGACGGGGCCATCATCGCGTGCTCGTCGTTGGGGTTGAAGCCGGCCACACCGAAGTCGTTCTGCACATAGATATGCGCCTGCGGGAACGCGGCCGCCGACAGAACCGGCTGGCCGGCGAACTCGCTGCCGCTCTGGCTTGCGATCACGATGCGATCGGGGTCGTACGGCCAGCGCGGCTCGTAGCGCACCGCACGGCTGGCCCAGTAGACGCCCTTGCCGTTGCGCCGATACCAGGCCACCGCCAGTTCACGGCCGAAATCCTGGGGCCGGCTACTGGAATAGCGGTTCACCGGAATGATCGAGCCTTGACGGGCGGAACGGTTGTAGGCGGCGTTGACCCCATGACCGTCGTAATAGGCCAGTTCGTTGATGACCCAGCCGGTGCGGTCAGGCTGGTTGTGTGCCGGATGCACGATCTTCTTGCCGATCTCTGCGGAAACATTGTCCTGGAAGCCCGGTGTCATCTGGTAGGGCAACGACCGCACCACTTCCACATAGGTCGGATACACCGACTGGTCAACGGTTGGGCCATGCACATAGATAATCGTCGCAAAGCCGCTGCGTGGCGCATTGAACACGCCCGCATCCAGGGTCGCACCGCTGGAGCCGCTGTCGGGAAGCACAATATCTCCAACGATCTGATACTCGCTGGGCTTGGCCTCCACCGGAGCACCGACGACGTGGCTCTGGTAGCAGCCGTCAGGACGGTTGATGCCGGGAATATCGCTGTCACCGCAGGCCGACGTCGGCCATGCGCCTGCACCCTGTGTGACGATGCGCAACGCACTCTCGGGAGACTCGCCCGCCTTGCGCCAATGCACCTCCACCTCCGGAGTCGACTGCAGAGGTATCAGGCGGTATCCAGCGTCTGCCCCCCGGACCCAGGCGAACCAGCGATAATCGTTGCCGGTAGCGGCAATGGGCTGACCATCCAGGAAAAAGTCCGGCAGATCCGCCACATTCGCGGCAGTTGCCATGGTGGGTGGAGTGATCGGAACGCCAACTGCCCATGTCTCCGGCTGGAAAAAGCGGCCATCAAAGTCCAGTTTGATCAGGAACCCATCCTGCTCACCTTCCCCGAACAGATTTTCAACCGGACCAACCTGCATGAACTCCTGGAAGCTTCCTCCCACATAAAGCTGGCCACCTGCACCCAACCCGACCGAGCTAGCCTGGTCATTACCAGGACCACCAGCCGGGGCCGGCGGATTGCCCCCAATCACGCTGCCGCCGGTGAGCCACTCCCAGGACCCATCCGTCGCATTCATCCCGGCGACGAATACATCGCTGCTGTCCGAGTCACCCGTGATCATCAAGCTATCCAGACCGAGTGAGCCGGTGAAATCACCAGCGATAAAGACTCGATTTCCGTGGGCACTCACAGCCTTGGCCAATGCACCACCGGTATGCTGGGCAAGCGCGCAGGTGTATTGATCGCCCGAGTAACCCAGCACCGCGACAAATCCCCCCCCACCGCTCGGATGGGTGATACCCGGATTATTGCCGCACTGGGTTTGCGTGATCTTGAGATTGCCAAGAAACTCACCAACCACAGCGACCCTGGCGACGCCGTTCTCCGTCCAGATGCTCGCATCTTCCAATCCGACTGAACCCTTGAAGCGCGCAACCTGGCTGTTCCAGGCACTGCCCGACGGCGCAGAATCAGACATCACATTGCTGACAGTGTGCAGATAGCCCTCATTGACGGAAACCTGCAATGAGAGACGCTCTACAAACCACCAGTCATATTCACCCCCGCTGCCGGCATTCTGGCGGATACGCAGCTTGAAATCGGGATGGAACATTCTGCGATCGCCGCTAAACCTCCTGTCTATCGCCAACGGACTGTCAGCACTTCCACCGGCAGCAAACCAGTCCAGCGTCCGCCATACCCCACCCCTGTCTCTTATACA
>LSQX01204133.1_pt1 | contig 11168 bp, 10 predicted proteins | sample 654561 | NCBI WGS metagenome assembly LSQX01 (sample SAMN04489861, study PRJNA283612) | anaerobic digester metagenome | isolation source: 4 biogas reactors fed with cattle manure at either 37C or 55C with and... | place: Denmark: Kongens Lyngby | collected 2014 | reverse complement strand
AGTAATTACTTCCTCTTTCTGTAATGCCAGTAAAGACGCACCCTAGAATAGGTATGCGATTATCTTTTAAGACTTTTACTGATTCTTTAGCGGCACTTTTCTCAGTCCTGGATTGCGAAATAACAAAGATACAGCCATCGCACACTTTAGAGATAATTACTGCATCGCTAACCGCTAACAGCGGTGGACTATCGACGAGAATATAATCATATTGTCCTCTTAATTCTTTAAATACCTTTTGCATGTTGTCGCTCCCTAACATCGCTGTTGGGAAGGGGACTTTACTCCCTCTATTGAGGCAATCAATGCCATTATCGCCGTGCTTAATCGCTTCTTTTAGTTCGATGTTGCTAGCGAGGACATCAGTAATCCCATTTTTATTTTCCGCGTTGAAGGCTCGATGTAGTTTCGGTCTTCTAAAGTCGAGATCCACCACTAAGACTTTTTTGCCATCTTCAACATAAGTAGCGGCGACATTTAAAACAGTAGTCGTTTTCCCTTCGCCTTGAACTGAAGAACACACTTGAATAACTCGCGGATGTTTATCAACATTTATAAATTCTAAAGAGCTCTTAACTCTACGAAAAGATTCGGAAGCCAAGGATAATGGCTGTTCGATGGTGATAATTCGATAATTTGGATTATCCGATACCACGTACCTATTAAAGCGTTTTTTTCGCTTGTTATGAAAACCCATTATTTCTTANCGCCTTTCTTTTCATCGTTAAATTGATAATCGGGAATGCCCGCTAAAACGGGGATATTAAGTACTCTTTCGATTTCTTCGCTTGATTTAAATGTATTATCAAACATCTCTCTTAAGAGCACGTATAGAAAAGCTAAGCCAACACCAACGCCTAGACCAATAGCGATATCTCTCATCGTATAAGAAACTTTTACCCCTACTTCTGGAGCGCTCATGACTTTAAGGTTGTCGTACAGTAAATGGTAAACAGGTTTATGTTCTATAACACCCCCACCAGTATCAACCGCACGAGTTAAGTCAGCGATTTCTTGAGCGGTATTAATAATGATGTCGACGACTCTTCTCGCTTCTTCAGCATCATCATCTGTATAAGAAACTTTAATAATTAAAGCGTCATTAGTTACCGATAAGTTATTTCTTAAATTGCTCACTGGAACATCAGCTCTTTCAGAAACAGATCTAAGAACAATATTTTCTTTTAAGAAAACAACATAAGTGTTCGAGATATAATTTGAAAAGGTATAATCTTGCGTGGGATTAGTGACATTAGATTCATAAGAAACAAGCATTGTTCCCGTTGATTGATAAACGGGCCTTTGCACCGCTGAAAAAACAAAACCAGCTAACCCAAAGCCTAAAATAAAGGCTGTGATCGCTATCCAGTGTTTGCGGATAATAAATAAAATGTCTTTAAACGTGAGGCCACGACTCTCTTCTTCGATTATTTGTCTTTCTTCATCCATAGCATTCTCCTCATAATAAGTTTTAGTACTTTAATTTTTAATTAACACCAGCGTGTAATAGTTTAATAAGGACCCCGCCAGATAGCAATCTTTTTATAACAAAAACCACTAGCGCAAAGTAAGAACCAGTGATTTATATCACTGGACAATGGTGCACATTACTTACTTGATAGTGGTACATCATAACTACTTCATATTTTAATCTTTACTACTAAAGATAGCTTTAATCTGTCTAACGATATTATAGCATTAAGGCCGTTAAAAACCACTTAATCTTTGTTTAGTTACAAATTCGTGTGCTTTTAAGGGCTTTTTTAAGAGTTATTCATGCAACTTTTAAGGGCGAAAGTGCGATAAAAACAACCCTTATAAATAAGGGTTGTTTAATTATTAATTATTGCTGAGTTAATTTTTTATATCCCATTCAACTATTGTGTATTTTATGACTCTTCGATTTTACCAAACCGACGGTGACGTGTATAAAATTGCTTCAAGCAGTCTTCGAAGTTTTCCTTCTTAAAGTCTGGCCAATAAGTAGGGGTAAATATAAATTCACTATAGGCGAGTTGATAGAGCAAATAGTTTGATAATCTTTGCTCGCCGCTTGTTCTAATCATTAAATCAATCGGGGGTAAGTTCGCGGTATACAAATGTTGAGCGATCGTCTCTTCGTTAATCGCGTCAATATCTAGTTTGTTTTCTTTAACTAAGCTAGCGATCTCTTTAGTGGCCTTTACTAGTTCTTGTTGACTGCCATAGTTTAAAGCAATATTAAAAACGTAATCATCATTGTCTTTAGTTTTTGTTAAGGCATCTTGAACTACTTTTTGTGTTTTTTTTGGTAAACGTGAAATATCCCCCATCACTTGTATACGAATTCCATCTTTTATAAAGGTAGCGATATTATCTTTAAAAAACTTTTCTAAGTAGGTGAAGAGTTGTTTGATTTCTAATTTAGGGCGATTCCAATTTTCAGTAGAAAAAGCATATAAAGTCATCACTTTAATCTGATGGGCTTTAACAGCGTCAAAGATTTCAACAATTCGTTTACACCCTTCTTCATGGCCGTAATGACGCGCTAAGCCTCGGGCTTTAGCCCAGCGACCATTACCATCCATAATTAAAGCGACGTGCTTAATTTTACCTTCCATCTTCCTTTTTCCTTTCTAAACACGCTTTGATTTGATTAATAGTGCTCATCGGTGTGGATGTTCCACTAGCGATGACGACGTGTTTAAATGTTAATTCACTAGTCTGGCAATCATTAACGTTTTCCCATAAGTATATTTGTTTATTTGAATGGATAGAATGCGCTAGTTCAAAGAGTTTCATCGTGTTAGATGATTTTTTACTGCCGACGACAACAATTGTATCCACTGTGTTTGGTAGCGCCTTTAAAGCTTGTTGTCTTAATAAAGTTGCATTACATATCTCATCAACGATGTTGGCTTTAGGGAAGTGACTCTTAATTTCTTTATGAATAGCTTCTAATTCTAAAAACGATAATGTCGTTTGATTAATGACTAGTGGAGTTTTACTTCTAACTACTGAATAATCAAAGGGTTGCTTAATATCATAAAAATAAACATTGTCATTCATCGTTAAAGCCGCCATAGCTTCTGGGTGATGGTTTTTACCGATATAAATAACATGATCTGCCTCTTTGATTGTGGCGAATGTCTTTTTAACGCGACTGCAAGTCGCATCAATAAAAGTGACACCGTTTTCTTTAAGAATAGTTTCGTAGATGTTCGGGTGCCCATGCGCGGTAAAGATGACTATCTCATCAGGCTTAAACTCTTTTAATCTTTTAATCGGGTCAACACCGGTTAAGTCAATCGTTACCACTCCTAAACTATCTAACTCTTTAGTCACTTCTTCGTTATGGACGAGTAAACCAAATACATAGATTTTTTGTTTTGGATATTGTTTAACAATTTTTTTGGTCACATTAATGGCGTTAATCACTCCAAAGCAGTGGCCAATGGGTTTAAGTAATTCAATCATTTTAACTCTCTTATCAATTCATCTAAATCTTCAATAGTGCAGTAACAAGCAGAAAGTTGTTCTTGTTCAGTGCCATGGGTGATAAAGATATTAGGCAAAGCCTTAATCTTTACTTTACCCTTATAATCTAATTCATTTAAAGCCATTAAGACAGTCGAGGCAAAGCCTTCTTTTGTTCCATAAATGTCATAAATGACAATGTAAGGATAAGTACATAAGCTCTTTAAGACCTTTTCATCAATCGGTCTTATAAACATGGCATTAACAATAGTGTAAGTAGAATATTTATTTAATAAGTCATTAACAACAGGGCCATAAGAAACTAAGGCGATGTCTTTTCCTTTTTGTTCAACTTTCCATTGTCCTAATGTGATGGGTTCATCTTTTGCTTTAGTTATTTTTACTGTGTAGCCACGCGGATAGCGAATCGCTAGTGGATGTTTATAAGTCGTAGAAAATTTAAAAATGTCATGGGCTTCTTGTTGATCTTTAGCCATTGCAATAGCGATGTGGGGCATTGAAAGTAAAAAAGCGGCATCATAAATACCGGCATGTGTTTCGCCATCATCTTCTGGCATGCCCACTCTATCGATTAAAAGTGTGACTGGTAGATCCATTCTTACGATATCGTGTAAGACTTCGTCATAACTTCTCTGTAAGAAAGTTGAATAAATGGAGTAGTAAGGGTAGACATTGTTGTTTGCTAAGCCGGCAGCAAAAATGGCTCCATGTTCTTCAGAAATGCCGACGTCATAAACGCGGTCTGGATAAGTGATGAGCAAATCATCAATTTTACTTCCCACCATTGTCGCTGGATTAATTAAGACTGTTTTATCATCATTAGCTAACTTTTCTTTTAATAAGTCAGCGTACACTCCACTCCAGGAGATACTATTGGAGTTTGGCTTTGCTAGTGGTTTACCGCTTTTTATATCAAAGGGATCAACACCATGCCAATGGCCAGACTCATCATCTTCAGCATAAGGGTAGCCTTTACCTTTATGTGTAGTGACATGGATAACAACACTAGTGGGAGCATTAGCAGCATAACCAAATGCTCTTTGCAAGGCGTGAAAGTCATGACCATCGATATTAGAAATAAAATATAACCCCATATTAGAGAAGAGATTCTTTCTTACAAATCTCCGTTTAAAGAAGTTTTTAATCGCACTTGAGAAATAATAAAACCATCTTGTGGGGGCATATTTTTTCATCACTTTACGATAACTGCTACGCAATTTTAAATAACTCTTCGATAATCTAAATTTTTCAAAGTAGTTATTAGCGGAACCCACGGCTTTACCGATCGAACGATTATTATCATTGATGATGACGATGATTTTATGTTTAAAGGTTCCTAAATTATTTAAAGCTTCAAAAGCGACACCATTAGATAAAGAGCTATCGCCGATAACAGCGATGACTTGATAGTCTTCTTGGTGTAAGTCTCTAGCTAGAGCCATGCCCATCGCTGCTGAAATAGATGTCGAAGAATGACCAGCTTCATAGTGGTCATAAATTGATTCCGCCCGTTTTTGATAACCGGAGACACCGTCTTTTTTTCTTAATTTATCTAATGATCTTCCCGAAAGAATTTTATGGGCATAACATTGGTGACCGACATCAAAGATGACTTTATCTTTTAATAAGTCAAAATAATGATGTAAGGCGACGATTAAATCAGTCGCCCCTAAAGAAGAAGCTAAATGACCACCATTTTTTGCGCAATTAATAATAATGTTTTCTCGGATATCTTCACTTAAAAGCTCTAGCTCTGCTTCACTAAGGCTTTTAATATCATCAGGATTAAATGGTGTCTTTAAATCAAAACGTTTAATGGTTTTCTTTTTCTTCATAATGGCAGTAATATTTTGCCACACTTAAAGCCAGATGGCAAAGAAGTTCAATTCATTGACTTTTCTGGCTCTTTTTTTCGTAAATTAATAATTAAAGCGCTGATTAATAATCCTAATGCATATNNCACTATCGAGTAAGACATCGCTCAGTTGCCCACTGCGACTATCGACTGTTAATTGGATAATTTCTGTAGTGGAAGCTAGGGTGAGTCCAAAAATAAAAGAAATCAACATTCCCCAATAATAGCGATACCAAGATACATGTTTACTACTGTAATGAACGGCTAGAAAAGTAAAAATACCACTCACCATAAAAGCTCCAAAATGGCCGAGTCCTTTTCTGATAAAGGTCGCAAAGCTTTCATAGTTTAAATCTGTAATAGTGTCTGGTTTAACAGTGTTAATAATATCTGTTAATGTATCTGTTAAACTTCCGGAAACTTCAGCGCTTTTTATTCCCGTTAAACAAGAATGATAAATAATAATACCGTTAACTAAAAGAGCTATAGCAATAAAGATAGTAGCTAACACTTTATCTTTAGTTAACTTTTTCATACAGTCATTATTTAATGAATTGGATTATTAAACAAGAGCAGACGTTTTGTTTTTTTTATACCGAGATAGTAACTGTCCCGTCTTCTTTAACTTCGATTAAGTCACCAGTCTTAACGGTATTAAGAAATTGTTCACCGAGTTTGTCTAAACAGATGACATCACTATTTTCCCACACTTTAGCTAAGACAATACCTGAAGCCGCGAGCGGATCGATTGTTTCGGAAAACAAAAAGACAGCCGGGGCTAACCCCATCGCACACGCCGTTTGAATAACCATTCCGCCGGTCGTTGAACCAATAGTCATCGGGAGACATAGGGCCTTATCAGTAATGTTTAAGCCATAAATATCAGGATTATTTTGATCAGAAACGATGACTTCTTTGGCATTTTTTAAAGCACTAGATTGGAAAGTAGCGAGCGTATTAACTCCTCGACGTGAGACAACCGCTACACCGCGGAAATTTCCGCTAGCGATGACGCGCCCTTTAAATTCGCGCATCATGGCGTTTTCCTTCCGATAACACAGTTTAATATCTCTTCATCTTTTTGATATTTGGCGTGGCTGTAAGTTCTTAATTTATTCGAATTAGTAACAATTCTTCTTCTTTTAGTTAACGGATTATTCGTATACATGAGTGGACAAATAGAAGTGAATTTCACTCCTTTGGTGACCATCTCTTTATAAAGGGTTTCCCGTTTAAATAGTTCTAAAACCATCGGAGCAGTCGTTAATATCGTGCGCACTACTACTTTTTTATGGCCTGTTTCTTTTAGGCCCTCACTGATTTGCATCGACCAATTTCTTAACTGCGTCAATGTTAAGTGTGGGCAGCCGATAAAAACTAAGTTTGCCTCTTTATCTTTGTGTTTCCACATAACTGGATAGGAGCGATATATTTTTTCTAACTCCTCATCATCAATAACATATTCTTTCGCGTTTTCTTTAATTAAAGTTTTACCGAGCTTTTTAGCTTCTGGAGTTAAACCATCGATATGATATAAACCAACCGCTCCATTAGAAGCAGTCGCCGCTCCAAAGTCTTTTAAATAGCCTTCTACTTCATCAGTAATCGCCTCTCCTAAATAATGATCAAGACCGATGATATAAGGGACAGCATCGTTGACTTTCATACCAATCGCACTCCCGAGTATTTGTGCTTCTGGAAGTGAAGAAGTTTTAATAATGACTTTCCACGTCGCTTGCCTACCTTCATCACTTAATAAACCAAATAAAGGGACATAGCCGAGTAGTGTTCCAAATAAATCAATCATTCCGGAATTACGGTTACATCTCGCCCCTAAAACCGAATTAGCAAAAACAACAGCGCTAGATTCCGCCCAAGAAAGGATGTCACCTTCTTTGGGGCGGTTACCGACTTCCTTTAAATAAGGGGTACAAGTAAAAGCATTTTTATGGCTTAAGCCCGCTAGGCGGAGTTGCTCTTCATAAAAGGCTTGTTTACCATACATAATTTTTGAAAAGACTATTTTTTCTAATAAGTTAGCTTTAACATTTGGGTAATCAATTGGCCGCGGATCAACCGTAAAGCCACCAGCGGCTTTAATGTCATTCGCATTTATTTCCGCCATCGTTTTATATAAGGGTTTTAATAAATTAAGACCGAAAGAAGTGACTAAATGTCCTCTTTTGTGGGTCACTTTTATTAAACGTGAAGCATTAAAAATATCACCAAAGCGGACGATGGTTTCCAACATCTTTTGTTTGGTTTCGCCTTGTTCTCCGCGCAAGATAGCTATTTGAGGTTTGGTGAGTTTCATCTTTGCCTTATACACAGACTTTACCCTCCTAGGTTATATATATTTTACTACCTCTTAATAAAATCTAATACCAATTTTTGATAACGCTTAAAGTCTCTTAAGTAAGAGAGGCCGTGGTCTGCGTCTGTAAAAACTTCATATCTTATCTTGTCTGGATAAGCTTTTGCTAGTTTTTGGCTCAGCTTTTGTGGGACGACAGAATCTTTAGTGCCGTGAATAATTAAAATGCGACATTTACTCTTTTTAATCGCTTCATAAGCATTGAGCTTATTCATACTAGTACGCGCAAAAATAATTGCTGCTAGATTGATGAGGGGATAAAAAATAGCGACTGGTAAAAATATATTTTTAATAATTGTTTGCAGTAATTCTTTTGGATGGCTATATGGACTATCCGCAAAAATCAAAGTATCGTCCTCGACCTTATCAGCGCAGTTAAGAACTGTAGCCGCACCCATAGAAAAACCCATTAAGATTAATTGTTTTTTTCCAAATGTTTTTTTAACGTATTCAATCCACTTTAAGACGTCTTTGACTTCTCTGACTCCGAGCGTTAAAGAGCGCCCTTCGCTTTTACCATGGGCGCGGTGATCGATCATCACCACACTGATGTTTTTAGCGAGTAAGTCTTTAGTGATACCCGCGAAGTCGCGATACCCCATCGCCCGATAACCATGACAAAGAATCGCTACTTGTTGACAGTGCGGTTTTTTATACACTTTAGCGTATAGCTCAAGATCATCAAAAGCAGTTATATAAACGTCTTCATATGGTATTTTTGTCAGCGCAGTAACCATCTTGATGAATCTAGCTTCATAACCGCGATTAACCGCTAAATGTCTAAAGCGTTCATCATTCATCTGTCTAGGTAAAGGCGAATAAAAAATCAAGACATATAAAATAAAAATAATGATAAAAAATAAAACGATTATTGGAAGTAAGATAATGATAATAATTAATAATGGGTGCATAGTTTTTCCTTATTTATATTGTCTATTAAATAAAAGCGTAATGAAATGGTTTTTATAATGCGTAACGCGCGCACGTTTTTTAGTGGGTGTAAAAATGCAAGCTTTTAACGAATCAGTGCTTAATTAAATAATTTTTTAAAATTCGTTTACAAATAACTAGTGAAATAATGGCTACCGTATTAAAATTACGGCATTATAGTAAAAATTTTACTTTAATGTTGTAATTAAAATACATCGCGTTTAAAATATGAGAACTAGGGGTAAGAAAAAATGTTAAAAAAAATTAGTGTCGAGAATTTTAAATCTTTCCAAAATAAATTTGTGTTAGATTTGTCCAAACCAGGAAATTATGCTTTCAATCAAGATTGTGTAAGAAACGAAGTCGTCGATAAAGCCGCAATTTATGGCATTAATGGCATCGGTAAGTCAAATTTAGGACTAGCCATTTTTGATATTGTCAACAATCTAACTGACAAGATCAAACTATTATCCAAATATGAGAACTTTATCAACTTTGATAGTAAACAAAAATACGCCTTATTTGAGTATGAATTTGATTTTGATGGAGATGGCGTTATCTACCGTTATCGAAAAAGTGGAGTTAATGATTTAATTGAAGAAACTTTGTGGATTAACGAAAAAAAGATGCTCGAATACAATTATGTTTCCCATAGTGGCTTTTCTTATTTTCCTGGTTCAGAAACTTTAAGTCTAGAAAATGAAAGCCCTAATAGCCGTGTGAAATATATTATGGACACCGCCATCTTAAAAGCTGATAGTCAAGAAAATATGATCTTAAATAAATTCAAATCATTTGTTAATCGGATGTTATTGTTTTATTCACTGAGAGAAAATAATTTTATTGGTTATAAAGACCGCACTTCCACTTTGGATAACATGATTATAAATGCTGGAAAGGTCAAAGAATTTGAGGATTTCATTAATAGTCAGGGCTTAAACATTCGTTTGACTGTTGTTGAGTCTCCTGAAGGCAAAAAACTTTATTTTAAATATAAAAACGGGTTAGCCCACTACTTCCAAGAATGTTCTACAGGAATGATTTCTTTGATTTTGATTTTTGCTTGGATGTTAGAAATCAGTAATTGTTCATTTGTTTTTATTGATGAATTTGACGCTTTTTACCATTACGAATTAGCCGAAAAGATTATCAAAGAATTAAAAAAATATACCAAAACACAAATCATTGTCACGACACACAATACCGATTTAATGAACAATGATTTAATGAGGCCAGATTGCTATTTTGTTCTAACAGACGAAAAAATCGATTCGCTTAATCGTTTGACCGAAAAAGATTTGCGTTTTGCGCACAATCTCCAAAAGATGTTTAAAGCAGGAGCCTTTAACGAATAAGAAATTATGGCTCATAAAATAAAACATATTCTTTTTGTTGTCGAGGGTATAGAAAGAGATTTAGGAATTATTAATAATTTATCCGCTGTCTTTTTTAATCACAGGTATGATATCACCTGCCTTTGCATTCCCGCAGATATGAACATATATATGCTTTATAATTTATTAAAGAAAGATGATTTTGAAACTGATGTCGTTGAGGTGCTTCGCGAAAAAGTTCCCTTAGCTAAAGAAAAACTAGACGGAAAAGCAAGGGGCGACTCTGCAGAAGTATATTTCTTTTTTGATTTTGATGAGCACGCTAATAATGTTTATCGCGCTGATAATCTCGATGTTTTAAAAGAAATGCTTGAAAAGCTTGATAATGAAACAGAGATGGGGAAATTATACATTAGTTATCCGATGATTGAAGCCGCCAGAGACTATGTTGCCAACCACTGTGAGACAATCAGTGGGGACTGTTTTAGAAGCCAAAATGAATTTGGCTCTTATAAAAACGACAGTGGAAAAAATCAAGACCATAACGACATTAGAAAATATGATTACGTTAGGTGGAACGAAATCATTATGTGTTATGTCAACAGAGTTTCCTGTTTGTTCGAGCTCAACTTCCTAGATAGAAATCTTTTTGTTAAAACGATTACTCCACTATCTTTATTTGAAAAAGAAAAACAATTTTATTTAAAGGATGAAAAAGTTTTTATTCTCTCTTGTTTACCAGAGTTTTTAATCGATTATTCAGAAAAATACTGGATCAATGCAATTAAAAATCGTAAGAAACCATTCAAAAAACGTTCTTGTAAATTCAAATAAAATAGCAGTTCACTGTTAGTTTTTATTCTAATGACCGCACCAAGACTTCATCATCGAGACAATCGATGAGATAGTGGTGGTCGACAAATAGTTCTTGGGCGATGATTTTATTCGCTAAGACAGTTTCGACTTTGTTTTGAATAAATCTTTTAATCGGTCTTGCTCCGAAAGTTGGTGAATAAGCATTTTCTAAGATATAAGCTTTTAAACCTTCGGTAAAACTCAATTCATAATAAGATTCTTGTAGTCTCACTTTTAGTTCGTTAAGCATTTTATCGACAATCTTGCCTTGGACTTCTTTACTTAATGGATTGAAATAAATAATCTCATCAATACGGTTTAAGAATTCTGGTTTAAAAGTTTG
>LSQX01016712.1_pt1 | contig 11168 bp, 12 predicted proteins | sample 654561 | NCBI WGS metagenome assembly LSQX01 (sample SAMN04489861, study PRJNA283612) | anaerobic digester metagenome | isolation source: 4 biogas reactors fed with cattle manure at either 37C or 55C with and... | place: Denmark: Kongens Lyngby | collected 2014 | reverse complement strand
GTTGTAAAAGGAAAGGTTGATATCAGTAACCTCAGTAAAACGAATTATGAGGTTCTTAACAGCCTGTTTATGACCATCACAAACGCGAACTTCGATGACAAGCAGATTGAAGATCAGATCAAAAAAATGATTGCTCTGAGAGATGAGCTTAAAGAATCTGTTGATGTTGGCGACCTTCACGATGCAGCGATATTCACAGTGGATTCCAGAGAATCTATGCTTGAAAAAGCAGATTCTGTCGGAGTTCTGGCCACTGAAAATGAGGATGTACGTTCTCTTCGTGAGATGATTACTTACGGACTCAAGGGAATGGCTGCCTATGCTGAACATGCAAATAACATTGGAAAAGAAGATTTAGTGATAAATGCTTTTATTTACGAAGCTTTAGCGTCAACACTGGATGATTCACTTACAGCGGATGATCTTGTAACACTAACACTGAAGACTGGTGAGCATGGTGTGAAAGTTATGGCCTTATTGGATGAAGCAAACACATCAAGGTTTGGGAACCCTGAGATCACTCAGGTCAATATTGGTGTACGTAAGAACCCTGCGATCCTTATTTCAGGGCATGATTTGACTGACCTCGAGCAACTGCTGGAGCAGACAAAGGGTACCGGTGTTGATGTTTATACCCATAGTGAAATGCTTCCTGCCCATTATTATCCAGCCTTCAAAAAATATGATCATTTTGCTGGTAACTATGGCAATGCATGGTGGAAACAGCTTGACGAATTTGTCTCCTTCAATGGCCCTATTCTATTTACAACGAACTGTATTGTTCCTCCCAGGAGTGAAGAAGTTAGAGGCAGAATATTTACTACAGGTTCCTCGGGATATCCTGGATGCAAGCATATTGAACCCGACGAGAACGGCAAAAAGGATTTTTCAGAGATCATCGAGCTTGCGAAGACTCTTCCTGCGCCCGATGAAATTGAGACGGGTAGTATTGTTGGCGGTTTCGCCCATAACCAGGTTTTTGCTTTGGCGGACAAGGTTGTGGAAGCTGTTAAATCTGGTGCAATCAAGAAATTCTTTGTCATGGCTGGATGTGACGGCCGAATGAAGTCAAGAGGATATTATACCGAGTTTGCTGAAAAACTCCCGAAAGACACGGTCATTCTCACCGCAGGCTGTGCAAAATACCGTTATAACAAGCTACAGCTTGGTGATATCGGCGGAATTCCGAGAGTTCTCGATGCAGGACAGTGCAACGACTCATATTCCCTTGCCGTCATCGCGCTTAAGCTGAAAGAGATATTCGGCCTTGATGATATTAATAAGCTACCGATCGTTTTTAATATTGCTTGGTATGAGCAGAAGGCTGTCATTGTTCTTTTGGCCCTGCTGTACCTGGGTGTGAAAAATATCCACCTCGGTCCCACGCTGCCGGGCTTCCTGTCGCCTAACGTAGCCAAGGTTTTGGTTGAGAATTTTGGAATTGCCGGAATCGGAACCGTGGACGCTGACATCGAACTGTTCATGGCACAGTAGCAATAAAGTAAATCAGTATAGAGGAACATTGGGAAAGACTGCACTTAAGACGTATCCTTCGGTGCAGTCTTTTACTAAATGCTCCCAAGACCCCTGCCTCATGCGCATAAAGGCCATGAAGATTTTCATGAATCCCTGAACCAAACTGTCATTAATATGGCTTCTTATACCGGAATGGCGATTGACGCCTTTTGCAGAGAAAGGATATAATGAAGGTATTGAAGAAATGAGGTGACGTATGCTTCTGTCAGAGATTGTAAAAACGATAAATGCGGAGGTACATACCTGCGGAGATGAAATGGATCTGATGATCGATTCTGCTTGTGGAGCAGATTTAATGAGCGATGTGATGGCTTTCTCAAGGGGAAATGTCATGCTCCTTACGGGGCTTATCAATCCGCAGGTTGTCCGTACGGCTGAGATGATGGATATCCAGGTGATTGTATTTGTACGCGGGAAAAAACCCACCCCTGAAATGTGTGATTTGGCTGAAGAAAAGGAAATCGTACTTCTGTCAACGGAATTGTCCATGTTTTGCGCCTGCGGTGTTTTGCATAGGGCAGGTATTGTGGGAAGAGGAATGAGTAGTGAATAGTCTTTTCAGAAAAGAGTATGAAATTCCTGCCAATGATTTTTCTGTCGCTGGTGAAGCATCCAGTAGCGTACGAAAGCTGCTTAACCAATTGGGTGTGGATCCACCTATTGTAAAACGAACCTCCATAGCCATGTATGAAGCTGAAATAAACGCTGTTATCCATGGAAATGGCGGAAAAGCACTGGTTCAATTTTTTGAGGATAAAGTCACCATCCTTATCAGCGATGAGGGCCCTGGCATTGAAGATATTGAGCTGGCCATGCAGGAGGGGTATTCCACCGCTCCTGACAGGATCCGAGAGATGGGGTTTGGTGCTGGGATGGGTTTATCCAACATAAAAAAAAATGCAGATGAATTTGTTTTGGAAAGTGAACCTGGAAAAGGAACAAGGGTGCATATCACCATGTATCTGCTATAAATCAGCCACCATATCATAGAGAAAGGTTTGTTCTGATGACGAAATATTTCCACTCGGTTACACTGGAAAAGGATAAGTGCAGAGGCTGCACGAACTGCATTAAGCATTGCCCTACTGAAGCCATTCGGGTAAGGAATGGCAAGGCAACGATTATTAAGGAACGCTGTATTGATTGCGGTGAATGCATAAAGGTATGCCCTTATCATGCCAAAAAAGCCGTAACAGATTCATTTGAGCTTGTTCAGGAGTATCCGTACAAAATTGCAATTCCTGCGCCTTCACAGTATGGTCAGTTTGGTCGTGATTATTCCCGGGATCGGATTCTTCAAGGTCTTTTAGAGATCGGTTTCGATTGGGTGCTGGAAGTATCAAAGGCAGCAGAGATTGTTACGGATGCGACAAAGCAAATGTTGAAGTCGCCGGAACTGAAAAAGCCTGTTATTTCCTCTGCGTGTCCAGCGGTAGTCCGCTTGGTTCAGGTGCGATTTCCCACTTTAATCCCAAACCTGGTGAAGATCGAATCGCCCATGGAACTAGCCGCCCGGATCGCTAAAAATACCGCGATACGGGACAAAGGGATTGCTAAAGAGGATATCGGTGTTTTCTTTATTTCACCCTGTGCGGCGAAGGTTACCAGTGTCAAGGCACCATATGAAAAGAAGGAATCCAGTGTCAATGGAGTTTTGTCTATGAAGGATATACATATCAGGCTTTTGGAAAAGATGAAGAATATCCCGGCTGACATAGAAAGCCCACTGGTTTGTTCTGGGTATAGTGGTGTGGGCTGGGCCCGTTCGGGCGGAGAGAGCTATGCATTGGGGAACGAACAGTATCTGGCCGTTCATGGCATACATAATGTAATTAAGGTTCTTGAGGAAATTGTAGCGGATCGGCTGGAGGGCGTTGAATTTGTAGAGGCCCTGTCCTGCACCGAGGGTTGCCTGGGCGGGCCACTGACCGTTGTGAATCCGTTTGTGGCAAGACCCAATCTGAAGTGGGAGATTAAAAGAGCAAAGGAAACGGACTTCTCCAGAGAGAACAGTGCAAAGGATTACCAAGACCTGCTCTGGACTGAGGATGTTGAGTATAAACCCATCCTGAAGCTGGATAATGACATGTTGAAGGCAATGAAAAAAATGCAGCAGTTAGAAGCGATTAACGAAGAGATGCCCGGGCTGGATTGTGGTGCCTGCGGAGCGCCCAGCTGCAGGGCATTGGCAGAGGATATTGTGCGGGGGCTTGCCTGCGAAACCGACTGTGTCTTCAAGCTTAGGGAAAAAGTATCCAGCTTGGCCGATCAAATGAAAGCCCTGGAGCAAAATACAAAAAGAAGGAACGAATGATGACGGTTCTTGAATTCTCACAACAAAATGGTTACACAATAATAAGCTGCGCTGAGACTGCGGTAGACAGGGAAATATCAGGGGTCTATATCTGCGATCTGCTGAGCATGGCCATGGTTGGTGTCAAGGATGGAAACCTATGGATTACCGTGCATACAAACATCAACATTATTGCTGTGGCATCCCTGACGAATGCGAGCTGCATTGTCATTCCCGAAGACATCCCTGTTGAAAGCCAAACGGTAAAAAAAGCAGAAGAGAAGGGAATTATTCTTGTTCAGTCTCCCCATACCAGCTACGAAATATCTGTCCGATACTATGTCCAGTCAGGCGGCGATCCCTCATGATAAAAGCGGCAGCGGATCTGCACATCCATTCCTGCCTGTCTCCCTGTGCAAGCTTGGATATGACGCCAAACAATATTGTTCATATGGCAAAGCTTAAACAGTTGGATATCATTGCGGTGTGTGATCACAACCATACCGGAAACCTAAAAGCTGTGTCAGCGGTTGCTAAAAAGCAGGGAATACTCCTTCTACCCGGCCTTGAACTGGAAACCAGTGAAGAAATTCATCTTCTGTGTTATTTTCCGTCTCTTGATGCAGCGATGCATATGCAATCAGCACTAAACCCATATTATAGAAACATCCCAAACAAGGAGGAGATCTTCGGACCTCAATGGATCCTCGATGCTGAAGATGAGCAGATAGAGAAAATAGAATTTTTGCTGACAGCATCAACGAAGCTGGATCTGTATCAGGCCGTTGCGATGGTCCGGGGTTTTGGAGGGGCTGCTGTTCCCGCTCATGTAGATAGAGAGTCTTACAGTATTTTATCAAACCTGGGATGTATTCCAGAGGATATGTCCTTTCATACGCTGGAAATATCCCGGTATACAACCTCTGAAGCCTTTTTGGAAAGGTATCCTGGGCACAGCGACAAAAAGTTCATTACCAGCTCTGATGCTCATGATCTGGGGATGATCCTGGAAAGGGAAGCCTTCATTAACTTGGAAGAGTGCAGTATTGCCTGTCTGATTCACGAATTGACACGCTGATCTATCAAAAAACCTCGAAAACCCTGTCCTGCTGGGATATCGTCAGCTTATCGGGCGAAGAATACTACACTTGGTATATCTTCTCAGCATGCTTGCAGAACGATCATCCGTTATGCTATAATTCCTTAAGGGATTGATTGGCTCATCTATTTTCAGGAAAATACCCTTCATATCATTCCTGCAGAACCATCCTGTTTGGGGATGGTTTATACTGTAACGGAGGATCTTGAATGAATTTTGATACTATCATTCGGAAAACTGAAAAACTTTCTGAAGGTATATATTTAATCCGGCTTCATTCTGCAAGGATCGCCAGTAAAGCTGTTCCAGGACAATTTGTGAATGTCCGGTGCAGTGACGGGCTTAACGCTTATTTACGGCGCCCTATCAGCATCTGCAGGGTAGATCGGAAAAACAACACCGTGGATATCGTTTTTATGAACCGGGGGAAAGGAACGAATCTTTTATGCTCGTTTGCACAGGGGGATACCCTTGATGCGATGGGTCCTTTGGGAAATGGCTTTACACTCCCAAAAGAGAAAGAGCGAATCGCTGTTGTGGGTGGTGGAATTGGTGTTTTTCCCCTGCTATATCTACTGGAAGAGAGTCATTGCGCTTGCAAAACAGCGTTTTTAGGTTTCCGAACAAAGGAAGCCATTGTATTGCAGGACGCTTTTCATAGAACAGCACAAAAGTTGGTAATTGCAACCGATGATGGAAGCTATGGAACAAACGGGCTTATAACTGCCCCATTCATGGCATGGCTGGAAGCGGAAAGGCCGGATCGCGTCTACTCCTGCGGCCCTGCGCCAATGATGAAAATAGTTGCGCGGGCCTGTGTCCAAAAAGGGATATTCTGTGAAGTATCCATGGAACAACGCATGGGCTGTGGGATTGGTGCATGCTTGGTTTGTGCCTGTAAGGTTCAGGACGGGGATGATTATCAGTATGCACATGTGTGCAAGGATGGTCCCGTTTTTCCTGCCGAACGCTTAATCTTCTGATAATATCGAAACTGCACTTTCCACATATCTAAAGAAGGAGGATATCAATTTGAATCTTTCTGTGAATTTCGCCGGTTTGAAACTGAAAAACCCTGTCATTGCAGCATCAGGAACTTTTGGCTTTGGCCGGGAGTTCAGTAATTTCTTCGATCTGAACCGGCTTGGCGGTATTTCGGTTAAGGGCCTGACTCTGGAGCCGAGAAAGGGAAACCCTCCACCAAGGATCGCGGAAACCCCGGGTGGAATCCTAAACAGTGTTGGGTTACAGAACCCCGGTGTACACGCCTTTATCCGTGAAGAAATTCCTTTTCTAAGACAGTTCGATTTACCCATCATAGTCAATATCGCCGGAAATACCCCGGAAGACTATTGCGCTATGGCCGAAATACTGTCTGAAGCAGATATTGATGCCATAGAGCTGAATGTATCCTGCCCAAACGTAAAAAAAGGATGCCTTTTATTCGGGAGCACCCCGGAGGGAGTGTCAGAAATAACCGCTGTGGTGCGCAAGGTTTGTAAAAAGCCGTTGATTGTAAAATTAACCCCAAATGTCACCGATATCACGCAGACCGCAAAAGCGGCAGAAGCCTCCGGCGCAGACTGTGTAAGCCTAATCAATACGCTTCTGGGGATGGCGATCGATATCGAAAAAAGAAAGCCCATTCTTGCCAACACAATGGGAGGTCTGTCCGGTCCTGCGGTAAAGCCTGTTGCCGTACGGATGGTATACCAGGTGTCAAAAGAGGTTAAAATTCCTATAATAGGTATGGGCGGAATTTCAAATGGTGAAGATGCTGTTGAATTCCTGCTGGCAGGTGCCTCGGCTGTCATGGTTGGAACTGCTGGCTTTGTAAATCCCGGTGTCTGGGTTGAAACAGCCGAAGGGATAGAGGCGTATATGAAAAAACATGGGTTTGGCAAGGTGAGTGAGTTGACTGGAGCCTTGCAGGAATAGTAAGTTGAAAGGATGAAACGATGAAAAAGAGAATGATCATTATCCGTCATGCAGAGGCTGTTGGAAACGTAATAAGAGAGTTTCACGGCTGGACCGATGAAAGCATTACCGACAGAGGCATTCTGCAAGCTCAAAGGGTTGCAGAAAGGCTGAAAGATGTCCCTGTGGATGTGATATACAGCAGTGTTTTAAAACGCACGATGGAAACCGCGGGATATATTGCTGAGATGAAGGGGTTACCAATCCATTCACGGGAAGATTTGAAGGAGATTCATGGAGGCCTGTGGGAGAGGATGGCCTGGACAGACCTTGTTGAAAAATATCCTGAAGAGTATAAGACATGGGAAACGCATCCGCATCTGCATCAAATGCCCGAGGGTGAGAGCATGGAAACCTTCCGGCAAAGGCTAATCACCGCCGTACAGGATATTCTTCGAAAGGAAGAAGCCAGGAATATCTGTATCGTAACCCACGGAACTGCCATCCGTGCACTGCTGTGCTGGTTTAAGGGATGGCCTCTACACAAAATTGTGAATATACCCTGGTTTGATAATACTGCAGTAACGATTGTTACAAATGAGCAAAACAGCTATCATATTGAACTGGAGGGGGACACAAGCCATCTTGATGCAGCCACCAGTACATTCAGCAACCAGGAATGGTTTCAGCAATTCAAGGAGAAGTTTCTTAAGAACAACACTGATGGCCTGTAACAATACTCATTGGCCCTGTAATGAAAGGCCTCACCGAAATTCAGTTAATGCCCAGGGGGAATTATGAAAAACAGTAGCGAAGCGCTTGTAAAAAGCCTATTTGAAACCAATGCAATACGGGTTTGTCCCGCTAAAAGTCCATTCTGGTACACATCCGGAAAAATCGGACCATATTACATCAATACCCATTTTCTTTACGGCAGTGAAGAAAAGGCAAACGACCTGCTTAGGCTTATCGATACCGCAAAAGAAAATAAGCCGGATTGTTCAGCCATTGTTTTTGAGAAGGCTCTTGAAAATTACAAAACGGATATTATTTACAAAAATTGCATTGATACCTTATTGGAAGCAATCGATAGAAACATCACGGCAGGTTCTTATGACTATATATCCGGCGGCGAGCGCCGGGACTGGTTTTTCTCACTGATTGTGTCGGCCATGCTAAACAAGCCGCATATTACGATTTTCAAGGACATGGACGCATATGTCTTCCATAACGGGAAGTGCGAGAGAATTGATTCTCTTCAAGGCGCACAGGTTTTACATATTGCTGACCTTATCACCAGCGCATCCAGCTATGAACGGTCCTGGATGCCGGTAATCCGGAACGCTTCCGGTGTTATGAAGTCTTCATACGTGATCATTGACAGGATGCAAGGCGGTCATGAATTACTGAAAAGTATGGGTGTGGCTTCGCATTCTCTCGTTAGAATAGACAGCAATATATTCAAAGGAGCTCTTGAGAAGCAATACATTGATGAAGAACAATTTCAAATGGTGACTCGATATATGGAGGATCCCGACGGATTTATGAAAGACTTCTTCCTGGAAAACCCGGACTTTTTGGAAAAGGCTTTACATGGCGATGAAAAAACAGCGCAGCGAGCGAGGCTATGCATTGAAAAGGGTTTTAATAAAACGTCTAAGACTTAGCGTCTGGGTAAGGGCGTATTGAAATTTAGTGGCATGGTTAATGAAATCGTTGTTCCGCTGGGACGATTGGCTTGAATGTTGAAACGTGAAGATACTTTTTTCAGGATTGAAAGCCCCCAGCCCCTGACGGTCAGATCATCATAACTTTCAATTGTTTTCTCGAGGTTTAACAGCTCGGGATGGATTCCCACCCCTGAATCTGAGACCTCCAGGACAACGGAGTCGGACTGCTTTAGAAGAAATACCGATACAGGCCCACTATGCTTGTTATAACCATGCTCAACCGCATTAACGATCAGTTCATTGACGGCTACTTTTAAAAAGAAACGGGCACTTTTGTTTCTCGTGATAGTATCAATAACAGTCTCAATGATCTGTATAAAAGCCTCAATGCTCTCTGCATCGTACTCCAAAACGGCAGCGATAAAGAATTTTTTCGGTGGCATGTCTCCTCCGTTTGGTTTTATCCTTTGGTTTACAACACAATAAAATGCCTTAATTGCTATTATACCTGAAATGGGGAAAGAAATAAATGAATATCCCGGTGGACTTCAAAAAAAAATTTCAATCATTAATGCATGTGTCGGAATATGACGAGTTTATATCTGCATTGCATGAACCCAGAGTAGCAGGGTTGAGGGTGAACCGCCTGAAGATAGGGATATCGCAATGGCTAAGAATAACACCGTTCAGGGCAGACACTGTCCCCTGGACTAAAGACGGGTTCTACCAGGATGCGGATAAAGATACCCGGCCAGGCACCCACCCTTATTACCATGCTGGTCTTTACTATATTCAAGAGCCCAGTGCGATGTTGCCTGCAGAGCTGCTTGATGCGAAGCCAGGGGAGCGGGTATTGGATTTGTGTGCCGCTCCTGGCGGAAAAACGGTACAGCTTGCAACCGATATGGAAAACCAGGGTCTGTTAATATCCAATGATATCAACCCCAAAAGGGTTCAGGCACTGGTTAAGAATATTGAAATCAGCGGCATCACCAATTCTGTCGTTACCAACGAGAACCCTGAAAGCCTGGCCCAGGTTTATGAAAATTACTTCAATAAAATTCTTCTTGATGTGCCTTGCTCGGGTGAGGGGATGTTCCGGAAGGACTCAGAAGCACTTAAAAGTTGGAGCCGATATAAAGCAGAAGAATTGCAAGGTCTGCAGCGGAATATCTTTGCTGCTGCATACAAAATGCTTTCCCCAGGCGGCACAATTGTTTATTCCACTTGTACCTTCAACCCGGAAGAAAATGAAAAGAATATTGCGTATTTTTTGAACACCTATTCCGATTTATACCTGAAGGATATTCCGAAACAGTTTGGGATTGAATCAGGACGTCCTGAATGGGCCGATGGAAACCCGGAACTGACGAAAACAGCCCGTCTATGGCCGCACAGAGTGAAAGGTGAAGGACATTTTGCAGCGCTGTTAGGCCGCCTTGGTGAAGGAACCATTTGTACTAAGCCATTCACGGATACCGAGCCCGCAATAAGTTTTAGGAACTTTTGTGAGGATAACCTGGTAAATCCGCCTCGTGGTCTCTACCACATGAGAAGTAAGGGACTATATATTCTGCCCCAAGGATACGAGCACCGAAACAACTTGAAAGTTGTTAAAACTGGATTATATGTTGGTTCGGAAGAACATGGCAGTTTTGTACCTTCTCAATCTCTAATCATGTCCCTGCAGTGGCAGGAGCTGAAAAGAAAGGAATCCTTTTCTCTTCAGGATCCAGATCTGAACCGCTATCTGAAGGGAGAGACCTTATTGCGGCAGGGCGAAAAAGGATTCATCGCATTGGGGGTTGAACAATTTCCATTGGGATGGGGGAAGATAGGTGAGAATGGGCTTAAAAACCTGTACCCCAAGGGTTGGAGGAAAACAAGGTGAAGTCACGTGGTTCACAAACAGCAATCAGACAATTTCGTGAAAAGTGACATAGTTTACCCGCAAAATGCCGAGAACTTTGTTCATAATGGGCTTCAAAAACAGTTTGACAACAGGGGATGCTTTTGTTAACATAATTGAAGTGATTGGAATGGCTGGTACTGGGCATGATAATAATATCCCGCATCCAAAGTAAAGCATTCCTGATACGAGCAAAAAATCACTTGTGGTACAACGAAACATTATCACAAGCAGAACAAAATCACAATTGGTAGAATTTTTTGCTTGACAATTAGAGCGTTCTATCATAAAATACATTTGTGTCTTTTTTCGAAGGGATGTAAAAAACCCTGGGAAAGGCTTGTATCAATAGTTTTGGTGGGTGTAGCTCAGTTGGTTAGAGCGCCAGATTGTGGCTCTGGAGGCCATGGGTTCGAATCCCATCATTCACCCCAAAAAAGTCAGAAAAACAGAGGCCGGAAGCTGTGATTCATCCGGTTTCCGACTTCTCGTACTGACTTAAACCATACGGTGGGATGTAGCCAAGTCGGTAAGGCACCAGACTTTGACTCTGGCATGCGTAGGTTCGAGTCCTGCCATCCCAGCCATAATTTGACCCACTAGCTCAGGCGGTAGAGCACTTGACTTTTAATCAAGTGGCCCGGCGTTCGAGTCGCCGATGGGTCACCAATTGTGGCCCCTTGGTCAAGCGGTTAAGACACCGCCCTTTCACGGCGGTATCAGGGGTTCGAGTCCCCTAGGGGT
>LSQX01408980.1_pt2 | contig 11169 bp, 10 predicted proteins | sample 654561 | NCBI WGS metagenome assembly LSQX01 (sample SAMN04489861, study PRJNA283612) | anaerobic digester metagenome | isolation source: 4 biogas reactors fed with cattle manure at either 37C or 55C with and... | place: Denmark: Kongens Lyngby | collected 2014 | reverse complement strand
CGTCGCCTTGACATGGCGGAGGTCCTGAGTTCGAATCTCAGCGGGTCCACTGTTTTTTTTGTTTTTCTTAGATTATAACCAAAGAGCTTTCGGCAATATAACCCAGGAATCGGTTGGATGTCCCAGATTGATGTACCAGCCGCATGCACTTCGTGCCAGCTCTAAAAAAAAGAACATTTATGGACGGAGTCCGCTTCCACCCTGGACAGTAAAGGTCTCCCCGCTGATGTAGGAGGCATCCTCGGATGCAAGGAAGACACAGATCCTTCCGATATCCTTCTCGGCATCTCCGAATCTTCCAAGCGGGATTCCCTTGATGGTTGCTTCGTAGACTTCGGGATACTCCTTTCTCCATGCATCAAGCTGCTCGGTGTAGACTAACGGGCAGACGACGTTGATGTTGATCCCGTCTGGTCCCCACTCGGTTGCTGCTACGCGGGACAGTCCGCGGATACCTTCCTTTGCTGCTGCATAGGAAGACTGACCGGGTTTTCCGAAAAGTCCTGCCCCGGATGCGAAGTTGATGACACTTCCTTTGGTCTCTTTAAGGTACGGGTAGCATTCACGCATGTAGAAGAATGCTGCATACAGACCGGAGTTGATGGCGATATCGAACTGTTCTTTGGTGTGGTCTTTCAGCATGACACCGGATGCTGATACCTGGGCATTGTTGATCAAAACATCGATCCTGCCAAACGTGTCAACTGCCTGCTTGACGGCTGCTTTGACTTCATCCTCGTGTCCTCCATCGGCTGCAACCGGAAGAACCTGAACTCCATAGGACTCGAGGGTCTTTTTTGCATCCTCAAGACGGGAGACAGTACGTCCGGTAATTACCAGATTTGCTCCTTCTTTGGCGAATGCCGATGCAATGCCAAATCCAATTCCTTTTCCGCCGCCGGTGATGATGGCGACTTTATTGTCAAGTTTGCCCATTTTTTTTATTCAACTCCTAAACATTGTTTCATTATTTCTTTCTATATTAATAGTCTTTGGAATGTTCCGAAAAATCGCTTTCAGCGTCCGACCCGCAGTCGCAAGTCTATCGACTTGCTCCGCTGAGGGCGAGCCTGTTCGCAAACCTTCGGTTTGTTCTCCGACTCGGGTCTACGACCCTCGCTTGACGGCTCGCCCCGCCCCTTAAATTCATGTCATATCACGTCCAAATACTACCCCATGAAGTTTTCGCGGGAAATTGAACTTCGGGGCCACATTGTAGATTCCGGTATCCTTGCCAAAGTTATGGATACCGTTGTCGAATACAATGGTGATTTTGAAACGGAAGAGTTCGCTTTAGGCCGGCTGAAGACGGATCCAAGTTATGCCAGAATGCAGATTTATGCAGAGACGCCTGAGCAGCTTAGTGCCCTGATCAGTGAGCTTCGCCGGTTAGGTGTGCTTGTATCCGGGGAAGCCGAGGCCGAGCTCGTTTCCGTTGTAAAAGCAAAGGTGGCGCCGGAAGGATTCTACTCAACAACCAATCATCCGACCTATGTCCATTATCGGGACACCTGGATCCCGGTCGACAATATGAAGATGGATGCGCTGATCTCGGTCGATACGACAAATATGACCGCAAAGTGCGTTGTACAGGGCAAACTTCAGCCCGGAGACACCGTTGTCGTCGGCGAAGAAGGCGTCAAGGTCGACTTCCCCGAACGTCCGCGTGAGATCGGTGTTTTCGAGTTTATGGGGGGAAACGTTTCTTCCGAGCGGCCAAGCCGCACCATCATCAGCCGGATCGCCAAAGAACTCCTCGCGGTCAAAGCCTCGGGAAAAAAGGTCGCGCTTGTCGGCGGACCCGCGATCGTGCACACCGGAGCATCCGACTCGGTGGCCGCAATGATTCGCGAAGGCTATCTGGACGTCATCTTCGCCGGGAATGCTCTTGCGACCCACGATCTTGAGAGCAGCATCTTTGGCACATCTCTTGGCATGAACCTTGCGACCGGTGAACTGGTGAGCGGAGGACATCGGCATCACCTCTACACCATCAATAAGATCATGCGTGCCGGCTCGATCCGTGCTGCCGTCGAATCAGGTCTCGTTACCCGCGGGATCATGTATGAATGCATCAAAAATAATGTTCCTTACGTGCTTGCAGGCTCGATCCGTGACGACGGCCCCCTGCCGGACGTAATCCAGAATGTTATGGAATCCCAGGACGCCATGCGCCGACATATTCCCGAACTCGGGATGGTTTTGATGGTCGCAACACTCCTGCACTCCGTTGCTGTTGGAAATCTGCTTCCCTCCCATGTCAAAACCATCTGCGTAGATATAAATCCTGCATCGATCACCAAACTCATGGACAGGGGGACCTCTCAGGCGATCGGGCTGATCAGCGATGCCGGAACGTTCATGCCGCTCCTATTGGAAGAGTTGAGAAATCAGTCGAAAAACTGATCCTCTGAGTATTTTTGAGGGGAACTCTTCCCCCCTCTCTCCCATTTTTTGCCCGTGTCAGGTAAACTTCAACACGAGTACCTTCAGCAGTTTCACCGAACCATCCGTAAAGATTCCCCGCACACCTACATTTCTGGTCCCTGTGATCTGGACGGCCACACTGGAATAGACGATCTCCTTCGCTCCGCTCGGCACATCCTTGACCACCGGCGCATATCCTTCGATCTCCAGGGAAAGCTGCATCAGTTCGCTCAGTCTTCTTCCTTCATAGATCGTCACAACGATATCATTTCCTGAAAGCGATGGATGTACCAGAACATCAGGGTCGCTGAGGGACTGATCGAGAATGTAGGATGCGCCGAACAGTAATCCGCCAAGAGAAGCAACCAGAATGAGGATGACGGTTATCACGAGAGATATCACCATAACCGTCCTTCTCTGTTTTGGGCTTTTTTTCTTGTAGCGAATAACCATTTCAGCTCACCCGAGGATGATCAGACTGCCGGCATAGGTGGCGGCCTCTATCGGTTCAACGTAGATCAGTACGTATTGTTCTTTTTTCGCGGGCGGGATCTCCAGGAGACCATACATCCATCCTCCTCCCGCCTGAGCAAGAGAAATGACCTCGCGGACGATCGACATGCCAAGAGAATTCGTCATACCCAGCTGGTTAGTGCCCGCCAGTTCCGGGTTCAGTGCATCGGCAAGGTGAATACCGTTTTCCGTGACTGCAAACGGATACAATCCTTCGATCTGCAGGTCGCTGCTTGGATCATTGATCATCGCGACAACCGCCGGGATCCCTTCGGTTTTTGCCAGATACTGCATGTTTCTCACCTGATATGTCAGATCCTGGCGTTTGGTCCAGGTGACGTAATGGTTCTGGGACAAGGGATTTTCCTGCACATATATGCCGGCTCCGATGAACCAGGTATCATCCACCGGTATCACATACGAGAGTTTAAACTCCTGAGCATACTGATGCTCCGGATTTGCGGTCATATAATTCACATATCCCCCGCCCTGCTGTGCTCTGGCGATCATTCTCTGCTGGATCTTGATTCCGTTGGGATCTTCTCTGATCCACCGGTTAACTCCGATAAGACCCGGCTGATACGGGATAGACAGTACATCTCCTTCCATGCTGTAGGCAAAGATGTACAGTTCCCCGTTGATGAACTCGCCGTTTTTATCGTTGAATGCATGTAAGGCCTCTTCTTTGGTATGGGTCTGGGCATACACATACGCCTTTTCAACAAAAGACTTCAGTTCCTCTGTTGTCGGGGTCGCCGTGGTTTCAGTTTCAGTCTTTGCCGGCACGTTATCGGTCAGAACGATCCGCCATTCCATGCCGTATCCGGGATACACGGTATCCCAGACCACATTGATCTGACCGAGGTCTACCCAGGTTGCATCATAGAATAAGTATGAGGCATTCCCTGACTGATCTTCACATATGGTCTGCACCGTATCCTGAAGGGAATTGGTATGATATAGTTCATCAGTGATGAGATTACGGCCGATCTCTGTAGTGTCCTGATCATAGATCACAACCCCGTCATTTTGAGTCACCCATAATGTATACCCGTATTCGTTTCTGAGAAACTGATTGATCCCTGAGAAAAGTGACCACGTATCGATCCCGACCCGGAGTGTTCCGTTATAGTTCCCTTGTGCATCGTACACCGCTGTGGTGAACGTAAACCCTTTATCCCCGTGAAATAACGTTGAATATCCGGATACGATACACGCGGGCCCGGCAGCTTTGAGCTCCTCTTCGGTATAATGATGTGTTGCCTTGCCGACACCGATCTCCATGGTTTTCCCCCTATCTTCGGTTGAGGCAATGAGCGTGTCATTTTTATCGAACAGTCCTGCTTCGAACGAAAACGGGATGTCGCGTCTGAGTTTCAGAAGGGCAAGTTCAACGGCAGGATCATCGGTTTGTACACCGTCAAGTTCCCTCGCGGTCTTTTCCACTAAACTGCATGCCTGCTCCATATCTTTGGTGATCAGATAGGTCAGCGGATAAAGAGCCGCATCCATACGATTGATTTGTTCGGCGGAAACTGGTTTCAGTTCAGTTGAGTTTTCTGCAAAAATGATACACCCTGAAGTACAAATGAGAACCAGCAGTAACCCTGTAATAACGATTTTTAGATATCGTATCATATCATCCGGATCCTGTAATTGAACATTACGCGGGGGAAGGTCTTATATCTATGTATTATTGACTGTATCACTGTTTTTATCGGGTCCGAAACGGAAAAATGATTTGAAAATATATAATATCAGTTTTCTCTCTCGCATTTTCAGTTCGACCTATGCTGAAACCGCTTCCCTGGCTATGTGAATTTGAAATCAATGATTTTCAAGATCTTCATGGATCCATCTGTAAAAATACCCCGTACTCCGACTGCTCTGGTTCCCGTTACCTGAGAGGCAATCCCGACATAGACGATCTCCGTAGCCCCGCCTGGAACATTTTGCACCACGGGTGCATATCCCTCTATTTCCAGAGAGATTTGGGCCAGTTCTGTAACTCTTCCTCCCTCGTAGATCGTTATGATCATGTCATTTCCGGATATCGCGGGATGTACGAGAACGTCCGGATCATTGAGCGACTGATCGAAAATAATAGATGCGCCGAACAGTAATCCGCCAAGAGAAGCAACCAGAATGAGGATGACGGTTATCACGAGGGATATCGCCATAACCGTCCTTCTCTGTTTTGGGCTTTTTTTCTTGTAGCGAATAACCATTTCAGCTCACCCGAGGATGATCAGGCTGGCAACATACACCGAGACATCTATCGGTTCAACGTAGATAAGGACATATTCTTCTTCGTTTTCGGGCGGGATCCCCCATAGACCATACATCCACCCTCCGCCCGCCTGAGCAAGAGAAATGACCTCGCGGGCGATCGACATGCCAAGCGAATTCGTCATGCCCAACTGGTTAGTGCCCTCCAATTCCGGTTTCAGCGCATCAGCAAGGTCCGTTCCGTTTTCCGTGACGGCAAACGGGTACAAACCCTCGATCTGCAGTTCGCTGTCTGGATCCTTGATCATCTCGATCACCGACTCGATGCCTTCCTTCTTTGCCAGATACTGCATGTTTCTTACCTGATACGTCATATCCTCGTGTTCGGTCCATGAGAGGTACTGGTCCTGTGACAAGGGGTTTTCCTGCAAATATATGCCGGCTCCGATGAACCAGGTATCATCCACCGGCATCACATAGGAAAGTTTGAACTCCTGGGCATACTGATGATCCGGGTTTGCGGTCATATAATTCACATATCCCCCGCCCTGCTGTGCTCTGGCGATCATTCTCTGCAGGATCTTTACGCCGCTTGAGTCCTCCATCAACCACCGGTTGCTCCCAATGAGACCCGGCTGATACGGGAGGGCCAGTATCTCCCCATCCATGTCATAGGCAAAGATATACAGTTCCCCGTCGATGAACTCGCCGTTTTGATCGTTGAATGCATGTAAGGCCTCTTCTTTGGTATGGGTCTGGGCATACACATATGCCTTTTCAACAAAAGACTTCAGTTCCTCCGTTGTCGGGGTCGCCGTGGTTTCAGTTTCAGTCTTTGCCGGCACGTTATCGGTCAGAACGAGCCGCCATTCCATGCCGTATCCAGGATAGACGGTGTCCCAGACCACATTGGTCTGGGTAGAGTTTACCCATGTTGAGTCATAGAACAGATACGAACTGTTTCCAGACTCTTTTTTCAGGATGAGTTCAACCGCATCTTTGAGCGTTTCACTGACATATAATTCATCGGTAATGAGGTTTCGTCCGATCTCATCTGTGTCTTTATCGTAAATCACCAGACCGTCGGGTTGGGCAACCCATATGGTGTAGCCGTATTCATTTCTGAGATATTCATTGATCCCTGAGAAAAGTGACCACGTATTGATCCCGACCCGCAGTGTTCCGTTATAGTTCCCTTGTGCATCGTACACCGCTGTGGTGAAGGTAAACCCGTTATCTCCGTGAAGTAACATTGAATATCCGGATACGATACACGCGGGTTCGGCAGCTTTGAGTTCCTCTTCGGTATAATGATTCAGTGCCTTGCCGACACCGATTTCTATGGATTTCCCCAGATTTTCGGTAGAGGCAATGAGCGTGTCATTTTTATCGAACAGTCCTGCTTCGAACGAAAACGGGATGTCCCGTCTGAGTTTCAGAAGGGTAAGTTCAACGGCAGGATCATCGGTTGGTACACCGTCAAGTTCCCTCGCAGTCTTCCCCACTAAACAGCATGCCTGCTCCATATCTTTGGCGATCAGATAGGTCAGCGGATAAAGAGCCGCATCCATTGAATTGATTTGTTCGGCGGGCACTGGTTCCAGTTGTGTGGTGTTTTGTGCTGAAATGATACACCCTGAGGTAAAAATGAGAAGGAGCAGTATCCCAATAACACCGATACTTATATGTCGTATCATAGTCTCACCCGGATCATGTATGTGAACAATACGGGGGGAGATGTCTTATATCTACGCATCATCGCTGCCGTCTCACTCCAGGATCATATAACTGGCAAAGTAGGTGTCGTTCCCTGCCGGTTCCACATAATCCAGAACAAACACCTCTTTTTGTTTTCCCGAGTCCCAGGCAAGCGTATACATCAGGCCGCCGCCTGACTTGCCCAGGGATATTCCTTCTCTGGCAAACGACATCCCGTAACTGTTAAGAGTTCCGAGCTGATTGGTCCCGACAATCGCCGGATTATTTGCGAATGCAAGAATGGTGCCGTTTCCGGTAATCGCAAACGGATAGAGACCTTCACGCTGGAATGAACTGGTTGGATCCATGATCATTTCGGTAACGGCAGGGATACCTTCGACCGCTGCCAGATACCGCATGGTCCGAACCTGTTTGATGAGTTCGTTTCGTGTCTGCCAGTCAACGCTGACCGTATGGGAAATTGGAGCAGTATGTTCATACAGTCCTGCCCCGATGAACCATTGGTTGTCTATCGGGATAACATAGGAGAGCTTCAGTTCGGTTGAGTAACCCGCGCTCGGGTTTGGAGCCAGATAGAGAACATACCCTCCGCCCTGCTGTGCCCGGGCAATCATCCTCTGAACATATTTTACGCCGCTTGGATCTTCTGCGAACCAGGAATTTGTACCTATAAGAACTGGCTGATAGGGGAGCCCCAGTATCGTTCCGTCCGTTTCGAAGGCAAATATATACAACTCTCCGTCAATAAACTCCCCGTTTGGATCATTGAATGCGGCAAGGGCTGCGGTTTTTCCCTTTGTCTGAGCATAGACATAGGCATTCATTACGAAGGCTTTCAATTCTTCCGGGGTTACTGATGGTTCGATGAGTTCATGGCGGGGCGGAACATTATCGATGAGTATGACCCGCCATGTCGGTCCGTAGCCGGGTACAAGCGTACTCCAGACTGCGTTCGTCTGAGAGATCTTGTGCCAGTCTATCGTATAGAAAATGTAGGACGTGTGTCCCGATTCGTTTTCAAGAATATCGTTGGCTGCCGCCATGAATGATGGTGTGTATGCCGCATTAGGTTCCAAGAGATTCGATCCGATTTCATATGCATCTTCGTCATAGATCACGACTCCATTTTCCTGAGCGACCCAGACTGTGTACCCGTACGTCGTTCTCAGTTCCTCCGCAGGTCCGGAGAATAGATAGGTACCATCCAGAATTACCTGCAGAGTCCCGTCAAAATTACCTTCTGCATCATAAATCGGGGCGCTGACTTTTATTCCCTGGTTCCCTGTCTGGAATTCAGTATGTGTAGATACGATGCACTGTGATCCGGCAGCTCTGAAATCTTCTTCGGTGTATTGATTCGTGATGATTTCATCACCAACCTGCAATGAAGTATTCAGTTCCCCGGCAATGGCAGTAAGGATATTGTGCTCATCGATTCGCTCAACATCATAGGCCAGGGGGATCTCGCTTTTGAGTTTCAGTAATGCGAGATTGACCGCCTGGCCTTTTTTTGGCACGCCGTCGAGTTCTCTCGCCGCATTCCACACGGATGCGGTGATATCCTTCATCTGCTCATCGACGCTCTGCATATATGGGTAGAGGGCGGCGTCCATCTCGGCATAATATTCCTCGGAGACCGGTTCGAGTTTTGGGTCATCCTGCGTGGTTATGCATCCTGATGCAGCCAAAAAAAGAAGGAGTATGCCTATGATGACTATTGAAGAGAGAGTGATGTTTTTCATACTTGCATCTTCTATCCTTTTAAGAACTATATGGGATAAGTAATTATACTTTTTGTTGGAGGAGTATTGGATGTATATCTCTCGCACATCAGAGATTTGATTGTAAGTCTATCAATATGTTTGGCTGAGGCCGGCTGCTTTCAGCGTCCAACTCGCACATCAACCATTCCAATTCACCCCTGTCCCGCCTCATCGCCCCGGATTTTTCCATACTTCCAGTCGCAAACCTTCGGTTTGCTCGCAAGGCAAAGCCTTGGTCGCAAATCAAAGATTTGCTCAGCTAAGACCGCCCCTTCGGGACGGTCCGCCTCCGCTGAGGGCGAGCCTTGCGGCTCACCCCGCACTCGAAAACCACCTTTTCCACTCCAAAAAACCACCCTGTCAAACCCCAAAACCATCCGTCTCCAGTCGCAAGCCTTCGGCTTGCTCCGCTGAGGGCGAGCCTTGCGGCTCACCCCGCACTCACAAACCACCATTTCGATTCCAAAAAACCACCCAGTCAAACCCCAAAACCGCCCGGCTTCCACTCGAAAACCGCCATTTCTATTCCATAATCACCCCCATGAATCAAAAACACCCCTTTTCCGACCCGATAAAACCACACCCCAAACAAAAAATACGCCGAATTCTGCCGATTTGGCTGGCAAAACCCAAAAACTATATAAAGGAATGCCCAGGCGCCTCCCTATTGATTTATATACTATGACATCACCAAATCGAAAATACGCCGAATCCTGCCGATTTCTATTTTTACCCACGAAAAATCATCATCAAAAATCCATCAAAAATGGTTCCCGGGAGGTCAAAATGGAATCGAAACACCTATTTGCGAGTGGAGGCGGGGACCTTTAGGTCCCTCAGCTGAGCAAATCTTTGATTTGCGAAAAATGATCGAAAATTGATCATGGGAGAGGGGTCTCAAAAACGATATCGGAAACCTTCAATCCAATTCGGAAAGGAGTTTGTTGGGTGTGGAAACCTGAGAAAAAACCAACCGCGAACCGCAAATCAGAGATTTGCTCTCCGACTCGGCTCTTCGACCCTCGCTTGACGGCTCACCCCGCCTTAGCTGAGATCGCCGGCTTCGAATCCAACCCGCAGTCGCATGTCTATCAACGTGCTCAGCTCGAGAAAAAAACGTAATCAGGTCAGGTAAACCTGATCGTAGTCAACTTTAGAAGCTGCGTCCTGCCGTCTGAAAATACACCCCGAACGGCGATATCCCTTACCCCCGTTACGCCGGCGCAGGCTTCGGTAAAACATACTTCTCCGGTTCCTGACTTGGGTGCCGTCTGCAGACAGACCGATTGTGGAAGCGAGACCCCTTCGATCTCCAGCGAGATCATAGTAAGTTCAGCAACTCTGCGCCCTTCGTAGATCGTGACGATCACATCACTGCCGACCACAAATACATGCAGAAGTACATCCGGATCCTCAAGCGATTTATCAAGCACGTATCCGGATCCGAAAAACACGATGGCGGCACAGGCCCCTACAATGATGAGAGATACAGTGCCCAGACTAACTATCATGATCAGGCGTTTTTCTTTCTGACTCTGATTTTTATATTTTAGTGCCATTTCGCTTCACTCCAAACGCATCATACTGTCGTAGCAGGTTTCCTCATCTGCAGGTTCCCCATAAATGAGTACATACACCTCTTTTTCTCTGGCTGAGTCCCGCATAAGACTATACATCAGTCCCCCTCCTGACCTTGCCAGAGAGACGATCTCCCGTATGGGAGACATTCTGTAGGAGTTCGTGTATCAGTTCTCGTGAGATTACCTGCAGTGCGGTTTGTGAGGACGAATATTTCGTCGAGTTGTTTTTGATGGATTGGGGTGAAGTCGTCTAATGAATTCTGCACATCGGCTGCTTTATCATCGGAGACCGGTCCCATCTGTCGGGCCGCAATGCACCCGGTGATCAGAATAAGCGCCAGGATCAGACATAATGTGGTAATATGTATCGTTTTTCGTGTCATTGTGTCGTGATCCTGGTCTAAACGTTTATTTTTTTACGTTTTCATGTATATAATATGTTGTCTATTTTAGTCTGGTTTAGTCCCTTATTTTAGGAGCATCAGGCTCTGTCGTTGTATCCATTTGAGCTGTAGTTTTCCATTTCAGGCCGGATTTGTGCTGTTATTGTGTTGGAATGTCGTTGGTACGGGGAGCAAACCTTATACTCCAACGGGGAATTTCGGCAGGAATTCGCAATCTAATGGAAATGCTGAGGATCTACCGATAATTGGTACGATACTCATTAAAAATTCGTCAAAAACGAGTGACAAATTAGATTTGAGTTGTCTTGGGTGTCTGGTCACTGCGCGTTTTGGTTGGAAAACACATGTGTCGTTTTGGCATGTTGATGCCACGCATAGTCTGCCGGGTCGATAGATTTTTGGCGGCTGAAAAACAGCGATGCAGGTGATTATGGCCAAGCCTTGTTTGAATAGGATTTACGCGGGTTGGTCCTCAATTCAATTCGGGAGGGGTATTGCTGGGTGTGGAAACCTGAGAAAAACCAACCGCGAATC
>LSQX01107700.1_pt1 | contig 11169 bp, 9 predicted proteins | sample 654561 | NCBI WGS metagenome assembly LSQX01 (sample SAMN04489861, study PRJNA283612) | anaerobic digester metagenome | isolation source: 4 biogas reactors fed with cattle manure at either 37C or 55C with and... | place: Denmark: Kongens Lyngby | collected 2014 | reverse complement strand
CAGCGACGCTCGAGTAACTGGAGAGTACCATGACCCTCTAGCCGCTCAGCCCCCCTCACCGCGAAGCGGTTGATTTTGACGACCACCCGAAGCACGACACGATATGGACTTTAACCAAAGGGCAGGACGGGCAGGTGTACATTGGCCTGTGCCTCGAGGGAACTGGAGGCGCAGTCGCACAGGTCTACGCCTACGACACCTCCGAGCGCTGCCTGCGGCATGTCGCCGACATGGGCGCCGTCACCGGTGAGCCGCCTGATAACGGACATGCCACGCAGGGGAAAATCCATTTCTCCCTCTGTCATGCCAGCGACGGAAAGCTCTACGGCGCGACCCACTGCACCACGCCTCCGCTCGGGCAAAGCCTCTGGAGCCCGCTCAGCATGTGGGGCGACCCGGACATGAGCTTCCCCGGCGGGCATATCTTCCGCCATGACACCCTCACCGGCGAGAGCGTCGACTACGGCGTCATCACGCCCAACGATGGCATCCCGTACCTGATGCTGGACGAGAAGCGCCAGTGACTGTACGGGGCGACATACCCGAAGGCGCATTTCTTTCGCTGCAGCCTGCAGGGCCGCGATTTCAGGGACTACGGCCGCATCTCCGCGCAGTATCCCATCTCCATGGTCTTCGACATCGAGGGCAACCTGTATACCTCCGACGTGAACTCCGGGCTGATCAAGTACGATGTCGCGCAGGATAGGCTGGTGTTTTTGGGTCAGCGCCCGTACGCGCATCCGTGGAACACGGACGCCCGCTACTCGTGGGTCACGGACATGTGTCTCGCGCAGGATGGCTGGGTCTACGGGCTGACCTATTCCAACGGTCACCTCTTCCGCTTCGACCCGCGCGAGGAGACACCGCAGATCGTTGACCTGGGCGAGGCCCTGCCGGGAATGCACGCCGAGATGATCCGCTGCCTCGTGCCGGATGGTCAGGGCGGCCTGTACTTCCTCGCCCAGCCCGCTGGCTTCGGAACCGTCGTCGCCCGCTGGGATCTCGCCAGCGGCAAGGGCGAGGCCCTGAACCTGTTCGAACTGGATGGCAATAGGTACTTCACCTGGCGTGGGGTCTGCGGCGATGACGGGACGCTGTATTTCGCCACGATCCATCGCAAGCCGTGCGCGCTTTTGATCTACCGCCCCTGATTGATCCGGAGGAATCCATGCCTGCCAAGCGCTCAACCAAGCCGTCCGTCCCCGAACTCGCCACGCCTGAGGTTAGCGAACACTCGAATCTCTACCGCACCAAGGCCTTCCCCTTCATCAGCGAGGGTAGCGTCTACTGCTTCGGCCTGCGCGAGCACCTCGTGCGGCCCAGCATCGAACGCGGCGAGTCCGCCATCAGCGCCCTGCTCGCACTGCCGGCGGGCAATGTCTACGGCCCCACCGGTGGCGAAAAATGCCACCTGTTCTACTTCCACCCCGGCTTCGGAGTCGCCCATACCGGACCCGTGAGCGATAGTCAGGCCACTGGCGGCGCGTTACTGCAAATCGGGGAACGGGAGCTCCTCGGCGGGTGGTCCGGCCCCGAGGGCGGTGGTCTGTTCCGACACGATCTCACCGCCGAGAGCGGACAGGGCATGGAACAGTTCCGTGGCGCGAGAAGTCCCATCGCGCCCATTGCCCTGCCCAGGGACTGCGGCGGCGTGACGGCGCTGGCGGGGCCCCTCGATGGTGTCGCCTACGCCCTCACCAGCGACGGCGCATTGGTTGCCGTCGATTACGCGAGGGGAAAGACGAGCGTGGTGGCGAGAGTCGCCGTGGCCGCTCCAGTGCTGATCGCGCTGCCCGACGGCCAGCTTTTTGGTGCTTTCGCCGAAGGCCAACTGTGGCAGTACTCGCCAGCCGACGCGCGTCTGACGGCACTGGAGGCCCACGCGCCCTGCCAGAAAGGGAAGCGCTACGTGGCCGGTGTGCAGAGCTTGATTCTCGCCACGGACGGCCTTGTTTATGGCGGCACGTCCGTTGATGGCTACCTCTTCACCTATGACCCGCAGACGGGCAAAATAGCCAACCTCGGCAAGCCCAACCGGCAGTCCAACATCCGCGCGCTGGCGCAGGGCAACGATGGGGTCATCTATGGTCTCGTCGAGGAACAGCAGGGGATGGCGCACCTCTTCCGCTACTCCGGCGAGACTGGCTTCATGGACCTCGGCCTCGTGGGCAGCGCCTTCCCGGAGTACTGGATCGCGCACTCGCTGAGCACCATGTCGCTCGGACCCAATGGCGAGTTGTTCATAGGCGAGAGCGACGATATCTCCCACCTGTTCATCTACTATCCGCCGGTCCCGAAACGCTAACCCCCGAGGTGCCTTGAGTGAAGAGCTTCTCTCGAATGTGTGATGCGCGCCTGCTGGCGGCCTTGCTGCTAACCGCGCTCATGCCGCTGACGCTCGGTGGCTGTGGCGGAGGGAGCGACGAGGCCACGTGGAGCACTATCCTTGTCGGTGACACGACCCTGCGCTATCAGGCCACTGGGACCCCGGCGACGGCGATCACCAATCCCATAATTCTCGCCTCCGGTGTTCGTGAGGCCCCTGCCATCTTGGCCTCAGTCGCGGAGGTAACAGGCAGGACTCAGCAGCAGGCTGTCGAGCTCCTCAGCTCCTACGACACCACCGGATCGCACCTCGTGCAGGTGCTGCAGCTCACTTCTGCCGCCTACGTCACGCGCTATTTTGGCGACCCGCAGTACAAGCTCGGCCGCTGGTATACCCCCTCGGAGCAAGATCATCTGTGCCTGCCCGACGAGGCCATCCAACTCTTCGCTCTCCCTTTGGACAACAACGCCCATTCTGTCACGTTGTACCGGTTGAAGAGTGGCGTGAAGCTCGTCGCGGGGTCTTGCGCCGACATGAGCTGGAACACCGAGGTCTTCCCGCCCCAGGCAACCGGAGGCGGGCAGCAGTTCTACATCCCGGATGCCACCCGCTGGGTAGTGGATCACGCGGAGTTGAATGATCAGGCGATAGAACTTATCTCAGAACTACGATATCCCGTGGCGCAGTGAGCACCGAGAGCCTGAGCCCGAATCTGCGCCATGAGCTACTGGCCGAGGTGCAGCGCCTGCGCCAGCGAACGGGCGCCGCGCCAGGTATCTTGCCGCCGTCCGTGCTGGGTACACTCAAGCAGACGCAGGCGCTGCTCGAGGAGCCTGCGCCGGACGTCGCCCGACTGGCAATGATCGGCCACGGCCTCATGCGCTGGCACCTCGATCAGGGCTTCAAGGAAGTCGAATTGCATGTGGCGGTAGCCGCGCTGGCCACGCGGCTGATCGAGCTGCAAATGATGTGCTGACAACCCGCTGGCAGGTTGAAAACTTGCCCCACGCGAATCCCCAGTTGAGGATGATTTCCATGACACGCATGCTCTCGCTCGTTCTCGCCCTCGCCGCAGTCCTCCCCTCCTGGGCGCAGACCACGCCCAGCGCTTACTTCAGCTTCGACAAGGATATCAATGGCGCCCGCCCTCAGGGCACGCTTGTGCCTGAAGTGAAGGGCGAGCCGGTGCTGGTGCCCGGTAAGATCGGTCAGGGCTTGCAGGTCGGGCCCAAGTATAGCGCACTGAGCTGTCCCTCCGCCGGCGTCATCAATCCGCAAGCCGGCACCGTTGAGATGTGGGTCAAGGCCGTCGACTGGGACTCCAGCGACCCGAAATTCCACGTATTCTTCGACACCAGAGGGCAGGGGGTCCTCTACCTCTACGAGTACTTCAACAGTGACCGCCTCCTGATGCTCTGTGGCCCGGACGTTACCGGCCCCCTCAGCAACAGCCAACTCGACAGTAACTTCAAGCCCGGCGAGTGGCACCACATCGCAGGCACCTGGTCGCCGCAGGGAGTGATGGCCTACTTCGACGGCAAGCCCGCCTCGGCGCTGCCGATCCCCGGTCAACTCCCCATCACCGTCGGCGAGTTCTTTCTCGTCGGCGATGAAGAGTGGCAGTTTCCGCGGGAAAACAGCTCCGTCATTGACGAGGTCCGGATCTACGACCGCGCGCTCTCACCGGCCCATATCGCGGCCCATGCCGCCGGCAACCTCGACTTCGTGGTGCCGCTCAGCGCCAACCTCGCCACGCTGGACTATGACATCGACCCCGACAAGGGCACCGCTGACATCTGGCTGGACACCGGCGGCGCGGACGTGGAGGATGAGCAACTTGTCGGGCAGATGACAATCAAGCGCCCCGGCGCGCAGCAGCCCGAGAGACTGTCGGCCCCTGCCTTCAAGGCCGGCAAGCAGCGCGTTACAGTCCCGATCTCGATCAAGCAGCCCGGAACGTACGAGTTGACGGCGACGCTGGCGGAGAAAAGAAAAGAGAACGAAGCCCTGACGCTGCGCAGCGAGTTGATCGTGCCCACCACCGAATGGCTGGGCAATCAGATTGGGCTCGAAGACAAGGTACTCCCGCCCTGGACGCCGATCCAGACGCAGGGGACGAACCTGCGCTGCACGGACCGCGAGTACAGCTTCGACCAAACCCTTCTCCCCTCGCAAATCACCGCCGCAGGCCAGCCCCTGCTGTCCGCGCCGATCACCGTCAAGCTTGCCGATGGTAAGCAGTCGCGCTCGCTGACCGCGCAGAGCGTGAAGCTCACGACACCCGCCACGCCCACCACCGCACGTCTCGCCGGACGGGGGACTGCGAAAATCGGCGGCAGACAGGTTTCCTTCCGCACCAACATGACCTTCGAGTACGACGGTCTGCTGCTGGTCGAGATGACCTGCGAGGACCCGTCGAAACTCGCCGCGCAGGGCCTCACCATCGACATCCCCGTCAAGGGTGAGCACGCCCTGTACCTGCACCGCTACATCACGCGCTGGATCCCCAACTCCGGCTCCATGCCCGCCGGGCAGGGCGTCCTCGACAAGACTGCCTTCGTCCCCTATGCCTGGTTCGGCGACAACGATCGCGGGCTGTTCTGGTTCTGCGAGTCTGACGAGATGTGGCCCAATGGGGCGGCGGAAGACGCGGTGGAGATCGCCCGCGAGGGTGGACGGGTCGTGCTCCGCCTCAACATCCTGGGGCCAGAACAGAGGCTTCCGGAGAACTGGAAGCTGGTGTTTGGCCTGCAGGCTACACCGGTCAAGCCTTTGCCACCCGACCGGCGCAAGTGGCGCATGACCGAGACCTTGTTGCGCGACGAGGGCCGGCAGCGGCAGAACATCCAGATCATCTGGCCGGTGCCGGACAAGGAGGACTCCCTGGCGGCCTTCGGCTGGCCGCAGGCTCGGGACGAGGCGGCCTTCTCCGCCCGCATCGAGGCCCTCCACGCTAGAGGCGCCCTGGCCGTCCCCTACCTGTGCCTCACGTGGGTCGCCGACAATACGCCACAGTGGCGATTCTTCAAGAAGCAATGGGAGATGAAGGCCTCGGATCCCAGCATCCCCCAGGCGGGATGGGATCACAACTTCGAGCTGGTCTCTCCGGTGGCTCCCGGCTACTCGGACTTCATCATCTGGACGACCAGGCGGTTCATGGAGCAGTACCACATTGACGGTACCTACCACGACCAGACGCATCCTTACACCTCGAGCAACACCATCAGCGGCGTGGGCTACGAGCGTGACGGGAAGGAGCACATCTCCTACCCGATTCTGGGCTACCGGGCGCTTTACCGGCGGAACTATGCGATGGTGAAGTCACTGCCCTGGCAGACCTGGACGCAGGCCCACATGTCCGGCAAGATGGTGGTGCCGGTGTTGGCGTACGATGATACGTACCTCGATGGGGAGCACTTCCGCGGGGTGGTCAAGGACAGCTACATGGATGTCTGCTCCTTGGCCCAGTTCCGCGCCGAGTACATGGGGCGGCAGTGGGGCCTCATGCCGTACTTCCTGCCGGAGTTCGACGCGGAGCACCGTACGCAGATCGAACCAACGCGCGGCCTGATGGGCCTGCTGATGATCCACGATGTGGCAGTATGGCCGATCTGGTGCAATGCGGACGTCGTGAACGAGGCGCTGGCTGCACTCGATGAGTTCGGCTACGTGGACAGCGAGTTTATCGGGTATTTCGAGGACAAGCCCCCCGCCAGCACCGACATGAAAGATACGTACGCCAGCGCGTACAAGCGCGCCGATGGCAAGTGCCTGCTGGTGGTTGCGAACTTGTCGAAGGAAGATCGGCAGGGGAGCGTCAAGATTGACGCGGCGCGGCTGGGAATCACCGCGGTGAAGCAGGTACAGGCCTGGCCGGAGAAGAAGCCGGTGGACGCCGCTGGAGGAACACTGAACCTCTCGGTGCCTCGGCTGGGCTACCGGATGCTGTTGGTGCAGTAGAGAGCGCAGAAACGACAATGGGAGGGTTCTCAGTAGCGTCTGCGCTAAGAGAACCCTCCCATTGTCTTGAGCCTGCATATCGCCCCGGCGGTCTGTCCAACCGGGTCTGGAAAAAAATGCAGCCGGTCCGCGAAATCGATATCCGGGGGGGAGCGAATATCGGGGGTGCGGCCGGCTGCAAACTTGACGTTGTTACTGAGGTTAGGATAACCAGTCTGCTGGCTGTCTAAACCTCAACTCTCTTCAGTATAAGGGGAATTTTCGATTTTGACAAGACCCAATTGTGACGTTTTAAGGAACTTTTCACGCTTCGTCAAGATTCGGTTCCCCGGGTCTATGTTCATGTATAACGCTGCTTCAGAGAAGATAGTTCCCACATTTCGGGCGGAATTGCCACCTGTAACAGAACCGTTAGCGAGGCCGGGCCGAGAAGCTTCGCACCCGGCAGATGCCCTCACCCAGCCACAGTCCTACCTCACCCGCAGGCAGCGATTCCGTCTCTGTGACACTCAGCACTCGCACGGCATCAACGTGCACCACGAAAGTATTGCCCCGCGCGTGTACTTGCAGGCTGTGGAACTTCTCCGGTTCCACGGGGAATTTCGCGAAGCCCGCCTTGCTCCACTTCTTGCCATCATAGCGCCACAGGTTCACGCCGTCCTTGTACAGGATCAGCGAGTACATCAGGCCAGTCGTGGTACCCTCGCGCTGCACCCGCAGCAGTATGCCGGGAGCGCCCTTGCCCTCGAAAGCAAGTTCCGCGCGAGCAACAAAATCATCCTCGCAGAAGTCCTTCAGCAGCATCAGCGCGGTTCCGGTCTTGCAGCCCAAGACATCTTTGTCGGACGCGCCGGCCGGGATGTAATTTTCGATGTAGCCGTCGCACTGAACCATCTTGCCCATTTCGGGGAACGCGACTTCCTTGACTGGCAGCCAGCGGTCGCGGTCCCAGTTGCCAAAATCAACATGGATTGCGGCGGCGAAAGCCGCCGTGACGCACAACAGAGCGATAAGCATAGCGATGTTCCTCATGAAATCTTCTCCTCATACCATGGCGGCCATTGTTCGACCTTCTTCTGCATTGCGCGCTCAATGCCTCGTTCTGAGGCATCATCATTCGCGCAGGATGCCCTCGTATGCCTCCAACCGATGAAACGTCAGCCGGTTTGCGTCGTGAAAGTTGTGCGCGCCATCATACGCCGTGCGTACGCAGTAGATGATGTCATCGCCATCGAACTGCCAGTCCACGTACTGAAATCCGGTCGAGCGCACCGATTCTTCCCACATGATCGGCAGATCGTCCTCCAGCAGTGTTTGCCGGTGCGTCCAGTAAAGCAGGTCCCGCGAGCTGTGCAGGCTCAGCACGTTGCGCTGGCTGGGATACAGCGCGTCGGTGTTGTTGTTGCTGAGGGTCAGATACAGCGCGGTGCGCGGGTCGCGGCGGATCGTGAACTTGGTCATGGCGCCGGGGAAGTCGATGAGGCGCAGGAACTCCTGCCGTAACTCTCCCGCCTCGTGCCTCACGCGCAGCGCCACTGCACTGTTTCCCGGCAGCGGCGACGAGTGCAGCCGGAGGATGTTCCAGATCTCCCCCTCCGGCGTCTCCACGATGTTTCCCTCAAGATAGCCCGGACCATCCAGCTTCGGCCAAGCGCTGGGCAGCCATGCCGGGTCGAAGGCCAACTTGTTGCTCATCGTCCAATTCTCTGCCTGCAGCAGGTCGCTATCTTCGCGCGCGGCGATCACCAGCGACTGGAAGCCTGTCCCCCACCTCGCGCCACGGCAGTCCTCGAAGGCGCGGTACAGCCAGCCATCCTTGCGCAGCACGGGCATTGGCGCGCAGTGATAGTTAGGGTCCTCGTGGTAGTAGCCGCCGCTAAAGAGCAGCCCGCTGCTCTCGTCCCCGGCATGGGTCCAGGTGTTGCCACCGTCATCGCTGCGGCGGATTACGATCGAGCCATATTGCTGCGACACGCCGAGCAGATAGACCGCCCCGCCGTGGGCGAACAGGTTGCTCCAGTACTGCGCTGCCTCATGCGTAACATTCCTCCAGGTCGCGCCGTCGTCGCTTGAGCGGTAGACCGACGACAGATGCTCCTCGCGCTCATGGTTGCGCGGGCAGCCGGGGCCGAAGTAGTCGTGCGTCGCCAGCAGATCGCCACCATCCAGCCGCAGCACGCTCGGGCTGCCAAGGTAGGTCTTCGTCGCGGGGTCCTGGTACTTGATCTCGTTGAATTTCATGATGCTAAAGCTTCACCCGGTATACATGCACTGCGTAGGGCCCGAAACTATCGCTGATCTTCCCGCCTGATACTGGTAAGGTGCGATTCTCAAACATCACTTCCACCGTCGCCTTCCCCGGCAGGCCCGGCGGCGACAGCTCGACCTGTCCGAGGTCCTTCTCGTTGCTGTGGGCGGTGAGGATGTACAGGTCCCCGCCCTGCCTGATGCAGGCCCCGCGCAGACAGTTGTCTGGGCCAGTGGCAAAACGCTGCGCATCGTAGGCAGGCTCCAGCAAGATCGGCGTCAGCGTCTTGATTTCACCCGTAAGCTGCCTCATCATCGCCCAAAGCTCGGGATGCTCCAGCACCTTGAACAGCTTGTCGTCATACACGTACCAGATCAAGCCATTGGCACCCTCGATGAGCGCCTGATAGGTCATTGAGCGTTCCTGAGCGGCGGTGGGGACCTGCCACGGCCCTTTCTCATAGCCGAAGCACTGCGGGACCATCCACAGCGGCCGGCTCTGGCGGATGGCCTCGCGTGCCCGAGCGGTCTGGTTCGCTACGGCTATCGTGTTGATCCGGCCATTGGCGATCGGATAGGGGTCATTCGAGAAGACATCCACATACGGCGCATACTGCAACAGCACATCGGGGTTGGCGACAGTTGTGTATAGCAGGTGGTTAGGATCAACATCCCGTACGGCGTCGATGTTCTTGCCTACCTCAGCCGGAGGCGTGTTGCTGCAGTCAGGCTCGTCACCGGAGTTCCAGGCCAAGACCGCCGGGTGATCCTTGAACCGCTTCAGCGCCGCCGACTTGGCCCCGACGCCCTCGGCAATGACATGCAGCCCGAGTGCTTGCGCCCGGTCCAGCACTACCTGGAACGTATCGAGATTGGTGCAACTGGTATGGACGGTGTTGAAGCCCGCGCCGGCCAAATCGTCGAGGCACTTGAGCATCTGCTCGCGGCTGGCGCTCCAGGCAACGTGGTACATCCCCAGCGGGAAGAGTGGTTTGCCACTCACATAGCACACGTTCTTCTCGTTGAACTTGACGGTGGGCTCAGGGTGCAAGAGCACCAGTGTGCCGCCCTTGCCAAGCTCCTTGTTGCCCTGCGACAGCGTCGCCACCAGGCGGTAGTTGTCCGGCGGAAGCCCCGCAAGCGTCAGTGTCTGCTGGAAGTTGCGACCCGCGGGCTTTGCGATCACCAATGGGCCGGAGGTTTTGGCCCCAATCAGGCGCAGGCCGACGCTCAATTCCTTCAGCCGCCCCGCCAACTCCGGCGCCAGCGTCACCTGCACCGGCAACTCGCCATAGTGCGAGTACTGGTGCCGCGAGCGGATGGATACCGTCACCAACTCCGGCACGGTCAGCTTGCAGGGCATCGCGAGGAAACTCTTGCCATCCCGACTGAGTTCGAGATCGCCTGTGTAATTGCCGCGCTCCGGGAGATTGAAGGGGAGTGCAAGTTCCGCCTCGGCTTGCGGGGAAAGCGTCTGCTCCACTTGGATCGGCGGCAGGGGCTGCTTGCCCGTCAGCGACAGGCGGGCAATGATCGGCGCGGGTTGATCGAGCAGGTTGCGGAGCTTCACGCGGGCAGTGTTGGCGCCCAGAGAGCCTTCCGGCAGCGAGAGGCTGACCAGTTGCATGCCCTGCCGGCTCGCGGCGGCCATGGTGATCGCGTTTTGCAGCAGGTGTGCCCCCACGGATCCCGCGCCTGAAAAGCGGAAGTAATTCGTCACGATCAGCAGACCCTTGCCGACCTGACGATGGATCATCACCGACTTGTCATCATAGCAGCTTATAGCGACGGTCCAGCCGGGGCCGACGGGGTCAAGGTGGGACCAGTTCGTCTTGCTGCGCAGGCCAGGACGCAGATCATGCGGTGCGGTCAGCAGCGGATCGCTGTCAGCAAACTTGGCCGCAGTGGTCTCGGCGCTCGGTTTGGTATGCGCGCTGCAAAGAGCGCTGCCGGTGGCAAACGCCTTGTCGATCCCACCAATCCAACTCGCGTTTATGCCACCGTACGAGGCATCCGTGGCGATGACCGTTCCGCCATCTTCGAGAAACCGCTTCCACTGAGACGCATACGGCGTGAAATCGACGGTATTGGTGAGATTGCTCACCCCGCCGCCGACTACGATGTCAAACTCGCTGAGCCGCTCGGACAACTCCTTCGCCTGGCGGTTCTCAAACTTGGCCACCTGCCAGCCCAGCGCCGCGAAGGATGTGTCGAAATCGTTCTTGAAACTGGCCTTCCCGTCGGGCCAGTCACAGTACATGAAGGCGGCTTTGACGGGCGCGGCCTCAGCCGCATATAGAGTCGGCAGAGCAGTGAGTGCGAGGGCGGTGGCTAACAGCAGGCGATAGAGCATGTTCTCTCCCTTTGGCTTCAATCAGTCTTTGGAGCGCTACACCAGCGCCAGTCTCTCCCTCACGAAATCCCACACCCGCGCCTTATAGTACCGGTGCCCCTCCGGCCCCACGTACAACTCCAGATGCTCCGGCTTCCCTGCCGCTTTGTACATCTGCTGCGCCTTCTCAAAGCCGATCCGGACGCCTTTGAGCGGGAAGATTTTATCCTGCTCGCCCGCAACAACCAGCAGCGGCCGGGGAGCGATCAGGCCCGCCAAATCGTACATCTCGCACAGGTTCAGC
>LSQX01009402.1_pt1 | contig 11171 bp, 11 predicted proteins | sample 654561 | NCBI WGS metagenome assembly LSQX01 (sample SAMN04489861, study PRJNA283612) | anaerobic digester metagenome | isolation source: 4 biogas reactors fed with cattle manure at either 37C or 55C with and... | place: Denmark: Kongens Lyngby | collected 2014 | reverse complement strand
AGCGGAATATCGGTATTTGGCTTGACGGGTTCTGTTTCCATACCTGCCTCGATCCAAAAATAGGGCACGCCGCGGGGATTGATACGCTTAATATATCTGTCTGTATAAAAGCTGTCACTGGCCGGGCAGATGCGGGGGCCCTTCAATTCACTGATGGGGTAGCTCTCAACATTAATGTTGAGAAAGGTAAGCCTTGGCATGGATTTTTCGTGAAGCCGGGGAAGCAGATCAAGTGCGAACTCAGACAGATTTTTGAGCATTTCATCCGTTGCGTTGACGCCGATAGACAAAGCCATAGAAGGGATATTGAGCATGGCGGCTTCTCGTGCAGCGGCTGCTGTACCGGAATAATAAAGTGCTGAGCCCAGGTTGGTCCCGTCATTGATACCTGAAAGGCAAAAATCAATCGGATCATCCTCGGCCAGATAACTCCCAAGGCGCACGCAGTCGACAGGGCTGCCATCCACTGCATAGGCTCTGGCACCGGGGATGTCATAGGGCTTTGCCAAGAGTGAGTTTGCGATTGTTAGACGGTGGCTCATAGCGCTTTGCTGGGTAGCAGGAGCTGAGACGGTGACTCGATGGCCGCGCTCAAGTGCCGTATGTGTAAGAATCAACAGGCCGGGTGAAAAGATACCGTCGTCATTGCTGATGAGTATGTGCATTGAGTTGTTTCTCCTTTCGGTTCAGGGAGTGTCGGGGTTTTATAGTAATAGAGATATTTGAGAATATCATATTGGAAATCGTGATCGACAGCGCGATGGCGCCAATGCCGGCGAGTGTTTCTATGCCGGTTGTTAGGGCCATGCTGATGTCATTCTGGGCGATGAACATCATCGTGCGGTAAAGGCCCAGCCCCGGGACAAGGGGGATGAGCGCGCTGACTAAGAATAGTGTTGTGGCCATGCGCATGATGCGCGCGGTTAATTCGCACAAAAGACCAACTGCCAGAGCCGCCAAAAAAAAGGCCATGGTGGTTTTGTTCATGAGTAAATATACCACATAACCATTCAGGCCAATCAATGAGGTGTACAGCATGGTTTTCCTTGGCTGATGTAAAAGCTCACCAAAAAAAGCAGAGGCAAACATGCTGGCCAGACATTGGATGATGATGCTCATTGATCCTCCTATAGCATGAGTGCTACTGTAACGCCGGCTGCTATCAGCACGGCTGACAAAAGCGCATCGGTCGTTCTTGCCATGCCGGCGATCAGATCACCGCGCATGGTATCGCGGATCGCATTGGTCATCGCCAGGCCCGGCAGCAGCGGCATGATAGCGCCGGCAATGATAGCCTCCTGGCCGCCTCCAAATAATTTGATCAGGCCAAGGGTAGTAATAGCGGCGATAAAACCGGCCGCCATGCTGATCAGCAGGCTTGGCGCGTGCAATTTGATGAACAGGGGAATTAAGGCCTGTGAAAAACCGCCTGCGATAAAAGCAAGAATAAACTCTAAAAAACCGCCGCCAAACATCACAGAGAAAAAACCGGCGGATGACGCAAAAGCAAGGATAGTATAGATGGAAGGCGTCTTGGGGGTGTCACGAAGTATCTGCAAAGCTTCCAGCGCTTGCGCGGGCGTGAGTAAGCCCTCACAGCTTGCCCTTGAGATGCTGTTGACTGTGTCCAGGGCCTGCAGCTGAATGCTTCTGTCCCGTACCCTTTTGATGCGGGTAAGGCTTTGGCCGCTGCGAGTCGATACATGCATCGTAAACCCGGTCGGAAAGCAGATGATTTCAGCGTTGGGAAGACCAAAAGCTTCGCACATACGGATAGCTGTTTCTTCTGCCCGGTAGATTTCACCGCTGCATTCGAGTATCGTCTGCGCGGCCAAGGCTGCGGCGTTTACCGCCAGCTGTGACTGTTCCATCAACACGCTCCTTTTCTTAGGCTAAGATACCACAATCACAGCATCTGGTAAAGCAAAAGAGTCATGCCAAAGAGCGCGAATATTCAGCAATTTGCTTGCGAAGCAGCACCCGCAGGGCTATAATTCCTCCTGAGGTGAATAGAGTGACGCAGGCAGTTCTTCAGGGTGATTCTAAAAGGCTTAATCAGGATGCTGGCTTGTTAAAACTTGTTGCCATGCTCAGTATGCTGATCGATCATGTGGGTTATGTGTTTTTCCCTTATATACCTGAAATGAGAATCATCGGCCGCATAGCGATGCCGCTGTTTTGTTATGGCATCGTAATGGGGAGTATTCACAGCAAAAATCTGGCAAAGTATGCGCTGCGCCTTCTGATTGGCTTCCTGATTTCCCAGCCTTTTTATATGCTGGCATTAAATCATCGGATCAGTGAATGGAATGTCTTAGCTACCCTGCTTCTGGGGCTTGTAGGGATTATAGGCATCCAAAAAAAGAAGTACGGCTCGCAATTCTGGGTGCCTATAGCCTGTCTGATGCTCGCAGCTGCTCAGCCGATGGATTATGGCTGGCGAGGGGTTCTCTTAATCTTACTCATGTATCTGACACGAAACTCCAGGGGCGGCATGATGGCCCTGATGGTCAGCTTCTGCCTTTACTGGGGAATGGGCTCCTCGGAAGTCAGTATGCTGTTCGGGCTGAGAATCAAACCGGCGCTGGCCCCGACTTCATTTTTGTATCCTGTATCCGGTATGTTCTTCAGCATGCTGAGGCTGCAAAGCCTGGCCATCCTCAGCCTTCCCTTTATGATCTTTTCGACAAATACAGGCATCCGCATACCAAAGTTTTTAAGCTATGCGATGTATCCGGGCCATTTACTCCTCATCTGGCTTCTAAGAATGGCTTTTTGAATTAGAACAAGGATAAGTAGAATTTAGACCGCTCATCCTGTATACTGATAAGCGATGCTTCTATTACCAAGGATGTATTTGTGGGGATAGCATCAGTTTTCAAATTTATTAGTATATTTTGAGGAGGCTTTACATTGCGCAGAACGCTGACTTTTTTACTGTTGATCAGTCTGCTGACCATGCCCTTTGCAAGCTTTGGCGAAGAGTTTGTCACCATGGCAGGGTTTGAGGATCAGGATACATTCAGAAACTGGTCTGAGAACCACTTTTTCCAGAGAATGCAAGAAAAAACCGGCATTGTCTTCCAGTTTGAGCAGTCTATGAGCCTTGAAGCATGGAATACAAGAAAGGCCTCTTTTTTAGAACCTCAGGCCGTGCTGCCTGAGGTTCTGTTCAAAGCAGAACTTAGCCCCGCGCAAAGCATTCAAATGTTAAAAGAGGGAGTTTTGATCGACCTGGCTCCCCTGATTGAAGAACATGCCCCAAACCTCTATGCACTTCTTGAACAGTACCCTCAGGTGCGCGAAGCGATTACCTTGCCCGGAGGTCAGATTGCAGCGCTGCCATATATCAACCTGGCCAACACACAAAACTGCCTTTGGATTAACAAAGAGTGGCTGGCTGAGCTGAAGCTTGAGATGCCAACAACTGCTGAGGAACTCACCCGGGTTCTTCAAGCCTTTGTACAGGATGACCCCAACCGAAACAGCAAAAAAGATGAAATGCCGCTCAGTTATCTTGGTGTCTATGATCTGAAATATCTGGGTCATGCCTTTGGCCTTGCAGCAAATGATTTCAATGTATTTGCAAACGGTGGACAGGCAAAGTTTATGCCCCTCCAAGAGAACTTTCGTCCATTCATCAGTTGGCTTCGGGACATGTATGTCAAAGGGCTGATTGATAAAGATGGCTTTACGGCGGTTGACAGCCTCAGACGGGTGACAGAGGCCAAGGGGACAAACAAGTTTGGCTCCCTGATCTCACCTTTGCCCAATTATATCCTTCCAAGGGAATGGGTGGGCAGTTATGCTGTTGTGGCACCTCTGGTATATGAAGGAGAACAAATTTACCGGAATGTGGCGCCCATGGCAACACCGGGAACTTTTGCTTTGACAAGCGCTTGTGCTGACCCTACTGCCATGCTCAGTTGGGTAGATTATCTCTTCAGCGAAGAAGGCGCCATTTTGGCATCCAGCGGGCTGGAGGGAGTTGATTATCTGGTTGACGGTGATGGCACCTGGCGCAAGACAGAGCCTGCCTCACAGAGCAGCTTCTTAGCGACATCATCCATTGTCACAGGGGTAACACCTCCCGGTGTCAGCAGCGATGATTTTCAGCGCCGCTATACAGACAGGATGGTCAGAAATCTATCTGAGCAGATTGACCTCGTAGCAGACATCGCGACAGACCCATTCCCGCCTTTTTCTTTGACATACGATCAAGAGCAAAAACTTGCTCCATTGCAAAAGGCGATCGGCCGGTATGTTGATGAGAGCATTGCCCGCTGGGTATTGGGTGAGTGGACAGTTGATGACGCAAGTTTCAAAAGCTTTGAGCTGGAACTGGACAGGCTTGGTTTGCAAGAGTTTATGCTGATCTGGCAAGGGCTGCTGGATGTTAATCAGGAGGGTATGAGATGAATTACACACAGCTGCTGCGTGACCTGCAATCTCCCGAACAAATGAACAAATTGGCACAGCTTTATGGACGGCGTGAAGGTGCTCTGGTGCACCAGTCCCGTCGTTACAATGTCTTAATCAAGCTTCACAAGGATATTTTTCGCACTGAAGGCGAGCTTTTTGTCATCAGTTCACCCGGCCGATCGGAGATTATCGGCAACCATACCGATCACAACCGGGGGAAGGTACTCGCAGCTGCTGTCAACCTAGATACCTTGGCTGTCGTGAGTGCCCGAGATGATATGCAGGTCAACCTTCACAGTGAAGGTTATGCGCCCATCAGCATCGATTTATCTGAGCTGGATGCAAATAAGGAGGAGGAAGGCACCTCCGCTGCTCTTATCCGCGGCATGGCAGATGGGATGGTCCGGCATGGCTTTAAGATAGGTGGTTTTGATGCGGCGGTTACATCGGATGTATTAAACGGCAGCGGCCTGTCTTCATCAGCTGCTTTTGAGGTACTGGTCGGCTGTATCCTGGACACCCTGTATAATCAAAACAGCATGGATCCTGTCCTGCGCGCAAAGATAGCCCAGTACGCGGAGAATGTACACTTTGGCAAACCTTCGGGTTTAATGGATCAAATGGCCTGCAGTCTTGGCGGAATGATCGCTATGGATTTTAAGACGGATGAGGTTAGTTTAGAACCGATTCATTTTAGTTTTGAAGCAGCGGGTTATGCCATCGTGGTGGTGGGGACCGGCGGCAGCCATGACGACCTGACAGCGAACTATGCCGCCATCCGTGAAGAGATGACAGCCGTTGCCAATTATTTTGGTGTTGATGCGCTGCGTTCCCTGCGGCCTGAATTGTTCAGCCAAAACATCGCTGCCTTACGTGGTCAGTTCAGTGACCGCGCTGTCCTTCGGGCGATGCATTATTACGCAGAGAATGACCGTGTCACTTTGGCCGTAGAAGCTTTGCAGGCCTTCGATCTGGACGCGTTTTTTCAGCAAATTAATGCATCCGGGAAAAGCAGCTGGCACCTGCTGCAAAATATCTCAGCTTCTGATCGTGAGCAGCCCCTGGCTTTGGCGCTGGCCATGGCAGATGTTATTTTGGCAGGCCAGGGAGCCAGCCGGGTGCATGGCGGCGGCTTCGCGGGCACAACGCTTAATTTTGTTCCCCTTCCTCTTCTTGATCGTTTTGTAATGGACCTAGAAACTGTATTTGGCAAGGATTCCTGCCACATTTTGGATGTGAGGCAGGATGGCGCAACCAGCGTATTCCAGCATTGACAGTGCCATCGGCCGATGATATACTCATCGTGAACTGAATATCAAGCAACTTCAGGGCGGGGTGTAAGTCCCCACCGGCGGTAAAGCCCGCGAGCCGAAAGGCTGACATGGTGATATTCCATGGCCGACAGTGATAGTCTGGATGAGAGAAGAATGCATTTTTGCATATGCTGACGGCATCGCTCCCTGAATATTTTGGGAGCGATTTTTGTTCAGATTTAAATGCAGCAATCGGTGTGTAGAAAGAGGTAAGTTCATGAGAAAAAAACTGGTGACGACGCAAATGATGGTCCGTATTGCCCTTCTGTCAGCTATTTCCTTTATCCTATTTCGGTTTTTGGAAATACCTGTTATTGGCTTTTACAAAATTGACTTGAGCGGCATCCCCGTGCTGTTGGCAGGTTTCTCAATGGGACCGCTGGCAGGTATATTAACCTTGCTGATCAAGGATTTGCTTGGCATCATCGGCTCCTCAAGCGGAGGCATTGGTGAAATCGCAGACTTTTTTATGCTGGCAAGTCTGGTTGTTCCTGTAACAATAGTCTATCAGTACAGGCACACCCGTGCCACGGTGCTTTGGGGATTGCTTGGGGGCACAGTCCTGATGATCATGTCCGGCATGCTGCTTAACTATTATGTACTGATTCCTCTGTACACCAGTTTCATGTCGGTTGAAAGTATCATATCCATCATGGACAATGCGCTTCCATTCTTGAAAATCAATACGCTCAAAGAACTGATCTTTTATGTCACAGGGCCTTTCAACCTCTTAAAAGGCCTGGTGCTGAGTGTGCTGACCTACTGGATCTATCCCTATGTTTCACCGCTGCTAAAAAAGGGAAGAGTGTAAATTGTACAAAACTTATACCGGTTCATCTGAAGATATGCAGACCCTTGGCAGGGAGCTGTCAAAGCAGCTCCTGCCGGGTGATGTGCTGCTGCTCACCGGTGTCATGGGGGCAGGAAAGAGTGAACTTTGCCGAGGCATTGCAAGGGGGCTTGGTATTCAGGGCCCTGTCACAAGTCCGACTTTCACGATTCTTAATCTCTATGAAGAAGGCCAAACTCCTTTTCATCATTTTGACCTGTATCGTATCCAGCATGAGGATGAGCTGCTGGAGTCAGGCCTGGATGAATACATTGGCGGGCAGAATATCACTGCCATTGAGTGGCACGAGCGCGCACCGGAGCTTCTTCCTGATGATTGCCTTGAGATCAGGATCACGCCTTATCATGATGGTGCCGGTCGGGAAGTTGAGTTTTTGCCGCATGGTGCATTCAGAGCCCTCGACTACAAGCAGTTTGGCTGTCAGCACAGGGAGGATAAAGGATGATTATTCTAGCTTTGGATAGTTCAGGCCCCTCAGCTGGCGTTGCTTTGATGCGCGATGAAATCATGATATATGAGTCTACAGTTACCAACAAACTGACCCACTCTGTGAACCTGATGCCAATGGTTGAGGAAGCACTGATTAGAAGCAATCTGAACCTGAGCGAAGTTGATGTATTTGCGGCTGTGGTCGGGCCTGGCTCATTTACCGGGGTGCGCATTGCAGTCAGCGCGGTTCAGGGAATGGCGCAGGCTTTGGGAAAACAATGTGTTGGTGTCAATGCCCTGGATGCACTTGCTTTGGGAGCAGTGGAAAGCCAGGCGCTCATTTGCCCGATCAGAGACGCCCGGGTAAACCAGGTGTACGGCGCTGCATTTTTTCAAGGAAAACGAGTCATGGAAGATGCTGTCCTGAAACTGCCTGATTATCTTGAGATAGTAAAGGACAGGTATGAGAAGCTTTACTTTGTGGGTGACGGTGTTACCGCCTATCAAAAGGAGATAGCTGCAAACCTTGGCAGCAGGGCAGTTTTTGCGCCGCCCCATTTAAACGATTTGAAGGCTGGCGCAGCAGTTATGATAGCAGCACACAGCCTTAATTCATCTGTAGCGCCCCAGGACTTGCTCCCGCTTTATTTGCGCCAGCCGCAGGCCCAGCGTGAACTTGAGAAACGCAATGGATGAGGTTTTTGTCAGGCGCATGACGCTGGAAGATGTGGCGGATGTCTACCGAATGGAGGCTGAAGCATTTGCTCTGCCTTGGTCAGAAAATGATTTTATTTATGAGTTAACCGAAAATAAAGTCGCCCGCTACCTCATCGTGGAGGAAGCGGGCGAAGCTGTAGCTTTTGCAGGCGTTCATATTATTTGGGAGCAGGCGCATGTAACCAACATCGCAGTTAAGAAGAATAAACGGGGCAGGGGATACGGACGCATAGTCACCCAAGCTCTGATGCAGTATGCTTCCAACCTTGGGGCGGAATATCTCACGCTTGAAGTGAGGCAGAGTAATCTTGCCGCCCAGCATTTATACGAAAAACTCGGCTTTATTAAAGTGAATGTCCGCAAGCGCTACTATGAAGATACCGGGGAAGATGCCTGGCTGATGGTTTGTGACAAACTACCGCTCGCTGAAGCTGATTTTTCTGAGCCTGAAACCATTGTTGAAAATCAAACAAAAAATTTAGAAAATTAAAAATTCGCACTCCAGCCGCCCGTTATATAGGCGGCGTTTTCGTGTAGCTCTTTTACCATAAAGCTTCTCAAAGGAAGGATTGGCCGTCAGCACACAAACCCGTTTTGCAAGCGCTTTTGTTTCCAGTTTGCGCATTTGGCGGTATAAGGTCTCTGTATCTTTCTTGGAGCCAATGCGTTCTCCATAAGGCGGATTGGTGATGATGCAGGTATTTTCCTTTAAAGGCTCCAAGTCCCGCAGGTCCTTTTCAAAAACTTCGATGCGTCCTGCCAGGCCTGCCTGTGCCAGATGCTTTTTGCAAAGCAACAAAGCCTCTGGGTCAACATCGCTTCCGCTGATGCCTTCAATCAAGTCAGGGTTAAAGCGAAACTTCGCTTCCCTGCGGATATCGTCACATAATTTCTTATCAACAAAACGCCACTGCTCCATGGCAAAAGAACGGATGAGGCCGGGGGCGCGTTTGGACATCTTAAAGGCAGCCTCTACCAAAATTGTGCCTGTGCCGCAGCAAGGGTCATGCAGGGGCTGGCCATAATACCAGGGCGACAGGTCGACGAGTGCAGCAGCCAGTGTCTCCCTCAAAGGGGCTTCTCCAACCCAGGTGCGATAGCCCCGTCTGTTGAGGGCGTCGCCGCTGGCATCTATGGTAATGCGGACCGCATCCTGATGGATGGCGATATGAATGGCATAGATTTCGCCGGTTTCTTCCAGCCACTGGGTCTTATAGCATTTTTTAAGCCGCTCTACAATGGCCTTTTTGCTGATGGACTGTACATCTCTGACACTCATCAATTGACTTCTGGCACATTGTCCTGTGACAGGAAACTGTGCAGCTTTACTAATATAATCTTCCCAGGGAAAGCTTCCGACCAGCTGAAACAGCTCTTCAAAACTGCGGGCCTCCCCTTCACCAACAATTAAACCAACACGGTCAGCTGTTCGCAGTTCAAGGTTAGCTTTAAACGCTTTCTGCGCATCACCCGAAAAACGTGCGCCGCCCTGCACCATGACCGGCTCTATTCCAAGCCCCTGTAATTCGCGTTTGACCAAACCTTCCAGGCCAAAGGCAGCTGAGGCAATCCATTCCATCATTTCAAACCCTCCAAGAATTTTATTATAGATGCTTTGCGCTTGATACACAAGGAAAGGATGGCACAAGGATTGCGCTGTCTGTCTGTTCAATACAATTGCTGTAGGGTATAATTTATTATATGGAGGTTAGAAAATGAAAAGAGTTTTATTGGTTGTACTTGACAGTGTGGGAGCAGGCGCACTGCCTGATGCAAATTTGTATGGTGATGTGGGTGCAAATACCTTGGGCAATATCGCCAAAGCCGTCCCGCTTCGCTTGCCGAACATGAATGCTATGGGTTTTTCACATATTCCGGATATTTATTTAGAGCCTTTAACCGATGCCAAAGGCGCATTTGGAAAAATGGCAGAAGTCAGCCCCGGCAAAGATACGACCACAGGTCACTGGGAAATGGCGGGTATCCAGCTGCAAAAGGCCTTCCCGACTTTTCCCGATGGTTTTGATGAGACTCTGATCAAACAATTCGAGGACGCCATCGGGACCAAAACGCTGGGCAACTATGCATCCAGCGGTACAGTCATCTTGGATAAACTCGCAGAAGAGCACATGCGAACCGGCTATCCCATTGTTTACACTTCAGCTGACAGCGTATTTCAGATTGCCGCCCATGAGGATATCATCCCACTCCAGAGGCTTTATGAGTTGTGCGAGATTGCCCGTTCTCTTCTGACGGGGGAGTATGCGGTTGGCCGTGTTATTGCCCGCCCCTTTGTTGGAGAAAGAGCAGGTGCCTTCAAACGGACCAAAGGCAGAAGGGATTTTTCTCTTGACCCTACGGATGATACCATACTCGATGTTCTCAAAGATAATAGTTTCGATGTTTTGGGTGTTGGGAAAATCGAGGATATATTCAATCACCGAGGCCTGACCGGTTCAAATCATGCTGCAGGCAACCCTGCCTGTATTGATGCTACCATAGAGTATATGAAGAAGCCTTTTGATGGCTTGTGCTTTGTTAATCTGGTGGATACAGATATGATTTATGGTCACCGCAGAGATGTGAAGGGTTACCGTGACGCACTGGAATACTTTGACAGCAGGCTGCCTGAATTGACTGATTCCATGGGGCCTGACGATCTGCTGATGATTACGGCTGATCACGGCTGTGATCCGACTTTTCATGGCACCGACCATACACGTGAATATGTTCCTTTATTGGTATGGTACAAAGGCATCAAAAGCTTATACAACCTTGGGATCAGAGAGAGCTTCAGCGATGTGGCGGCTACCATCAGTGATTTCTTTGGTCTGGAAGAGCGATTCAATGCAAAAAGCTTCTTGGAAGAAATAAAGGAGGCTTAAATGTCGAGCAAGATGAAAAAAATTCATGCTGCAGCAGATGCTGTGCGTGCGGCCTGCGGCTCTGCCCAGACAGCAATCGTTCTGGGCAGCGGTCTTGGCGGCTATGAAGAATCTTTGGTAGCACCAAGGGAAATCAGTTTTGATGATATCCCGGGTTTTCCAAAATCTACCGTGGCAGGGCATGCTGCCAAGTTTGTTGTTGGGACAATACACGATAAAAGGGTCCTGGTGATGAGTGGGCGCTATCATCATTACGAGGGACACTCCTTATTTAAGCTCACTCTGCCCATACGTGTAATGGCTTTGCTGGGAGTCAATACACTCATCCTGACCAATGCAGCCGGCGGGGTCAACACCTCATTTGCGCCGGGTGACCTGATGGTTTTGACAGATTTTATTAATCTTTCTGGGCAAAACCCTTTGCGGGGAAAAAATCTGGAAGAGTTTGGCCCGCGGTTTCCTGATATGAGCAATGCGTTTGACCAGCAGCTGCGATTCGTCGCGCTGGAGCGTGCCTCGCAGCAGGGGATAAAGCTTCATCAGGGAGTATACACC
>LSQX01266365.1_pt2 | contig 11174 bp, 9 predicted proteins | sample 654561 | NCBI WGS metagenome assembly LSQX01 (sample SAMN04489861, study PRJNA283612) | anaerobic digester metagenome | isolation source: 4 biogas reactors fed with cattle manure at either 37C or 55C with and... | place: Denmark: Kongens Lyngby | collected 2014 | reverse complement strand
TTCCAGATTGCAACGATAGGCCCTGCAGGTGAAACCGGGGTTGTGTTTGCATGCGTGAACCATGATTTCGGCCGCCAGGCAGGAAGGTGCGGTATGGGAGCTGTCATGGGTTCCAAGAACCTCAAGGCTATCGCTGTGAGAGGAACTCGAGGCGTGCCTGTGGCAGATATCGAAGGTTTGAGGAAAGTAGCAAATGATATGTTCCAAGAGCTTCTTTCAAATCCGGGCCTCAAAATATGGCAAGACCTTGGGCTTGCCCAGGTGACTACATGGGCCAACTCCATCGCAGCCCTACCTACCCGCAACTTCAGGGAAAACTTCTATGAGGATGTAGACGGGTTAAGCGGCGAACTGATGAAAGAGACTATTGTCGTGCGTGACAAGGCGTGTTTTGCCTGTCCCATGGCTACAGGGAAAATATGCAAAGCGAGTTTTCGTGGGAAGACCGTTCTTGTGGAAGGCCCGGAGTATGAGACTACAGCCCTTATCGGAAGTAATTGCGCGCTGCGTTCCATAGAGGAAGTGGCATTTGCCAATTACCTCTGTGACGAACTGGGCCTTGATACTATCTCCGCAGGCAATGTTGTGGGATTTGCCATGGAATGCCTTGAAAAAGGCATAATCACCAAGGAAGACCTGGGCGGCATAGAAGCAAGGTTCGGAAGCCTTGATGCGTTTTCAGACCTTGTACATAAGATAGCGGCCAGGGAAGGCGTGGGAGACCTCCTGGCTGAAGGTGTACGAGGTGCGTCTTCAGTATGGGGCGATGAAAGCAAGCGCATAGCAATCCACGTAAAGGGGCTGGAATGGAGCGGATACGAATCGAGAGGCGCCCCTTCCATGATGTTGGCTTACATGACCTGTGATATAGGCGCACACCACAACCGTGCTTGGTCAGTTACACATGACATTGCTGTAGGACGCAACATCATTGAAGGAAAAGCTGCCAAGGTAATAGAGTTTCAACATGTCAGGCCCTTGTTTGATTGCTTCGGTGTGTGCAGGTTGCAATGGGTTGAATTAGGCCTTCCCCTTGAGCATTACGCTAAGCTGTATCCTGTGGTAACAGGACGAAAGGATTCCTGGGAAGACTTGTTGCGAAAATCTGAAAGGATTTGGAACCTGACGCGTGCCTTTGCCGTGAGAGAAAAGGAGGATTTCGGACGGGCTGATGATTGGCCTCCGAGAAGGTTCTATGAGGAGCCTGTACCTGACGGACCTGTAGAAGGGATGCATATCACAGAAGACGACCTCAACGTCCTACTTGATGAGTACTACGAGATAAGAGGCTGGGACGCCGATGGAAGGCCAACCGCGGATACTCTGACAAAGCTCGGACTTGAAGATGTCGCAACAGAGCTCCGGAGGATGGGGAGGATTAAATGAAAGTCACATTAAAGCTCGCCCGTGGAATACGTGAACTCTATGAACGCCTGGATGAAGAAATCGAAGTGAGCCTTAAAGAAGGTGCAAAGGTTAAAGATGCCCTGGCTGCTGTCGGCTTGCCCGAAGGTTCCTGGGGGATCCTCCTTAACGGTGAGAGGATTTGCAGGGTAGATGAGGAGGTTTCCGATGGCTGGATAATCACGGTGCTTCCGCCGGTTTCAGGCGGCTAGGGAGGTATTCAGTGGGCCAAGAGTAAGGCAAGTTACATAATGCCCTGCCTCAGCATATTATGAGTTGTGGTTCTCCGAGGAGAGAAACTTGTAAATATGCCGGGCGGGGTTGATTTTTATGGGGCTTCCTGCGATTACTAACGTCTGGGCTACAAGATTCTTTGATCCGGTGACAGGCAACAGCTCCTCCAGGTTAGTCATTGAAGCCACTTCTTTGCCGGGTTATCGTGTTCGAAGTGTAGCTGACAGCGGATTACAGATTGACCTTCCCAACAGCATGCTTGTCATGGCCCCTGACACGCTACAGGTCAACGATGGCCTCGTATCCAAAGTAACAGTTGTACATCAGCTGCCTTGCCCTCGTGTTATCGTAAGGCTGGACCATGCATCCTCCTGGACTGTCAGCGAAGTGCAGGAAGCACCTTCAGGACCCGGTCCGGCAAGGCTTGTAATAGACCTCGATCGCAAACCTATCAGGGATGTGTTTCGGGGAAAGCTGGTTGCCATTGATCCCGGGCACGGAGGGAGGGACACAGGGGGACGAGGCCCTGTAAGCCTGGTTGAGAAAAAGGTTGCCCTGGAAATAGGACGCCTCCTTGCAGGTGTTCTTAAGCGCGAAGGGGCAGAGGTTATAATGACCCGCACATCTGACGAAGATGTGCCTTCAGCCGGAAGATTTGCTCATGCAAAGTCTGAGTGTGCCGACGTACTCATCAGTATCCATGCGTTTTCATCAAAAAACCGTAAGATATCAGGTTCCAGAACTCTCTACAGCAAGGAAACGGAGAAAGAGAGCAAATTCCTCGCCGAGTGTATCCAGGCCTCATTAATCGAGAAGCTTCAACTGGCGGATAGAGGAATAGCCAAGAATCCTCTTAGAATCCCTCCGGGCTTTGAAATCCCATATGTGGTTGTTGAGGTTGCCACAATAAGCAACTGGCTGGATGAAGCACAGTTCCGCAGCCCTACAATTCGGCAGCGGGCTGCTGAGGCGTTGGCTACAGGGCTTAAAAGGTATTTCCTCTTTGGCCGCGGGAGAGGAAACAACCACAGTGACGTTCTGACTAAACTAAGGGCTCATCCTGCCGAGATCGCAACGCTTCCCATTAGGACCCACTTGATAGGTGAAGACGAGGACCTGGTTGAGGTTATCAGAAGATATGTCGGAGGCATTGCAAAACCGGGCGATGTTGTTGTTGTTGCCGAAACAGTCGTCTCCATAACACAAGGCAGAGCAGTTCTGCCTGATTCTGTCCGTCCCAGTGTTTTTGCACGGGTGCTGTGCAAGCTTCCTTCAAAAGGCGGGAACCTGGCTACCCCTCCTGCTATGCAGCTTGCAATCGACGAGGTAGGGCTCTACAGAGTGATGCTGGGGGTTGCAGCCGGAGGAATAGGTAGGCTTATGGGGCGAAGAGGAGATTTCTTCAGAGTCGCAGGGAGCAGTTTAGCCCAAATCGATGATGTGGCAAGCACGTGTCCTCCGTTTGATAAGCATGTTGTCCTCGGCCCGGTGGACCCGGGTGAAGTTGCCAAGAAGATAAAGCACAAAGTAGGCGTAGACATAGCAATAGTAGATGTAAACGATCTTGGCCGTGTGGATATCCTGGCAATAACAGACGACAAAGCCCTGGCTTGGGTGACAAAGGCACTCAAAAGCAATCCACTGGGAAACGATGACCAGCAGACCCCTATTGCCATCTTAAGGCCTATCTTTTGATCTCTTCATCTCTTTGCATTATCCCGCTCCAGGCCGCATACATAGGGTACTGCTATGAAGACGCAGTCCTTTCTAAGCGGTACACTGACGCTTCTCGGTGCGGGGATTATTACGAAAGCCCTGGGCGCCTTGTTCGTTATTCCCCTTACAAGGCTGATAGGTGCGGAAGGTGTCGGCCTCTTGCAGATGGCATCTCCGGTGTTCGTGGCAGCAGTGGTGCTTTCGGCATCGGGAATTCCCACTGCCACATCTAAACTTGTGTCAGCAAGGCTTGCAGCCGGTGATGAACACGGTGTAAGGCAGATTGTATTTGTATGTCTTGCTGCCATGGCCCCTGTTGGGATGCTTTGTTCATATGCCCTGTATACTTTTGCAGGCGAGATTGCAGCCTTTCTTGTGAAAGACCCCAGGGTGTTCTTTCCGCTGCGGTGTTTGTCTCCTGCTATTTGTTTTGTCACATGTTCTGCGGTCTTCAGAGGTTATTTCCAGGGCCTCAGGATTATGGCTCCTAGTGCTATCAGCAGCATTACAGATCAGGCAACCAGGGTCGTCATAGGGCTTGGCCTGGCTTACGCGCTTTTGCCGCGAGGTGTTCACTGGTCTGCTGCAGGTGCTGCCATAGGAGGATCTTGCGGGTCGTTCGCAGGCCTTATGCTTCTTATCATACACTTCATACGGTCGGAGAGAAGGCGAATCACACAAACAAGCAGGCATAAGCAGGTCTTGCAGGAAGGGCAGCGGCTTTTGGGGAAGTCAGGCTTTTCCACCTTGACGGAGATCGTAAGGATCGCGGCTCCCGTGACTGTGTCTGCACTCATATGGCCCACACAGGATTTTCTCAACGCTTCCATTATCCCTGCAAGGCTTCAACAGATAGGGTTTTCTGTTTCCCGTTCAGCTGAGCTCTACGGACGTTTGTCAGGCATGGCTTTGGGTTTGGTGGCTCTGCCTTGTGTTGTCACAACTGCCATGGCGGTAAACCTGGTCCCGCGGGTAGCTGCATCTCATGCTAAAGGCGAAAGACAAAGGATAGTCCGGTTAGCAGAGAACGCAGTAAGAGGTGCAATGCTTGTGGGAATTCCTGCTTCAGCGGGGCTTTTCGCACTGCCTGCAGAGATAAGTACACTCGTCTTCGGGGACCCCGGTGCAGGAGTTCCCCTTAAAGTAATGGCATTTAGCTCGGCATTCCTGTGCATCCAGCAGACGACGGGTAGTGTCTTGAACGGCCTGGGAAAGGTAAGCATACCCCTTCGAAACAGCCTCATCGGGGTCATATGTGCCACCACAGCCAATTACGTCTTAACAGGTATTCCAGGCATCGGTATCAGAGGAGCTGCTCTTGGAATCGGACTTGGATTCCTCATAACAGGGTCCCTCAACGCAGCAGCATGCGGGAGTCTGACAGGAAGGGGGCTTAGGCTTCTTGCAGTGGGGTGGCGCGCAGCAGTAGGTTCTTTAATAATGTTCCCCGTGGTCCAGGCCGCAAACAGCCTTTTGCTTATGTATACCTTGAGTTCAGCCATATCTGCGTCTTTGGCAATCCTCGTAGGCCTGGTTGTATACGGACTTGCCCTGATCTTTCTGGGAGAATTCAGTTCCCGGGAGATAGCAGTCATCCCTGTTTTGGGCAATGCTCTGTCCTGTCGGTTTGTGGGAAAGCCCCGCTAGGAATCACCAATCCCGCACCTCGTAATCTGCTTTCCTTGTTAGCCGGTAAGGCGTCCTTTCGCCGGTTAGGAAAAACTCCGATCCTCAGCAGGAAATCTCAGTCAGATGTCAAAGTATCATACTGTGATAGGGTCATCCTACAACTATTCGAAGGGGTGATGAATGCTACTGAGATGGAACCTGTAAAGCGTGTAAGGGTAGTAGATATTGTGTGTGAAAAACTTGTAAGTGCAATATCAGAAGGCAGGTTCGATGCAGGCTCGAAGCTCCCGCCTGAACACGACCTTGCCGAGATGCTGCAGGTGAGCAGAAATGCACTTCGGGAAGCAGTCCGTCAGCTGGAAGCCATGGGCGTAGTTACAGTCAGGCACGGTGATGGGACGTATGTTAACCGCGTTACCGCAAACACCCTGGTTACCCGTGCCCTTCAATTCTTCACTTTGGACGGAAGGGCCCTTATCGACCTCGTTGAAGCCCGTGAAGCCATTGAAGTTTCTGCAGCTATGCTGGCAGCTGAGCGTGCAGATGAAAAGGAGGTCGAAGCTCTCCTGGGGCTGGTCCGTGATATGAGTAATCTCATAGACAGCCCCGAGGAGTATGCAGAAAAAGACTTCGCGTTTCACGTAATGGTTGTGGAAGCGTCAAAGAACCAGGTCCTGATGGAGCTTTTTTCTACAATCCAGGATATCCTCATGGTCCAGTTGCGAAAAATAATGGGACTTTATGGAGTGACGATTGACTCGTACGGCTATCACCTGAAGGTTGCGTTGGCTATAGCCGATAAAAACGGAGAGGCTGCAGGATTTGCCATGAGGAACCATTTCAGAAAGGTTGCTAAACCTTATGTAACCAGAGTTGCAGATAATCCTCATTTGAACTCAGGAGGAGACAAGCTGACATGAGAATCTACGTTTTGCTTAAACAGGTACCCGGCACATCTGATGTGAAGATGGATGAAGAAACAGGGACAATGGTAAGGACTGAGCACAAAAACGTTATTAACCCTTTAGATGAGAATGCCCTTGCTGAAGCTATCAGGTTGAGAGACACAATACCTCAGGCAAAGGTTACGGCAATCAGCATGGGCCCGCTTCATGCCCAAAAAGCCTTGCGGGAAGCAATAGCCTTAGGTGCAGATGACGCGGTTCTGCTCTCTCACAAACATTTCGGAGGGTCTGATACTTTAGCGACAGGCAAGGCATTGGCACAGGCGCTTGTAAATCTGGCAGGCGGTTCCCTCGGCCCAGACGATCTCATTCTTTGCGGAGAACGTGCAACTGACGGAGAAACAGGGCAGGTAGGTCCTATGGTATCTGCAATTTTGGATGTTCCTGTAGTGACCTACGTCCGAAAGATCGTCCTAGAAGGCCGACATATTGTGGCTGAGAGGGTAGTAGAAGAAGGAACGGAAGTTGTCAGACTGCCTCTGCCTGCTGTTATAACTGTAGTAAAAGATATCAATCAACCCGGGTTTCCCACTCTTGCCGGAAAACTGAAAGCCAAAACTTGCGACATTCCTGTCCTCATACCGGATGATCTGGGCCTTTCCCGTGATGACATCGGGCTTAGCGGTTCACCGACACGGGTTGTCAAGATATTTAGGCCCAAGCTAAGCCGGGACACGGTTATCCATCAACAAGATACTAGTGGTGTTGCGGTAGATGCCCTTCTCGATTTCCTTGAAGAACGCGGCGTAATCTAAGCCAAATAACTTCTTATGAATAGAAGCGGGTGATTGCTTTGACGTACAAAGGCGTAATGGTGCTAGGTGAACAAAGAGACGGAGTGCTTCACCCTGTTACATTTGAGTTGCTTGCGAGAGGACGTGAACTCTCTGACAAGCTGGGAGAGGCCCTTTCCTGTGTGGTTCTGGGATGCGGAATGGAGCGGTTTGCGGAAGAGATAATCCAAAGAGGTGCTGACATCGTTTACATCGTGGACAACCCTATGCTCAGGCGCTTTCTGCCTCGTCCTTACTCAACAGTCTTAGCCAGGCTCATGAAGGAGGTAAAGCCTGAGATCGTCCTGGCTGCAGCAACTACACAAGGGCGCACTATACTGCCGGTTGTTGCTGCAAAACTCAACACGGGGCTGACAGCGGATTGCACAGGGCTTGACATAGATCCTGTAGACAGGACCCTCCTTCAGACAAGGCCTGCTATCGGCGGTAACGTGATGGCTACTATAAAAACACCTGTAGCAAGGCCGCAAATGGCTACAGTAAGGCCAAAGTCACAAAAGCCGCTGCCTCCCGATAAAACCAGATGCGGCCAGGTCGTATTGAAAACCTATGAGTCCGGCATCTTCGAAACCTGTGAAGAACTTGTTGATGTAGTGAAAGACAGAACTCAAGATGTAAACGTCCAAGATGCGGACATCGTCGTTTCAGGTGGCAAAGGCCTAAAGAGCAGAGACAATTTCCGTATGGTAGAGGAACTTGCCGAGCTCTTGGGGGCGGCAGTAGGAGCGACAAGGGATGTTGTGGATCTCGGCTGGGTTTCATATCCTCACCAGATAGGACTCAGCGGAAGAACGGTATCTCCCAAGCTTTACGTAGCCATAGGCATCTCCGGTTCAGTGCAGCACCTTGCAGGTATGCAGACATCTGAGACTGTTGTTGCAATAAACAAAGACCGTGATGCCCAGATTTTCAAAGTTGCTGACTTCGGTATTATCGGAGATTTATTCGAGGTCGTTCCTGAACTAATCAGCAAGCTTAAAGAGAGAAGTAACACGAAAGCGGGAAGGGAGGGTTAAGGCCGATGTCAACGTACAACCGGATCACAGATGAGATCATACAAGAGCTGAGAGAAATCGTAGGGCCTTCCCATGTGGTGACTGATACAGAGAAAATGCTTCCGTATGCCCATGATGAAGTGTCTGAAGAGGCATACGTCAAAATGCCTGAAGTTGTAGTGAAGCCCGGGACGAAAGAAGAGATCGCATCCATCATGAAGCTGGCCAACAGGGAGATGATCCCTGTTACACCGCGGGGTGCAGGGACAGGATTATCCGCAGGGTGTGTCCCTGTATTCGGAGGGATAGTCCTTTCACTTGAGAGGTTTAGCCGGGTCCTCGAGTTAGATACACAAAACCTTTTCATGGTTGTAGAGCCCGGAGTCACCACCGGAGAGGTCCAGAGGCGGGCGGAAGATGCAGGCTTGTTTTATGCAGGTGACCCCTGTAGTGCAGAAAGCTCTCACATAGGCGGCAACATCGCTGAGAACGCAGGCGGTAACAGGGCTGTCAAGTACGGCACGACTTCCAGATATGTATACGGGCTTGAAGTCGTCCTTCCCGGCGGCGAGATTATGACCCTTGGTGGCAAGTGCGTAAAAGACGTCACAGGGTACGACTTGATTCACCTGATTGTCGGTTCTGAAGGGACCCTTGGAGTAGTAACGAAGATTTGGCTCAAACTCCTCCCCTTGCCGAAGTTCAGGGCAGACCTACTGGTGCCGTTTGCCACGATGCAAGAGGCAATAGAAGTAGTTCCGAAGGTTATGACTATGGGCGGGATTGTCCCGACGTCAGTGGAATTCATGGACAGTATGTCAATAAAAGCTGCTGAGCTCTATCTAAACCAGGTCCTTCCCCACAGCGATGCAGGTGCGTACATCATCATTGAAATCGAAGGCAGTTCCGAATCTCAGGTGGAAGAGGACTACGAAACCATAGGGAAGCTGTGCCTGGAAAACGGCGGGATAGAGGTATACGTGGCTGACAACCTGTCTACCCAGGAACGCATATGGAAGGCAAGAAAATGTGTGGCGGAAGCACTCCGCGTGGTAAGCCCTGTATATTGTATGGAAGATATCACTGTGCCGACAAGCGAGATTCCGGAAATGCTTAAGGAGATAACGGCTATTTCAGAAAAGTACGGTGTGAAGATACCGTGTTTCGGCCATGCAGGCGACGGCAATATCCATGCAACACTGCTTAAGGAAGACATGGATGACGCGACATGGGAGGATGTCAAGGAGAAGGTCTTAGAGGAGATGTATGCTGCCACGTATAAACTGGGCGGCAACCTGTCAGGCGAACACGGAATCGGGGCAAAGAGGCTCCATTTCATGGAGAAGTTCATGGACCCGGTGGCTGTCGATGTCATGAGAAGCATCAAGCGGGCTCTCGATCCAAACCTCATTCTGAACCCGGGCAAGATTTTCAGCCTGCAGCCGAAATGAGGTTGTTTGCAACCGGTATAGGTGTTTGGTAAACTGATCTTGTCGAGGTATAGTGCAAGAGATGCGGATTGTGTCAACCTACTTGTAATGTAAATAATTTGGGCTTACGGAGACGAGACTATGCGGAAATACCATATCCACACTTTTGGATGCCAGATGAACGAGCATGATTCGGAAATCATCGCAGGAATACTGGAGGAGCGTGGATTTCAAGCCACAGATTCTCCGGACGATGCAGACCTGATAATTTTCAACACCTGTTGCGTAAGGGAAAACCCTGAGCGAAAGGTATACGGAAGGCTTGGGGATCTGAAGAAAAGGAAGATGGCAAATCCCGATTTGATAATCGGGGTAGCAGGTTGCATGGTACAGCAGCCCGGAGAAGTGGAGCGGATAACAAAGCGCTTTCCCCATGTGGACCTTGTCATCGGTACAATGAACATCCACGAACTGCCTGACCTTCTCGACCAGGTGGAAGCAGGGCACAAGGCTTACCGCATATTGGAGGAAGATCCTGAAGAGGGCGCAGGCGTCATGGAAGGGCTCCCGATACGTCGCGTCCCAGGCGTTTCCGCCTGGGTTTCCATTATCTACGGCTGCAACAACTTCTGCTCATATTGTATAGTCCCGTACGTGCGCGGAAGGGAGAGGAGCCGCGAGTTCCAGGATATTGTCAATGAGGTCAAAAGGCTGGGGCAGGAGGGATTCAAGGAAGTCGTTCTCCTCGGCCAAAATGTCAACTCCTACGGGCACGATCTCCAAGACGGACGCGATTTTGCTGATCTCCTCCGTGCTGTGGACAAGACACCCGGGATCGCCAGGATACGCTATATGACAAGCCATCCCAGGGATTTCACGGACAAACTGATTGAGACGATAGCCTCATCAGAGACTGTTTGCGAGCATTTTCACTTACCGCTCCAGGCAGGCTCAAACAAAGTGCTGGCTCGTATGAACCGCGGGTACACCCTTGAACACTACATGGATTTAGTGTCGAAGATACGAAAAGCAGTCCCTGAGTGTTCGATTACAACCGACCTGATAGTGGGCTTTCCCGGTGAAGATGAAGATGACTTTGCAGAGACTATGAGGGCGGTGGAAGAGATCCGGTTCGATTCTGCATTCACATTTGTGTATTCACCACGACGGGGCACAGCTGCAGCTTCAATGCCCGGCCAGGTGCCTGATGACGTGAAAAGCAGGCGCATCCAAGAACTGATTGATCGACAAAACGAGATTACCCAGGAGATTAACGACACTCTCCAGGGGAGGACCGTAGAAGTCCTTGTTGAAGGGTTAAGCAAGACAAATCCGTCAATGCTGTCAGGCAGGACTCGCACAAACAAGCTGGTGGTGTTCCCGCTCTATCCCGGAGTTACTCAAGGGGACCTGATAAACGTCAAGATTACAGAGACCCGTGCTTGGACTCAGATCGGTGAGGTGGTTTCAGTTTGACCACTCCCATGATGAAGCAATATACTACCATCAAATCCCGGTATCCTGACGCGATTTTAATGTTTCGCCTCGGCGATTTCTATGAAATGTTCGGTGAAGATGCTGAAACAGCTTCGAGAATCCTGGAGATAACCTTGACTTCCAGGGAAGCAGGCCGCGGTAACAGGATACCTATGTGCGGGATTCCTCACCATGCTGCACATGCATACATAGGCCGATTAATCGAAGCCGGGTACAAAGTCGCCATATGCGAGCAGATGGAACCTCCCCGTCCGGGGCGAAAAGTCGTAAGGCGTGAAGTCGTCAGAGTTATAACCCCCGGAACCATCCTTGAGCCTGAGTTCCTCGAGGAAAAGAAGAACAATTACCTCATAGCTTTGGCAGCGCAAGGGAAGTCAGTAGGCCTTGCACTGCTTGATGTATCTACTGGCGAGTTTGCCATTACTGAGGCAAGAGGGGAACAGGCTGAAGAAACAATCCTTGCTGAGATTTCGAGCCTTAGTGCCAAGGAATGTGTAGTCACACCGAGTA